>Ga0116231_10006542_pt1 | contig 22135 bp, 29 predicted proteins | sample S1TSphgellanicum_2_FD_89695 | JGI IMG/M metagenome (GOLD analysis project Ga0116231, IMG submission 89695) | Host-associated microbial communities from peat moss isolated from Minnesota, USA - S1T2_Fd - Sphagnum magellanicum MG | ecosystem: Host-associated > Plants > Peat moss > Unclassified...
ACAATTTCGGGACTCCATTTCGGGAGTCCCGGGAATTTGTGCCATTCGGATGTAGCCTCCGTGACCAGCCGCAAAGAATACTATATGGGGGAAGGTGGTGGCTTCCCCCGAGTCCGGGCCGTGCTGAGTCTTGTGTGTCCAAATGCCCGTGGCAAGTCCCAACATCCAAGGGTGTTCCAAATGCTAAACTAACCCGATTTGGTTGGTTTTTGGATGCAGATTCACATGAGCTAAGCTAGTCCCTCTTCCTAGTCTAATCCCGGGGCTCCCAACTCGACCCTCTACGCCTTTCTAGAGTTGGAAGCCGGGAGCGTGCTACCAAGTCTTAACTTTCCGCAACTTGACTTTGTGAAACCCTCAAGTGGGTTTCACCCCGTGACTTGGGAGCGCGTCAGGTCAGATCAACTTATTAAGTTGACTACATCAACAAGTTTGAATATAATTAAACATATTGAACTTATATCTATACTACCTATTTTGTCTGATATACCTGTCGAATTAATATTTGTACTACCTATTAAGATAGTTATACCCCTTAATACTTTCAAATAACATTTACTATAAACTTTTTTCCAACCTGAAATAGGAAAAATGGAGATTCACAAGATGCATGCTTGAATTATAGTTCAAAATCTTCGCATTGTTAAATGGACTATCACCAAAGAAGAGTAATTGACCAATATCAACTTAGGTTTTAAAGAAAACATGCAACAAGTTAAAATTAGTGTTGATTTGGAACATGTTGTACTCAATTATTAGCTGATTAAATTGCTAAAGGAATTCAAAGACATCTTTGCATGGACTTACAAGGATTTAAAAAGTATATCACCTAAAATAATTCAACATTAGATTGAGTTGGACACATCGATACCACCTACCCATCAAACAAGGTATTGGTTAAATCCTAATTATGCAATTATTGTCAAACAAGATATTGACAAATTGCTTGTTACAGGTTTTATTAAACATGTTGAAGATGTTACTTGGCTATCACCTATAGTTGTAGTGCCTAAGAAAAATGGGAAACTGAATATTTGTGTGGATTTAAAAAAAGTTTAATATATGCTTCTACTAAAAAATACCCATACCCATACCCATTACCTTTTACTAATGAGGTTATTAACATTGTAGTCAGGCATGAGATTTATACATTTTAAATGGTTTTTCTAGATACCATCATATTTCCATAACAATGAGAGAATAGTACAAAACTGCCATTGTTGTTGATTAGGGGGCTTTTGTATGGGTTGTAATCTTGTTAGGGTAAAAAATGGACCACCTACCTATCAAAGGGTAGTCACCAAAGCTTTATGTGAATACATTGATGTATTCATGAAGATATTTTTAGATGATTTTACTATTTTTAATGACATGTCCACTCATTTTTAAAAACTCAAAAAATGTTTTCTAAAATGTAGAGAGTATGGCATTAGTTTGAATCCCAAAAAATGTGCATTTATGGTGTGTTCTTGAACTATTTTAGGATTAATAGTCTCCAAAGAGGGAAAGATTCCTAGTCCTAAGAAGGTAAAGGCTTTAATCAAAATGCCAATACCCAAAACACCCTAGGATATTCAAGTCCTCAATGGAATGGCACAATTTTATAAATGGTTCATAAATTTTTTTACCTCTATTATGGCACCAATCACCAAGTTACTCAAAAAAACTAAAGAGTTCAAATGGACTATTGAATGTCAAACCATTTGGGAAGACATTAAAAATCAGTACATTCAAACTCCTATATTCATTAGTCCTAACTATGAATTAGAATTTCATGTTCATATTGATGCATCTTAGCTAGTAGTAGGGGTAATATTGGCCCAGATCCCAATAGGTAAAATAGATCAACCTATTATGTATTCATCATTAATTCTACTGAAAGAAACTACACCACTACACAAAGAGAGGTTTTAGCTATGGTTTATTCCTTACACAAATTTATGCATTACTTGTTAGGCAACAAGTTCACATTTTATGTAGACCGTATGGTTTCAGTGTATTTAGTTAACAAGCCATAGGTTTTTGGCATGTTAGTTATATGGCTCTTATTATTTTTTAAATATAATTTCAAGATTGTATACAAAGTTGTAGGTTCCATCAAATGGTAGATGCATTGAGTAGATTACCCAACTAGACTAAACCTATTGGAGTACCTAATTAAACTTGTGATGCTCACATGTTCACTTTACAACCTAAGTGGTTACATAATGGTTATGAGTGTCTATTAGAAGGAGTGATGTTAGAAAGATTTACTACGTCCCAAAGACAAATTTTAGCCCAAAGAATTAAACCATTTGTGCTTCAAGAAGGAGTACTATACAGATTTGGACAAGATAACATGTTTCATCGAGTTCTACAACTAGATTAAGTGCTCACAGTTTTGCAAGAATTACATGGAGGAGTTGCAAGAGGGCATTTATCTTCTGAAATCACTATGAAAAAGATCTTAGATGTTGGGTATTGGTGGCTGACGATGAATCAAAATGTTCATGAATATTGTCGAACATGTGATCAATGTCAAATAACAAGTAACTTATTGACACAAAATCTAGCCAAATTGGTTACTACTTTACTTGAAGAACCATTTCAAAAATGGGGATTGGATTTTATTGGACCTATTAAACCTACAAGCAAAATGTTAGGCAATCGATACATTTTGGTGGCCACTAATTGTGCAACAAAGTGGGTGGAAGCATAAGCATCCACACCAACACTATTATAATAATTGCCAAGTTTTTGTATGAGCATATTCTTACAAGATTTAGATGTTTGTTAATAATTATGACCAATCAAGGTACCCCATTATCAATGATGCAATCAGAAACGTTACTAACCATTTTATCTTTAGACATACTAGTTTTATTATTTATTATCCACGAGGAATGAATAGGTTAAGTCTACAAATAAGGTTTTTGGAACCTTACTAACCAAATTGGTTAATGAAAACAAAAATGGTTGGGATGAACACTTATCCACAATTTTATTTTCATATCGAACCATTTACAAAGTTGGAATTGGTCATACCCCATTTCAGCTTGTGTATGGATTACATCCATTATTGCCTACAGAAAACTTGTTACCATCTAAACCTAGTGAAAACAAAGATCTAGGACCTGCTAGAATCCTAACTAACATATTATATAAGTTAGAGTAATTATAAGAGAATATGTTGATTGCACAAGATTTAATTGCTTCTAACCAATGGAACAATTCATTATGGCCACAAAATTGGTTCATTGAAACAAAGTTTCAATTTAAAAATTATGTAATATGGTTTCTAAGGATTGTTTGCAAACATGCACCAAAATTTCAAAGATGATGGTTTGGACCATATAGGATCCAATATTTTTTGCCCAATAATATTGTTCTATTTGCCACTATTGATAAATTTGATCCTAACCCAATGCGTGTTAACATTAACAAGTTGAAGCCACACATGTTAATTGAAAATATAACTCTACAACTTGTATTTGCTAAACCTAGTGACCTGGTTACTAATGAACCTATTCAAACCAAGGAACCTAAACCACTACCTATTGAACTTGAATATCTTCAATCTATAAAGTTTGAACTGGTTAATAATCATTTGACACATGGTAGTATTAAACAAACATATGTGCATGTTCATTATTATCATGATGTGCATGTTCAAAACAATAATGTAACTATTTGAAATTATCAAAACAATGCATTTAGTGAGGCACTTATTGACATCTACATCCTAGAAGTTTATAACCCTAAAGGTCACATTTATTCATAGCTATAGGGTCACTACCAGTTGAAACAATATAAATAACCATTGTAACCTTTATTTTGTCTCTTCATCTTTGTTTATTTTTTTCATACTATTAGAGGCCATTAGTGAAAACACCTTAAAGAAGTTAAAACAAGAAGCAAGGGAGAGAAAACTTGAGAGAAAAGCTGAAGCTTTTAAAAGAGAGTAGGTAGAAAGGGAAAGAGTGGAACATGTTAGACTGATTGGAACAATCTATGTAAAACCGCTAGCTTCACTTGCACCTATAGTAGAGGAGACTAAATTTTTTGAGCAAGAACATAAAAGTACGGAATTAGAAGAGGAGTTAAAAACAACTCTTAATTTTCTTAGGGGAACCATTACTTTTATAGTAGCACTAACACCACAAGTCATTGTTATTTTAGATTTAGAGGAGGAGGTTGAAATTTCATTTCAACAACAAGTTGAAGAATAGCTAAAGTAAGTTCATGCATCAACACTTGTGGAAAAAGAGGAGTTGTAACAACTTGTTGATGAAAATGGATTCCAACAAACTCAAATGGGCTTGACAAGCCAATTTGGAAGGCTTGTTCAACCTGCAATGGACTACACCATGAGAGGACCTATTACAATATTTTCTATGAACCTAGGAAGCAACAAAATATGGAAGAATTCAAGGGCGAGTACGTGGTCAAGAAATTCTCATTAATCATGTACTTATTCATGAACAACTTAGGATTTCCAAGGAAGGAACAATAGATGTTGCAAGTGCAACTTTTGATGAAGCCAAAATTACCTTGAAGAAGATTATAAGCCCATTCTTCATCAGAGTCGTCCTTCTCCCCTAGGCCTATCCACACTTTGAATCTTGAATGCCTCTTATTCATAATCAAATGTGATCAAACACTACCAACTAACACATTTAACACAAGGGGATCTCATTATGCCATTTCCATGCACCTAGGCCCATGTTTTCTCTTTGTACCACAACTTGTCATCCTTCATTTGTACCCTCTCAAGATCATCAAGCCACATTTTCCTACCCATTATGTCACTGGCCATGTCTAAAAATGGGTCAAATGTATTAGAGCTTATTTACGGGGAAAAGCTAATTTTAAACCTAAAAATGGATTAAGTTCCACAAAGTTTGTTAAAACTTGGTGAAAATAAGCATGCCAAGAGAAGAATGCGACTAGACAAGGATTTGGATCCATGAAGCTTGATCCTTCAGTCAATAACCATGCCGAATGACTTGCCACTTAACCACTACACTAACTTGAATCCTTCATCATCTACTCTACTTTCATTAATGTCAAGTTAGGGTTAAGGTAGCAACTCCCCAACCACTATCCATCCCTAAGGACACATTTTCTCCCTGGGGAATGTCTTTTCCCTGGCCCACATCCATTCTCCGGCCCCATCTCCTCCCCTCACCCACCTTCTCCTTGGGGAATGTTTGAAGGCTGGTCCCATTTCCATGAGGACGCATTTTCTCTTCGACCCACATCCTCTCCCTGCCCACCTTCTCCTCGGGGAATGTCTTCTCCTTGGCCCCATCTACTTGGGGACACATATTCTCATTGACTCACATCTTTTCCCCCGCCCACCTTCTTCCTGAGGAATGTCTTCTCCCCAACCCCCTTTCCTCCCCCCCCCCCACCTTTCTCCCCAACCCTATTTCCTTGGGGACACATTTTCTCCCTAGGGAACGTCTTCTCCCCCGACCCACATCGTCTCCTTGGCCCCATCCCCTCCCCGGGCCAACCTTTTCCCTAGGAATGTTTTCTCCTTGCCCCACATTGTCCCTTGCCACAATCCATCCCTGGGGACACATCCCTCCTTCTTTAGTGGTACTATCAATTATGATTTTCATTTGTTTTCATGAGTTGTTAAACTTGTTAAAGGAACTAATGTGTATGATCAATAGGAGGTTTAGGGTTATCATTCCCCATCATTGATCTAATTCAAATCAACAATGGTTGTGAAAAGAAGTCGCCATTAGGGTCATAATCATTAAATTTGATGTTGTAGTGCTCGAGTAATGACAATAAAAACATGATTATGAGACAAGCATAATTTGCCTTGTTTTTTTTTTTTTTCCCTTTTGATTAGGGTTTGTAAGATCCACAACCAATGTTCACCTTCCATGGTTGATCTTTCTTTAATGCTGCCCAAGGATTTAGAGAATTCAAGCTTGGAAAAGGCACAAGTACCTGGAAGAAAATGCTCGAGGACATTCTGCCTTCCCATCCATGCCCGGGGGCACCAAGATGTTGATGCGTGGGGACGCAACTTGTTGTATGCCTTGTGGAAAGCATTTGCATTTACATTCTATGTGTTTCAATTGCATTTTTTACTATTTCAATTCTTCACTCCACTTGTTGTAATTATTTTTGGCACAAGTAGAATTTTCATTTTCTCTATAACTTAATCTTTGGACTGGTTATTTTTTATTGTATGTTTTATTGTCTTCTAGATTTTCATTATGTATTTTTCTTGAGATTTTTTGGTTTGTAGCATGCATTTATTTCATCTCATTTAATTTCATCTCATTTAATTTCAACATCATTTCAAATCACTCACAAGCATGTTTGATAAGGAATTCACTTTGAAGACACATGATAATGATGGGGGGTGAATTGTTGATGCCCTGCAACATTCAAGAATTGACTCCGCCTCTACCAAAGGAAGGAATGTTACAATGGTGGCATGAGGTGCATAGGAAAGAGAAGGGCAAAATAGTGTTGTCATCTACATGGCTTTTGTTTTGATATACTCTAGAGGAGTGGGTTGAAAACATTGCTAAGGTTGACAAGCCATTAAAGGTGCAATCTACATTGCTTAGGGGCAAGCACCAAGTACAAATGCCCATGTTGTGAGAAATTGTGGGGAAACAAATTTAAATTAAATCGGCACTTCTTGACAATGCCATGTCTAGGCATAAGGGCAATCAATGATCGCAAACCATGGCCCATTGTTGTGAAGGCATTGCAAACTTTAAGCACATTGGGGACAATAAACAATAGTCGAACACTTGTACCTAACAAGCCCTAGGGAAATGCACAGCTTGGGACGACAAGCAGCAATTGGGCACTTGTACCCAACAAGCCCTAGGGAAATGCACAATTTACATTTCCAACCCGAGAATAAGGTGTATCCCTGTCAATTACAACCATTGGAGGTTCATTGGAGGCCTGCATGTGACGTCTAAAAAACAACATTACAACCTAGCTTGCCACGTGTAGAATACCGCTTTGTCCCAACATTGTTCAATTGTTGGAAGAGAACAAATGGTCGTAGAATCAAGAAACATTCGTGTAACAATGTTGTAGATCCACAAATTGGGCTATTGTTCCAACATCAAACACCTTGTAGGAAAAGACAAGGCACTTATAATAGACTTTTGAGGTGGTGAGTTCAAAACTCGAAAACCCCCCAATCATACAATGCATGTGGCAAATTGAAAACATTGTTAATATGATCTTTCTTGGTTTTATACGAGAGGAGTTTTAGTATGATCTCTACTTAGTTAAGCCTGATTGGCATGAAAAGACAAGAGTGTAGCCCAAGACTATCCTTATGATGGTAAATGTGGGATATGGTTGAAAATAACTGCTATAATATCTTAGCATGGGCAGCACATTCAAATTCCAGTGGGTGCAAACATTCAAAAATTTACCCACGGTGAAAGCTAATTGTGATGAATTCAATTTGGCTGTCGGGAGTTGGTTGATAAGTCCCCATTTCTTGATCCTAAGTTGGATTCCAAGGAACTGTTGAAAAAACATGCGTTTCCTTTGGGAAGCTTTTGTTACTAAAATCCATGGGGAAAAAATTGGTTGTCGTGGGCTTTAAGCGTTTAGGCTATTGAGTTTAAATTATATAGGGTTATCCCTATTATTATTTGGGGAATTATTTTCCTCCTTGGGTCTACCTCGGGGAAGGAAACAGTCCCCCGGGGAAACATCTAATGTGATGCCTTAGGGAACTTTTTATCTTTGGAGCTACCTTGTGGAGGAAAACCCTAAACCCCGGGGAGACATCTTTTTTGATGCCCTAGGGAATTATTCCTTCCCCAAAGTTGCCTCGAGGATGGAAATAGTTCGGGCCAAGGGAGACATCTTTTGTGATGCCTTGAGGAACTTTTTCCTCCTTGAAGTTGATGTACCCCCAAGCTCCTTGATGGACTCAGTTGCAAGTCCAAGGAAGAAGACAACGAAAGGAAAAGGAGTTGGGGCGCGCTCCCTGGCTCGTAACACTTCGGGGGTAGAAGGGTGTGTTGGAGCTCCAGGATGGGACTAGGAAGATTGATAAGCAAATCACATACTCACATGGACCTACACAAACCAAACAATAGGTTGGTTAATGCATAGTTGGAACACCTTTGGTGCATGGACGAGCCATGGGCAAACATGGACTCACAAAACTCACCACGACCCGAACTTGGGGGAAGTCACCACCTTCCCCCTTATAGTATACTCTATGCCTGGCCACGGACCAGCACCCAAATGTCATTTTGTCCCGGGACTCCTAAGTGATACCAAGGGGAGGAAAGTAATTCCTTGGGGGAGACTTGAGATGTTTATGGGGGCATCAAATGTTTATATTGAATATATTTGTCTATATTGAAATGTGATCTCATTCTTTCTCAGAACACCGAACAAAAGAGGTTCACTACATTGCTGAAAATATCACATTTGTCTATCAAGCATGAGATGCATGGCATACTTCAATTGGACTACAAGAAAAGATGGACAAATGTTTGGCCTAACTAGAGTTAAGTTGGTTAGGGTACTGCTTGAATGGGATGTTCATGTTACTCCTTGGTGGCCTGCCTCCTTTAGTTTCAAAAATACGAGGAATGACATTTCACAACATACAATTCAAGGAGGACGAATGGGTGAAGCCGCTATATGCCATGGGTCCAAATTTCTTCAACTATTAAGGAATCACAAAGATGTTGACAAATGATTCCGTGTACAATTGTCTTCTTGATTCATTCGCCACAATGTTTCCATTGGAATCTTGACTTATAATGGTAACAATTCTAAAGCAACTAGGTCTTAAACTACTAATGGACCCTTGGGATGGATTCAATAGTCTTGGGGTAGAACACTTTGGTGGAATCACTCCCATTACATTCCAGTTGTTGTAAGCCAAACTCGCTTACAACTTTGGAGGGTGGAAAGATTATGTAAACTTCATCGTTGACTTACAACCATTGAATCAGACACATATGTAAAGAGATGGGACTTGGAGCAAATGGAATTGTTTTTTTGTTTGGTCCAACTACAAATGCTTTGGCAATGGGTGTGACAACACAAGGACATGTGACTTATTCTGTGCTCAAGAAACCCATTTGAGGATTGAGCCATGGCTACAAAACCCTTGAGGGAAATTATGGTTGAGAAAGAGAACCTAGATTTGTGCCACATGTTCACATTCTACAATAAGTTGTCCACCATCATTGTTCAAGCAATTTGACATTTGAGATATTTTTGCATTGTAATAACCCAAAGACTTGTATTGTGCTCACAGGGTTTGACGCAACTTGCAACGATGCATTGTGGGATGGAATGAACACCCTTGTTGCTATTTTATGCAAATGGACAAGGATGTGTGTGAATCAAAAACCCCATCGCAATCATCACCCCTTCAACAAGAATATTCACATCTTATATCATCTCACTTGGAAATAAGCCCATACATTGCCTTACTCAAAGAATTGAACTAAGGTGAAACGTCCAATCATGAGTAATGGCATTTTGGGACTCCTCGCCATGGTTAAGATGAGCAACATGTTGAAGCTAGGAATGATGAAATGGCAATTGACACAATGCTAGGAAGCTAATGATTATGTGTTGCATTAACAATCTTCGTTCGAGGAAGGCTTTCACATACAACCCTGGGTCATTGAACTTTGGGATGTATTTGTTTCGACAAAAAAACTCCCCCCGAAAAAGTGAATTCTCACAACATCGCTGCTGGAAATAGTGATAGTGGGGAACATCTTTCTATTGATGTTAACATGGATGGTGGAGTGGATGTCAAAATGGAATGTGTTGTTGTGTTCCCAACAAAAGACATGGTCATGGTGGACGTTAATGAGGGTGTCAACGACACCATCAAATTTGCAGTTCAAGATGGAATGGTCGCCAAGAACATTTTTGAGTAGCTTGTTGGGATGCATGCTGAAGAAGTTACCTAAAGTTCCATGGGGAAATAGCTAAGGAAACAACCAACGAAAGGAGTGTTAGGAGAGCATCTGTCAACAATGTTATTGTCATATAAAATTGTATACAAAGTAACAATAAGGTACACACCATATCAATTAGTGTATGGATTACATCCATTGATGCCCATGTAATACATAATGCTAATTGCTACTGGTAATTAGAAAGATAATACTACGGTGAAAATTTTAACTAGTAGAGTTTCAGAATTAAAGAAGTTCCAAAAGGCTAAGATGCAAGTTGCATAAACTAATGGCATTTAGTAGTGGAATAAAACATTATGAAGTTAGCAAAAGAATCCAGAGAAGTAATTCAATTTTGGTGATTATGTTCTATGGTTTCCAAAGGGAAATAAGTCACACTTAGAGAAGTTCACTAAAAAATGGTTTGGACCATATAGTGTTGTAACCCTAACATTGAGTTCACAACTAAGTGTGAATTGCAAGGGCCCATGAGGCCAAGAATGTGTTTAGGTGTGAAACACACTTTCACAAATGGGGGGGAATGCAAGGGATGAAGCCCAATGACTCATAAGTGCACTCCCACTTTGGGAGTTGCATTTGTGCAAGACTTGTGAATGTTTGGAACCTTGGTTGAAAATGCAAACAAACACCAAATTGGGCCCCCAGGACACCATTAAAAGGTCTTGAAGTAGATGCTTAAGGTGCCTTCACATTGTTCATTTAGACCTGATTTACATGAGTTATAATCAAAAGAAGGGGCATGACCACAAATCCCTTGAAAGCGGAGGTCAAATGAGGTCCAATTAAAGCATGTTATACACCATTGGAAATATATTTTTGAAGGATATAAGATAGTGCCCTCACATTCTCAAAACCAACTTGATTTGAAAAATATATGAATGTCCAAAGTTTTGGGACAACAAAAGTCTCAATTTTGGGACTCCCACTTGGGAGTCCCGGGGAAAAGTGACATTTGGATGTAGTCCCCGTGGAGAGGCACATAATATATTATAAGGAAGGGAGTAGAGTCTCCTCCCAAAGGTTACAAGCCGTATAAAGCTTATGCTTAAGGTTGTTCCTATTAAATCCGTTGCACCACTTCATTCAACTTGCACTAACTGCCCTTTTTATTTGGTTGTACAGGTTGACCTCATCTTGAATTCTCACTTATGAGTTTGTCCTAGGTCCATCTCGGAGCTCCAACACACCTTCTTCCCCAAAGTGTGTGAGTTAAAGAATGTGCCCCAACCTTCTTCTTCTTCAACTGTTTCACTCTAGGACCCACCTTTGGGTTCTTGAGGAGTTTGAGGGTGTGTCATACAAAGTACAATATGTGTTGCCAAATAACATTATGTTATTAATAACAATTGATAAGTTTGAAACTAATCGTATGCTGGTTAATGTGAATAAGTTCAAACCATACAAATACATGGAATCTGAAGTTCAGAACCAAGAACAATAAATGCCAATATATTGGGAATAAAGTGGAGGTGGACTTTAGGAGGAGGATTATGATATGGAGGTGGAAAATGAAGATTGTGTAACACAGAAACCATAGATGAGGGGCATGACGAAAAAGAATGGATGGAAGATCTTGAAGATAAAATAATATTGATTTCAAAACTTCAAATGAAAGACAAATCATTGGACAATAATTGTAGAAGTGAGGAATTGGTGTTTCATAACGAAATGGACTATGAAGTAAAAAATGAAAAATATGTGATCTAGAAATATAAAATTGGTATATCTGTGGCATTGGTTGATTCAACAAATGTATTGGCATAGTCAATAGATGTATTAGTTGATTCAATAAATGTATCGGCACAATTCACAAATTTATTGGCACAATCAGCAAATGTATTAGCACAATCAACAGAAGAGGTATAGGGAGAACAACATAGAGTTGGTATAATTGACCAAGGCGGACTACGGATGTAAAACAGTCAAAAGATGAAATTTGAAGCATTCATTCACAATGATGAGGTGACATGTTTCCACGTGGTTGTACAAGGGTTACAAAAAGTGATAGTGATGGACCGTCATGATTTCAAGGGTGAGGCTTTAATTTTTTTAAAATGGGCAACCAAAAAAACAAATGAGATGAACAAGAAGGTAAAGGACAAAAAATAAAATAAAAATCATTGCAAGTTATTTTCATTTGCTATAAGAAATTGTGTGTTTTCACGAAGTTTTGAAGTTCTCAAAAGAATGAATGTGGAGAACACAATAAAAAAATTGTAGAAAGTAGCAAGGGAAAAGGAAGCATAGAGAAATGAACACAAACGGAGAGAAGAGGTAGAAGGAACAACATTGAGAAAAAAAGAAAAAAAAATGTCGAGAAGAAGGGAGAGTGTTGGAGTGCTAAACATTCGGTTGTTGGTAATGAGATCACCATCGCATTCACCATCATTTTCGGAATGTGAAAATCGAACAAAAAAGGTGTGGAACAACGATTTGTGGAAGGATAGGGGGTAGCATAGAAGGACACAAAGGAGGGAAAAGTACTTGAGATAAGAGTGCAACCAAACAAAATGGAGATCCACATGACTGCACTAGGGGCTACAAATGTGAAGAGGAGAACAACCATATTGGATAGAATAACACTACTAGATAGAGGTATTCGCATTTCGAATCTTGACATATTCATGTGGATATAAACAAAACAAAATTATGATAAGCATGTTAAAAGGTTAGAAAATTGGAAAGACATCAGTGAAGAGGAAGAGTGGGCTAATAAGGCAAGGCTTATCACTTTATTTTTTATGAAATGGGAAACACCAATTCTAGATATAATGTTATAATTTTTTAACACTTTTGTAATCAAGGGCACATATATCTATTTTTGCTACAAAAGCAAGGTGTATGTGATTAGCAAATAGTTAATTGTAGATGTCTTTGGAGTTTGTGTAGAGGGGTATGTAAAAGACCCGAAAGGGCAAGTTAGTAAGACAATAACATTACAAGCCTTACAGATTTGTAGAACTGCACCTACGAATTTTGTGGGAGATCAGTGGAATGTGAAGAGTTTGGGTTTGCCATACTTTGCAATTATATTTGTGATTTATGAAAGAGAGAAGGTGACTTACTTTAGTAATAAGAATGCCATCAAACTAATGAGAGCAAAGAAAGGGAAGAATTAGATTGGGTGCAAATTATGTACAATAATTTGTGTAGTAAATTGGATCAGTGGTACAAACATGTCAAGGAGACTAAGGGGCATAAGAAGGACACATGTCAATCAGCCCTAATCTTGGCAAAGATTTTTTAAAAAAAAAATTCAACAAAAAATAGTCCATAAAAACCACAAACTAGTGTCAAAAGAACTAGAAAGGACATGCAGGCAACATTAAATAATAGAAAAAACATTGTAGTAGAATCTCCAAGGAGTGTTATAAAGAGGAAGAACAAAATTGAAGAAGGTGGAGCCTCAGGATCAAGGGTCAAAAAAAAACATGAGAACACATAGGCAAGGGTTCAAAAGATGATGAAAAGGAGAGTGGCACCATTTATAATGCCAACATTAATACAAGTAGGTAGGCAAAGTGTTGATATACCATAAATGTCATCTCCATAGGAGAGACAAATGAGAGATCAAAGGCAAAAGGTCAAGAGGGAGCGTGATACCATGTCTCTAGAGGTTGAGGAGCACCTACCGATGGAGGGAGACATATATGGAGACTAGATGGACAACAACGAAAGTCCACAAATTTTGCAACAATAGTAACAAAAACAATAACAAACACAAAGAGGTCTACAAGCCAATGAATTACAAAAGGAGCTAATGAAAACAAAACCTCCTTTAACAATATTTAAACCATCAAAGCTATAGGCACCATCCAATGGACCGCAATCTATAGAAGGACAACCATTTGAGTTTGGGCTAAAAAATCAAATAATATAAGAGTTAGGATCTTATGGAGAGGGATTTAAAAATCTTACAACAAAGACAAGTACCTCAAGATCTATGGAAGAAGTAATTACAAAGGTGATCCAAGCTGATAAAACAATTAGATTATTTCAAACCATGGCTATTGTGAGTGTGAATATGGGGAACTTAAATCTAGAGGTAAATAGTATAAAAAACAAATTAGCCACAAAAGAGAAAGAAAAGGCAACATTGCAGGAGGAATTGGACAAGGAGAGGGACTTCCATGAGGAATATAAGCATAATATAGAAATTTGGAATAAGCAAAGGACAGAGAATGAACAAAAGATCAAAATGCTCATATTGACAATGAAAGAAGATAATAAGGAGCTTAAGGAGAAGACAAGGCTAATGAAATCCTAGACTAAAGAATTAAAGGGGTTGAAAAAAACGACTAAATCTTAGGAAACTATAAAAAGCAAATGGATAAAGACAATGTTTAATTACAAATAATTACATCAAGCCTTGACTAGTCATGTAGAGGCATTGACTAAAGATAAGAAGGAGAAGGAAAACATATCGATAGATTTGGAGTTGATAAACTTGAAGAGTGTTTCTTTGCTCAATTCTAAAGAAATTATAACAACAACAATAGAGGAAAAGATAGAAAAGTTGGTGGAAAAAAAAAAAAAAGGATTAGAGGAATCTTCAATAGTTGTAGGCACAACTAAAGAGTGTAAATGAAAGGAAGAAAAGTTTGGATCCGGTCTTTGTGAATAAAAGATTGGAAGATTATGATTAGATGTTGTAGTATTATACTTTCATGAAAACTAAGCAAAATGAAAAATTTTGATGCAAAGTTTGAAAAGTGGTGGGAAGTTGCAAGGGAATATTTTTTTTGTGGAGTTGGAGAAAAATATGGTTCGACATAGAATTAATGAGAGAACATATAGGTACAAGTTATAAATATATTAGAAAACCTTTCCAAATTTTGTATGTGGAATCCAACAAGCATAAAGACATCGGGCCAAGATGAGGAAAATGAAGTAGGACTCGATGGGAGAGTTCAAGAGGAGAAGGTGCAAGTTGAGGAACCATGGATACTCAAGGGAGGAGGTGAGGAAGATAAAGAATTATAGATGATTTAGGATAAAAAACAAGAACAAATGAAAACCACTCTAACAACATATGCATAATAGTCAAAGATGCAACCACTAGAAATGGATTCACAAAATAAGTCAATGGAAGAAAAGGTTAGAAATATAGAATCAAAAGTAGGTGTAAAAACATAGGTTGTTATACAAAATGAGAATATAGAAACTATAGTTGAACAACCAAAAGCACAAGATGTTGTACATTGACTACATTTCAATTTTTTTTATATTCCACAAGGATTTCGGGGATGGAATCCAAACTACCGGGGGGGGGGTAATGTTAAGGGAATAGGCATATTACATAGTTTTTGGGGCTTACAAGGCATTAGGAATAGTAATAGGCCATTGGACAATTGAGGTTTTGAATTTTGAATTCTTGTTGAGTTTTGTTTCATTGTTCATGTTGATGGTGACTTGTGGACTACCCAAGAGTGGGAGTTTTGGGAAAGTGGAGGACATTCATAGACACATAGTTTTGGAATAGGAATAGAGATGTAGGTACTTTGTAGATAAACTACAAATTTTGGTGTTGAATATTACAAATTTTATTTGTTGTTTGGTTACACTTCAATAAAACATGGATTTTTGTTGTAATTTTGTTGAAATTTTTAGTAACAAGGAAGTACAGACTTCTCCATTGATTTCCATATTCAATTTGATGTGTGAATCATTTGTGGTATTCAAATATCATGAAAATGAATTGTAATTCTATTTGTAGTTTTTGACATTGTATTATGAATTACAAATTTTGGTTATTAAAAATAATCATGAATTTAATGTATTGATGGACTGCAGATAGATTTGTGTTAAAAATTAGTGCAGAGTTGTGAATGAGTGTATATTTGTAGTGCAAATATCTTGTTACAGTAAATGTGTAACTTTCTAGAGGGATTAAATCCACATTTACCAAATACGAGTGTAAATCAATGTTCCTACTAGACACAAACATAGAATTATTGGCCACCATGTTGAAAGACCAAATTGGAATAACACACAAACGACCTATCACAACAAACCTTTGGATATACATTAAAAGGATTATAATGTGGGGGCCATTTAACCCTTTGCCTTGGATAACCATCTAGTATGGTTGTATAACACTATGTATAACCCTTAAGACAATTCCTATAATTTCCAAATACACACACACACACACACATGTATGTATGTATTGAAATGTATGACCTTGCCATATGCATTTCCTTTTTATAATCACTCATTGCTTTCATTTGATAGCATTTAGTGTTCTATCACTCTCCAATGACATTCCATCACAATGTTTTGTTGAATCTTCTACTACTTAACATATTTCATCGCATGTGATCAAACCTAATCTTCATTTAGATAGGCATCAATTTCATACACACATCATAGTTTAGGTTAACAAATTCTAAGGAGCAACCATGTTTCCCCGGGAAGCAAATGTGTTCGAAACTTTGTGTGCTCATATTTTTTCCATATGAGTTTTGGTTGAAATGCTTCCAACTACAAAGTTGTCGTTCTCCTTGAGACCTTTCCAATGATAGGTAACAAGCATATATAAAAACAAAAATGGGATGACTATGATTGTTAAAAGATTCAAAAAATATGGCCTAAGTTCCCTGAGGAGAAGGGCACCTTCCCCACGAAACAACGTACTTTCCCTAGGGAAAGGCACAAATTCCCTAAGGAAACATACACTTGAAATATTTTTGCAATCATAGTCATCTAATATTTGTTTTTATATATTCCTATGACCTGTCATTGGAAAGGTCTTGAGAAAGGTTACAACTTTGCAGTTGGAAACACTTTAATCAGAATTCATATGCAAAAGTTATGATCAACAAAAAATTTGGACACATTTGTCCCCCCAAGGAACATGGCTGCTCCCCCGAGCAACTTAAGCCTTTTCTCCTTTAAGCACGTGGTTGCTCCCCAAGGTAATTTAAGCTCCTTCATGCTCAGGGGCATGATTGTTCCGCAGGGGAAAAAAAGTTTAAATTGCTTCTCGAGGCAACTTAAACTCCTTTCCCCAAGGACATGATTGTCCCTCAAGGAAAAACCAACTTCCTAGGGGAACAATGAATTTTTCCTTAGGGAAGTTGTGTTTTTCACCAGGGAAATTTTCTTACTCCATGGGGAACTTGCTTGGTACTAGCACTTAGTCTTCTTTTCCCTAGGGAAGTTAGTTCTTGAGGACAACTAACTTTTAAAAACTATTTAAATGTTTAATGGATTTTTTCATCCATTTCGTTTGTTGGAAAAAACAATTTGGAAAAGGATTGAGAACCTTGGGCCTTTGGTTGAAAGGAGGATCCTAACCACTACAACACGTTTTTTTTTGAAAGTATTGTCTAAGAAATAACTTGTGCTTCAAGATTTTTGTTTTCATGTTGTTGGGGTTTGAGGTGTAATTGAATGTTTACACAACTTGTTTTGCAACTTGTTGAAGCTTGCTCCTTCAAGCTTAAGGTTCTTTTGATTTAGGGTTTTGAGGTGTGATTGATTATTTCTAAAACCTTGCATCTTAGTCAAGCTTCTTGCCTTCAAGCTTGTGCTTTTCTTGTTGTTAGGGTTTTGAGGTGAGTGTTCCTATTTCTACAATTCTTGTTTTATAGCTTACTACCTTGAAGGTTTTGGTTTTCTTATTGTTAAGGTGGAAAGGTGTAAGTGCCTATTTCCACATGTGTTGCAGCTTGCTCAAGCTTGTTGCTTTCAAGCTTTTAGCTTTCTTATTGTTTTCATTTTGAGGTGTAAGTTTATGTTTCCACAACCTAGCTTGTAACTTGTTACCTTCAAGCATCTAGTATTCTTGTTTTAATTAGGTTATTGATTAAGTCCCTTATAACATGGCATCTCTACAAATACTGACAAGGTTCATGTATGCATTTTTTTTTCTATTAAGGTACCTTCTATTAAGGCACCTTTTATTGTGAATGATTTTGGGTCAAGTCAAGTTGGTGTTGCTGTTGTTTGCAACATAACTTGTTGCATTAAAATCCATGGTGATGGTGAATCTAGTGATATCAATGCAACAAAAGTTGTTCATGGGCATTGTGCTACAATTGTTTTGTTGAATTCAAAGCCATTGGAGCCATTACTTGAGGCTAACCTAGTAGCTAAGGAGAAGAGGAAGAAAAAGGTAAAGGAATGGGAGGTGAATCCGAGTTTTTAAAGGATAATTGGGTAGCAAAGTTTGCATGGGTAGAAGCTATTGTTGGTTCTGATGGGAATGTCCACATGGTAAGTGTTGGATGTGCTCATAGATGGAAGGGAGAAATAAGCTTCTAGCTTCGAAGTTCAAAAGCTTCAAAAAACATGTTGGGAGGTGCAAAGGCCTAATTGTGTTGTGGGGTAGTACTATATGTCTATAGAATGCCAACATGCAAAAACATTAGAATGACAATGCTAGATGGAAAATTACAAAACAATGCATCACATCATTGCAATTAAAGTAGTTATTTATGTAGCAAGGTTCCTTGCTATGAGTTGTGATGATGATGGTGGACGATCAATCATGGGTTAACATTCAAGCTTACCTTATGGATGGCTTCAAGTGCATCTTGATCTTGTTGAATTTGGAGAAGTTGATCGACAACGGTACAATTGATAATATAACTGTTGTGATCCTAAATTGTTTGTTGGTCTATGGGGGCCTAACTATTGAAGAAATTAACAGCAAGTTCATTCATTTTGATTGTGATGGTTGCTTTCCTAAAGCAATGACTATTGGAGTATACCAAGTTGGTGGAAATTTCAATTGTCATGGTTTTGGGTAGTGTGGAAGACGGACATTAACTTTCAACTGTTTCTTTCATGAAATCCAAGCTCAATTTTTTTTTGACAAAACCATCTTGATCTAGTTATTAGGATGTTTGATCAAAATCATTATTCCATGGATACTTTTCCATTTGGAGATGCGATCAAAGGTTGGCAAGATAGGAAATAAAGGTATGTAGAAGATGCTTAAATTATTTTGAACATTTAATGTGCATAATATATGTCTCTAATGTGTTATGTTGGTAGATGCACCTTGTTTGGTTACATAACAATTTGGCTAGATTAGGTTGCAACTTTTATGTGAGGAGATAAGCAAGCAATCTTGCCAAGTTTTTTTGTTACATTTGCAATCTATATGAAAGTTGCATTTTTCCTAGCTCCTTCATGTGTATTTGTGTGTTTTGGAGTATACATTTTGCATTTTTGTAAGTTGGAAGTTCTATAAGTTTTGTCTTTCTATAAGTTCTACAATTTATATCTTTTTATAAGGTTTGCAATTTATATCTTTCTATGAGTTTTGGTATTTCTTATTTTTAAATTTCTATCTTTTAACTAATGTGCAAGTGTGCATGTAAGGTTGTAATGTGTGTTATATGTGTAGACTTGACCTGGGTTGCATTGGGTAAAATCTTGCAAGAATGGGGTTGTAACATGTGTTATATGTGTAGAATTTGATCCTTCCCCAAGTCTTAGAATTCCATTGCATCTATCCTAAGTTTTAACCTCCTAATTCTTGTTGCCAAAACTATACACAACATTTCATATGTTTGCTAATACACCTCCATGGATGTAGAAATCATTGCCAACATTTTTCCAAGTGAAACAATCATGTAGCCAATCTATTTTTTTTGACAAACAAAAATTATTGCAATAATTTCCTACCATGATTTCTTCTTGGATGCCAAAATTGTTGCTACAAATTATGCAAGTCATCAATTGACCTTAGGAAAAATAAATAATCTATTTGCCAGAATTGCTACATATGGCCAAAATGTATAGTCAACTAGTCGACCTTGGGCAAATGAAAAAAAAACACTACATTTTAATGTGAAATAAATATGAGTTACATATAGTTTTGATACAACCATTATACATGACGACACAATTTTATATGACAATTTATACCATAGTATATACATGTACATTGGGACACAAATGACAAAGTGTATAACCATAGGGTTGCAACTCTTAATGGTCATAGTTGCAACAATAGCACACAATTGGGTCTTCTTGGATGATTTTCAAACTAATAGTTGTCCACCTCAAAGGATGGAAAAAAATAAGTTGCAAAGTAGTTGCAAGCATGACCAATGCCCATAAATAGTTGCAAAAATGACCAGCGATAGTCACAAACAACAATTAGTTGTAGTTAATCGCAAATGCAACGGTTATAAAAACCATGATTTCTTCTAGTGGCACCTTCTTGTCATGTTTGGACATGTACAACTAAACCAATTGTCATTTTGTGAAACCATGATCACTTTCTTTGGCAAAATGCATCAATTATGTGTACATGGTGCATGGAATATCATCCTTTTCTATTTGGAAATAATGAATCTTTCACATCTAATCTTTGTAAATGCCCCATGTTCCATAAAACCTAGAAAATTTGTTCCAATGGTTGCAATGACACTTAATGTTGCTTGGGAAACTCATGACATAAAAGATGTGGGATTTAATGGATTCACATGAATCACAACATTTGAACCCTTGGTGGATGAATCTTTTGATTTGGGATTTCGGGTGGTTGTCTTCAACACTATTACCCTTTTTTTGGAAAGTTTTCACGAGTTCCATGCACCATGTCCAATATTATTCTACAACTTGGAATTTCATTTGAATATCGTAGTACCTTTTAAGGTTTGGCATCTTGTTGCCAAATAATCATTTTATCTTGAAATTTTGATTTTGATGCAATTTTTTTTTTTTTGAATTTTGACAAAACTTTATTAAGTTAAAGAATATCCAGCACATGTTTTGATCCTAGAACCTCCCCTTCAACAAATATTTCCATGTTATCTTTTCAAAACCCTAAACATGTTCTTTTAGGGATGGTGATTTGTAATAACATTTTCAACTCTATATGCAGTGTTCCCCTAAGCCCAAGCCTTATCCTCAATTTGAGTAAATAATTTTTGTTGAACTTGTTGTCCTTTTAATTATATTTAAAGGGAATTTGCATCCGCCCATCAAGTTAGGCTAAACATATGTCATGCACTATAATAAAACATAATATTTTTCCTTGATACTCTTGACTACCAAAAGCTTTTTCACCTCATTGTTCAACTTGAATAAATTACAATTTTGAATAAATTGATTTGGACCCATCCACTTTGATTAGCATTGGTTGTTTTATCATTTTTTTCACTACATAAACAATACAGCCAAAAAAATTTCAATTTTGGGCAATGATTTATTTGCCTACTAAAATATTTTAATTGTTACCCCATTAAAATAAAAAAAATTAACAAAAAATTGACAATAATTTATCAATAGTAAGTAGGTAAATAAACAATATGTAGATAAATAGGTCAAAATTTCAAATTTTCAAAATAGGTATTATTTAACTTAAGCTAATGAATTAATTTATCCTAAGTTAGCCTAGCTACCCTACTTTGGGTAACCTTTTAAACATTTGAATAGGTTACAAATATGAGGAATTAAACGCTTCACTTACATGAAAGTAAACCAATAAAACACCTAATTACATCATGATAATTTTGTTAATTTATTGATTTGAAATCTTGACATATAAAGTTAAACTAGTTATGCTAGGTTAGGTAGGTAGCTTAGGACTAATTGATAAGTTAGTTAATTAATTCAAATTAGTATGGTTAATTTCACTAAACCTTGGCCATGTTAAGATGTAAATTACACCCCACTTTAATAGTAGCCACCAATAAGCCATTAATAGAATAGTCACCAATAAGCCAATAATAGAATAGCCACCAGTAGCCATTAATAGAATAGCCACCAATAGCCATTAATAAAATAGCCACCAATAGCCATTAATAGAATAGCCACCAATAGCCATTAATAAATTAATCACGAATAATCATTAATAGAATAGTCACCAGTAGCCAATAATAGAATAGCCACCAGTAACCATTAATAGAATAGCCACCAATAGCCATTAATATAAAAGCCACCAATAGCCACCAATAGCCACAATATAATAACTAGTAATGGCCATTAATAGAATAACCACCAATAATTATTAATATAATTACCACTAAAAAACATTGATAGCCCCAAATAGAATAGGTACTAATAGCCATTAATTAATAACCACCAATAACACTAATAAAAGAACAACCAATAGCCATATATTATAATTGCTTAGGATTGCCAAAAATAATTTAAGGTGAAATAATTTATAATAAACAAAAATAACTTAAGGTGAAATAACTTTCAATAGTCAAAAGTAA
>Ga0116231_10006543_pt1 | contig 22128 bp, 17 predicted proteins | sample S1TSphgellanicum_2_FD_89695 | JGI IMG/M metagenome (GOLD analysis project Ga0116231, IMG submission 89695) | Host-associated microbial communities from peat moss isolated from Minnesota, USA - S1T2_Fd - Sphagnum magellanicum MG | ecosystem: Host-associated > Plants > Peat moss > Unclassified...
AAAATAAATAAAAATTTCACTTTGTTTTTAATAAAAATTTTAATTTAATTAATTGAAGTTTAAAATTAAAAAAAATTTAAAAAAAAAAAAAAAAACCTAAAAATTGGAACTAAAACTGGAAACCTTCAATGTCGAGCAGAAGAAGAACGAACAAACGAGTAAAAAGCAAGGGCAAAGAAGCAAGAGAAAAAAAAGCCAAACTTGTAAAAACAACATTATTGTACCTAGAGGACAAAGTCTTAAAGGACGAGTTCTCAGCCCTACAAGAACCAGTGAACAAGTTTCAAACAAGATATGACCCTGGGTAACACCCATTAGCTTTCAACTTGAAAGCTTACCTGAGTTTCAGCCATTTTTTGATACCCACCCAACAATATTAGGAACCTACCAACTCTATTGCAATGTGATTTAACCACTCTTCAGTTCACAATCCTTGCACTATTCCACTACTTGAATCCAAACACAAATGTGTAAGGCTTGGTTAAATAAAAGATTCACCCAAACCCACAAGAAAAAAAAAGAGGCTACATCAATTGACCAAGTAAAAGACACCAAATTGGAGGATGTTAAATTATCAATGGGTCCTTGTTGCTGTCAATACAAAAGTATTGTTTGCTTCTTTTTTTCCCCTGACTGCCCAATTGCCCAGAAAATATTGTGTTTGGTCATCACCAAACACATCTTGATGCTGCCCAGATACAAATTTTGTGTCTTATTATACACACTTTGGGCATGTAATAGACACTACGAGGCATATTTGGGCATGCAATAGTCCCATGTGGGATGAAAGGATTTGGAAGCTGAGGATTGGCAGAATGGATGATCTTTCAGCTGATTAGTGCTTTGTGGATATACACAAACAGACTGCCTTGTCAGCCTGGCCCCCCAGATTCCTTTGGCTCTATCCCAAGGGAAAAGGAGCCAATATTTAGGGTTTAGGGTTAGTTCCTAAACCCTAAACCCCACCCACCCATGGTGGATAGGTGGGTGGGTGGGTGGGTGGGTTTTGCCATGAATTTGAAGGAATAGAAGTTTTAGGGAAGGAGCCAATATCTTCTCCCATTCCACAAATTCTTCTCACATTTAATTTTCAATTATCAAATATTTCAAAAAACTTAATTTGACACCCATTTAAAAACTGCCTTTTATATTCAATGTACAATTGTGTATGGCATTTTTCCAACAACCTTTGGATGATGATCTTTGTAACCTTGGCTTGGGTTCTCAATGGTGTCAACTGCAAAGCTCCCACCCAAAATGGCTCTACCATCTATCTGTGTGGCTTGACAATAAATAATCAACACTATGGTTTTGAAAGTTTGGTGATTTTTTAACCCAAAAAAAATCCATTTTTTCTTTCAAATTTGCACTTTAAAAAAAAAATTCCAAATTTTCATTTCACCAAGTGACAAAAATTCACCAGAAAAAAATATTACTCTATATCAATTATCAAATAGGACAACTCAAAAGTTACACAATAAAGGGTTTCTAAAACATTTGACACATTTACTGAGTATTTATCAAAAAATTCAAAAAAAATTAATTAATTTGAAATTCACCCCAGTACTACTATGGTATTAGTGCAATTGTATCACCACCCAATGATTTTTTTTGGGAGGACAAAATTTAGCCATTTTTATTGACCTAGGTGAGCACTAATGTTCATTAAAAATGGCCAAAATTAGCCTTAAAAAAAAGAAAAAAAAGTCCCCCAAATCACCAACTTTTTATAATAGGTTTCAGTAGGTAGCCAAGGTTATAGAAGGATCCTTATATTTATTTACTTTTCATATCTGGTAAATAGCCAAATTTGGCTAAGTGTTCTTCCAGATGATGATCACCACTTTGACTACTACATCACAAAATTGCAAACCATATAGGTAATAATAATTTTTTAAAAAAAAAATTTACTAAATTCCAAACCAATAATGAGAACCCCAGTACCATAATGTATCCATAAAGGTACATTATAAATTTTATTAATAATATAATGTCAGTGCCAAAGAGGACAATCCAATGGAAGAATGTCATGTGTAATGTACTACTACTTAGGGTAGTGTTTCTTTTGTAAGTAATGTTGGCCTAATTTTATACCACCAATCAGAGCTTCACCACATAGTCCTAGGCACATGGGTTTATGATGGGTACTCCCAACCCGATAAAAAAAGACACATCCTCCCTTATCCTCAAACAATCACAAACTATACTTTCTTGGTTGACTTGTGAAAACCAAATTAGGGTTTAGGGTTTAGGGTTTAGAGTTCATTGTGTAAAAGTGCAAGAGCAAGGGCATTATCAAAATCACTTGACTCTTGTCTCACATGCCCTTATTTCGGTAATGCCTTCACCCTCGAGCTTTTTACCTTACCATATTTTCTTCTCTCGTATAATGGGTGAGAGAATACAAGAATAATTGACATTGTATGTTGAGTTTTACCTTACCATATTTTCTTCTCTTATATAATGGGTGAGAGAATACAAGAATAATTGACATTGTATGTTGGATGTGGTCCCAATAGGGGAGTGTGGATGAAGATGCTCTTTCATTAGAGGAGCTCCATTGATACTAGACATATTTGGACATTTAACAATATTTTTCACATCCAAAATTAACTGTTCCGAGAAGCCTTCTTTGCCTATAAACATGAAACTGAGATTGTACAAGACTCGAGACTACTAATAGCAAACCACCTGAATCAATCAATCAATGTATCTAGCCAATCAAGAGCAGGTGTCAGACTGTGGGGCCAGCCATTTTAACTGCCTCAAAACATTCCAAGCTTTTAACTGTTAAGTGTTATTTATCCCAAAACATAATGTGCAGTGCCCAAGTTGAAACTATGGAGGCTCCCAAAATAGAAGATTCTATGGAAAGCTGGAGTGCCTTCCCCCTTTGGCCCACCTAGGCTTTGGGCAAAACATATGGGACTAAAGCGAGGTGCTACTGGGAACACCATTAGGGAACATATTGGGAACCCATTGGGAACTTGAAGGGAACAAAGGAAAAATGAAAAAAAATCCTCCCTTTCCCCCACACCCAAAACTTTTTTAAAAATAAACAAAATCAAGGTACTTTGAGTGCATGTTGAGCCTTTCCCATTGGCTGCATGAAATTTCTATTTCCAAAACTGTTGGTCACCAGTTTTGGCCCGGGCCCAGGTTTAGGGTTTAGGGTCTAAACCCTAAACCCCCATTACAAACTTGGGGTCAAATTTCATGCTCAACAATTTTGAAATTTCAAATTTCAAATTTTGATCTAAAAATGTTGAGCCTTTCCCATTGGCTGCATGAAATTTGACCCCAAAAGGACATCACCAACAATTTTCATTTGCAATTGTTGGTGGTGTCCTTTTGGGGTCAAATTTCATTTTCCAGTTCAGATGTGGATTCCATCTGGCATCTGCTCCACATGTGGATTCCCACCTGGAATCTGCTACTTGGAAGCTCAACAAGAAGAACATATTTCCAGTTCTGATGTGGACTTCATCTGGAATCTGCTTCAGATGTGGATTCCCACCTGGAATGTGATTTGAATGTGGATTCCATCTGGAATCTGCCAGTTGGAATATTCTCCAATTCTGGTGTGGACTCCATTTTGGACTCTGCTTCAGATGTGGATTCCACCTGGTATCTGTTCCACATGTTGATTACCACCTGGAATCTGCTAGTCGAAAGCTGAAGAAGAATACAATTTTCCAGTTCAGATTTGGATTCCACCTGGAATCTGCTTCAGACGTGAATTCCACCTGGAATCTGGTAGTTTGACGCTAGAGAACAACAAGACGAAGAAGAAGAAGAACGAAGAACGAAGAATTTCATTGTTGCACACAGAAAACCAACAAAGAACTCTCGCTCGCTCGCTCGCTCGCTTGCTCATCTCACGTTTTCGGAGGAAATCAGATTCCATGGCGATGGTCTTGAAACTCGGAGTAGTGTTAGGATCGGCATCCCAGTGGGGTGAAGCTCAGAAGCTCGCAATCGGCAGCAAATCTCGTGGCAAGCAGCAGCAGCAACCCAAGTCTGTATTTTGTGGGTTGAGGAGGCAGCAGCAGCAGCGGCTGGCAGTGGTGAGAGCTAGCGGGGACAATGTGAAGGTGCAGGTGAAGGAGGTGGAGGAAGTGGAGACGATGGAGGAGCTAGCTGACATTTTGCCCTCTGGAGAATGGCCGGAGAATTTCTCTTTGCTCAACTTTGAGGATTTGTCCAAGCACTATGAACCCATTCTGTTCAAGCTTGAGGTCTGTCACGGGTTGCAAACAACTTCCTGGGTTCTGTTCCTTTTCTCTAGAGGACTTGGGTACTCAATTTTTTTGTTCAAGAAACTGAGCTTTTCTATGTCTCATAAAAACAAGAAAGAAAGAGAGTCAGTCAAGTTTGTTACACTCCTTGTGGTCTGTCATCTGTGTTCTTGTTAGCTCCTTCCTTGTTAGATATAGATGTTCTTGACCCGTGCTTGAAAGCCAGACTTCCGGAATTTATTTTTATGGGTCATTGTGGTCATCAACAAGCATGCTATCCCATGCCATGTGGTATTCTTCTTCTTCCTCTTTTTCTTCTTCTTCTTCTTCTGCTATGTGAATTTCTTCTCAAGTTTTGTGGTATCTTGTAATCCTTGGGAGAAACCCAACTTCATGAGGTGCATGAATCCAGGCACAGCCATCAAAGTACCTGGCAGATGTGATGTCCCGCATTATTGCAACAGCTTCCCCACACCAACTGCTTGAGGATGTGCACCACCACTTTACCGACATCTCAGGCCTTCCGGTTATTGACCATGAGTACAAATGTGTTGGTGTGCTTTCCAAGAAGGACGTGAAAAACTCGGCTGCTGGGGTATGGTTATGTCCCGCTCTTCTTCTTCTTCTTCTTCCTCCAGATGTTTTCTTTTTTCCAGAATTTGTTTTCCATTCTTTTCTGTGGGGTTTATTTCTATATCTAGCTACCTAGCTTGCTTTCTTTTTGTTTTGGTTTCTCATGAGTTTTTAAATTCTTCAGCTAGTTGGCATGAGCATTTCATTACCTTTCTCTTGCAACTTCCCATTCTTTAAGTGTAGGGTAAAGCCTACTGATGGGTAGGGGCATTTCCAAGATGAGAAGGGGCCTAGGACAAGCCAATAGCTGAGTCCAACCCCACATTTTTGGGTGTTTTGTCCCCCACCTGTCATGGTTTTTACGCATTGTAAAGCAAGCACAAGATGAATGCTATTATGAATGCTTAAACATAAGGAGATCACAAGTCATAGGAGGGGGAAGGTTCTTACAACCTACTCCTTAAGAGTGGGAGGGATCCTACACCTATAAGGAAGTAGGCATAACTTCCCTCCCGCTCTTAAGGAGTAGGCATAAGATCCCTTATCTTTTCTAGGAGGGAAATTCATGGATATAATACGGTGCCCTCCAAATACACTAGGAAATTTCTCTCTGAGTGTGTTACAAACAACCAATTATAGCTGATGATGTAAAACCCCAAACAAATTTAAGGAAACTTGTTGCTAACTTGATCAATATTATGCTTGGGATTTGATGGAACAGTTGAAAGCGCTAGTATGTAATGTGATGAGCACACCTGCCATCACCTTATCTGCTGAAAAGACTGTCTCAGGTAAGACTCTTTGAACTGGATTATTTGGTTTTCTCTTTAGAGAGCTGCTGGGTTGCTGGATGAAAAAAAATTCTGCAAACTTTGAAATGGATTTTTAGTTCTCTTGTTATCAATCTGCACTCCTATTAGCCATCAACATCTATCTGTGATAGAAGTCTGAGTCAAGTTCTGGAGTTGCTTGTTTTTGTGGGTTGACTGATGACAACTTTGTTGTATATTTTTCCTGTTCATTTTGTTGCATACTAAGAATGTTAGATATGCTTCATTTACTATGGAATGGTCAAGCCCTGCTCATTATGTTGGGGTAAGGTGCAAGGCAAGCCCATTAGGGTGAGCTAGGCAACACACCCAACATAATGGGCAGGGGCAAGGCTATTCCATGGCATTAAGGTCTGGAGTGGCAGATTCAGCGTTTTAAAAGAAAATTCATGTTCAATAGACACATTTTTGGCCACTATTACAAGTGTATGATTATCACCAGAAGATTATATCATACAATGTGGTCAAGAAATTGACCAAATCTGCGAACTCAGACGTTAATAGACTTGGAACAGCTGATCCACAAATGAAGTAACAGAGTAGCATAACACAATGTGAATTGACTCTTCTTTTTTTGGGATGATGTTGAATGTGACAGTACAAATGTTTTTGCCATCTTCTGATGCTGCTGCATCTTTTGCTTGGATTGCAGATGCTGCAGTGCTGATGCTGAAAAATAAGATCCACCGGATTCCAATAGTAAATGAGTCAAATCAAGTTGTGGGTAAGTGCCGTGTTACCTAATCTTGAGTGCCTTTCAAACCATTTTTTCCTTGTACCTGCATTCGTTTAGTGGGTTCAAAAATTGGTTTATCTAGTTTAAAGACAGACTTTTACAATTATTTAGGTGAAACTTAATAGTACGTTCTTGCATAAAAAGGGTTTGTGAAGTTTAGACTACTGAAATAGTTACCACAGATATGAATGTGTAGACTTTGCAATGCTGCATAGGTTGAGAGGATGTAAAACAAACTCTTTAGAGTGTTGTTGGAGACCAATTCTTTACCCATGTCCACTCTTGATCCACCCTCAGACATCTAGACCTCAGACATCTAGAACCACAGCCGGTCAATTTGATAGTGTAGTGTTAACAACTTGTTGGAAAGTGTAGGGTAAGGCCCAATGTGCTGGGCTTTACTGGAATAAGGGAGCTGAGCGCAGGCCTGAAGGTGGTAAAGCCCAGCCTTGAAGGATTTACACATCATAAAAACCATCAGCTTTTTTTATTTCGAAAATTGCCTGTGATACCCAGTGGGTATGGATACCCACCAGATGTCATGGGAAAAAGATGAAAAATGACGGTGGGTGTTTTGAAAACCAAAATGCCCACCTCTGCAGGCATTTCATTTTTTGAAATGCCTGCTGGCAAATTACACTAGGTAAAGTGATCTCTAGGTACACTAGCAAAAAAATGCCAGGCTTTTTTATGCACTTACAGAAACTGGCTAGTGTATTTGGAGGGCACATTATATCTGCAAATTATGTTAAAATCCATATTAGAAAAGAGTAGAGATATCACACCTACTCCTTACAAGTGAGAGGGATCTTACACCTACTTAAGGAAGGATCTTACACCCATGAGTAGGTGTAAGATTCCCTCCCACTGTTAAGGAGTAGGTGGAACAACCCTCCCCTCATACACGTAGTGATCTTCAAATGTTTACTTTCCTCATAACCTTGTGCTTTAGGATGGTAGGATGGGTAGGCCAGATGGGGGATATTCCCAAAATTTGAGGCTGGACTTGGCTACCTCCTCATCCTAGACCCCTTGTTTTGGGAATGCCCCCCCACCTTGGGGCTTTACCCTACACTAAAATTTGAAGGCACAAAACTGAGAAAACATCCTTATTATCTGAGTGGAATCCATTGATTCTTGCAGCAAGTGAATTGATCAGGGATTTCCCATTTTGATGCCCTGTGTTCCGGAATGTTGTGTTCAGGAATTGTCACAAGGACTGACATTTTCACAGCAATGGAATCATCTGAGTAAGTATGGGAAAGAAGTGCACAATCTGGCTGCCACAGTAGCAGGCTAATCTTTGTGCTTGTCCAAGTATGCTGGGTTTCTTTATTTGTTCATAAGGAATATTTGGAGTTTTTCAAGTATTTCAAGTTAAAAGGGTTGGCTGCAAATGAAGGACCAACTGCTGAAGGCATTTGGAAAAAAAGTTTGAAAAGTATGACAACATGGAGAAAGTGTGTAAATTTGCCAACTAAAGAATTTGCTGAAATTTCTGGGTGCTTGCATTTTAGATGCAAAGTACCCATGTAGAGATCCCACTAGAGCATTGTAACTTGTGGTTTTGGTTTTAGGAAAGGGGCAGCAAGCAGCCTGCTGTTTTTGCTTCCCAAGTCTCAGATCTCAGAGACTTTTTGTAATTGATTTTGGTTTTTAGCTTGAAGCTTGAACTTTGTGTAACTGCTGTTTAATTTGCAAGGTTGCATCTTATGGATTGTTGATGCCATGTATTTAGGGATTAAAATCATACTGCCATGATTTGCAATCTGTGGCCAACATTGCTCACAGTTTCCATAGATGTGAAATATTGGGTGTTGTTATGATTTATTGTTCTGATGTTTAAACTCTTTAAAGTCAGAATTCAAGGATTTGAGCATATAGTTTCACCTATGGCAAAAACTACTACTCTTCTTCATGTCCATAATTGGGATTTTCATGTATCCAGAATTTAGAATCGCAAGATGCACATGTCGACATGCCTACATTTCTCACTAGACTGTTATTTTGTTCAAAAGTGGCAAATTTACTTGTTTGATAGATGTGGTGTGATGAAGTTGAACATCACACAATGCCCACTGTTTTCATCTGCTTATACCAGAGGATTAGGTCTCAATGCAATATTATAGATGCCATTAGAACTTGAGGATCTTTCAGCAACATGAGAATTCAGAGATCAATAGATACAGGTAGTCTTAACAAAACCACATGTGGCTTTGGATTTGAGATATGACTAACCTTGTTGCTGATCACAATAGTATGGCCACTGAAACCTGCTAAACTTGAAGATTGGATTGGTAGGAATTCCATTGGCAAGAACAGGCAGTATTTTCTCTCTTTCCTTCTGGGTTAAGGAGCAAATTCCTTGTTGAAACTTGCAGCAGTTGAGTTGGAAAAAGATGGGTGTCATTCAACCTGCTGAAAGGCGAGATATGAACAGCTGTCTCCATGTTGTTCAAGAGAGGTCATTGCCACCACAGTATTCAGCACTGAAATGTTTCAGAATTTCAAAGTAGGACCAAGTGTTAAAAATCTTGGGGGCGGTCAAGACTTGGGCCCACACTGAGAAGAAATGGAGCGCAGAGCCTGCAAGTAAGACCCAAGTCAATAAATACTCTGTGAACAAATAGAAATGGAAGAAATGTGTTTTTTTTCTTCTTTTTGCAGGTATTAGAAAGCTGTTCTCATGTTTTCATGCAAAGTCTTAGGAAGAGAACACCCTTCAAATGCTCGGGTGGTGTATACAGGCAAGTTTCAGATTTGACCATTTCACACTAACCCACAATGTTGAATATTGTGTATTACAATACATGGTAGGTATCTATGGGGTGCTTTTTTGGAGTGTTAAAAACAGTGATGTACACTGTACATGTGGGTACCTTAAAAGCAGCAAGTCTTCTTGCAACATTCCTCTCTTTGCTTTGTGAGCTGCCAAGTAAGATACGGTTGATGAATACATGTGCCTGCACTATGCCATCTTGCTGAGAAGATTGAACTTCCAAATGCCATCCCTGGTTGAGACAAAGAGATTCCAGCTGCCGCCGTGGATGCAGCATCACAGTCTCTGGAGTGGCTAGAGGCTGCAACAATGGCTCATGCACCTGAGCAACACATCATCCAACAAAGAAAATTTCAGGTATTGTCGATTGCTCCACCATCTATCTGCATGTAAACCCTACACCCGAAACTCCAAACCCTCCAACAGATTCAAAATGTGGTCACTAGAAGAAGAAAGATATGGAAGCAACATACACACATTTCTTGAAGAGAAAAAAACATTTTACCTTCCAAACAGTCTCAATGTCAAGATCTGCATCCAAAAAAATGGCTGCTGCTAAAGTCTGCACTACATCACCAACCGCCTGTACAAACAGAAAATTTCATGCAAAACAGTTAGTTTTCTTAAAGAGTTTTGAATCAATGTATACATAGGTCAATTGAATTATTATTCTTGCTTCTGATTCTTTATCCTCGAACAGTTTTTTTTACTGCACAATATATTCTGCATGCAACTTAAGAAACTGGCAAATGCAAAGCAGAAAAAGTGAGTTTTGTGATGGCAGAGAGAGGCAACCCACTCTGGGTGAGCTCAGGTTTGTGATACCAAAGGCGCTACCACCTTCTTTCCAGAAGGATGTGGCAAATACTTCAATCTGGGTTTCCAAGATAGGTGAAACTTTCTGCAAGTAAACGTGCAGACCATGGTGCAGTGCAATGCAGGCAAAATTCTCCCCATTGATTGTTGCCTGCTTGAGATCATTTAGGCTGGCTGGATTGAACCCAGGATATTTTTGCACCAAATATCGGGTTATCAAAAAGTCCAACACAGTATCTCCTGTATCAGATTATAACCCACAACATCAGACTAAAGACCAGCCAAACCAATGTACTTTGCAACATACTTGGTTAATCATTATTTTTGGTGACAAAAACCTTCCATTCTTGCAAGTATCTTATAGGGAGATTGACCAATGCAAAAGGGTCACCTAAGACTTCCAGCCTGTGGAATTCGAAACCTCCTAGCTTGGTCCCAGATTCGTATCCATAGTCAAATGCTGAGACTAAGAGAGCTTTGTTTCTAAACCTATATCCCAGCTTTTCTTCCAGAGCTTCAAAGTCCGCCAACTGCAGCAGGTTTCGGCAACTGGTTTTACTGATGTGATTGGCATGAACAGCCTCTGGAACTTTGGAAGGGAAATGAATTGGTACTCCAAGCCATGCTATTGCTGTCAGTGCTGAATCCAAGCCCCCATGCAGGAGGTATGTGCCTACCAAGGCCTCTACAACATCTGCCAGTGTCTTCCTGCCTAGTACTTGACCCTCCTGCAGCACCATCCCCCCGCATCCATCCATTCTGGAAAATATTGGACTTGTCAAATTTGGATCCTCCTACAAGGTATGAATTTGATTGAAGCATTTGGAAATTATAAAGTGAGTGGAGTTTCTTCACTGTTGCAGTGAGTATTTTTAGGCCCAAAAAATTTTGGGATCAAGGCAAGAGAATTTTGGTTTGTGTATTTTATTGTAGATTTTGCTGTACCTACCAGTCCTTTCTGTTGTGGATCTTCGAGGAATGGGCCTGGAGGAACCCAAGTCTTTGGATTAAAAATCTCAGCAAACACATAGCGAGGAAGTCCACTAGTGATTGCACAGTTGTAAAACGTTTTATTACTGATAAGCTCATGGTTGCCCACATGCAGCTGCTCTCCATCAAGGGACAAATGCTTCAAATACATATATGCCCCTCCGGTGAAATTCAGAATGCTGTCACCCAGTAACTCCAAAGTCTCGTATGAGAGCTCCCCTTCACATGCCCCAGATGTCAAAGCTTCTTGCACCTGCCAGATCTTCAGTCATCAGTGACCTGTCCTCCCTTGAACTGAACAAATTTTTTTGAAGGCAGAGAGATTACAGTTACATTTTTTACCATGGAAAATTGAATGTGTCCAAAGTGCAGCAGCAGCAGCAGTACTCCCTCCTGGTCCAAAAGGGTGGTGGTATTATTACACAACAAAATTGGCAGAGGAGGATGCAGTACAGTGCATGGTACCTCGAAGCACGAAATTGGTGGGCCAATAAGATCACGGAGCTCTGCAGCTACAAGTGTCATTTCAAGGCTATGAAGCACTGAAGGAAGGCGCATAGCACCCCTACAGAGACTTCCCTTCATCCCTACATGCAGTTCACATATTTCTGGTGGGAGTTCAACCAACTCCCAAGCATTTGCCACATCCCCTCCTGCAAAGGTCAAAAACATTTCCCACAACCCACTCTCTCACATTAACCACAGACTACTTGTGCCCATCTTCAATACCCACATCCTTTTGATGGCATCAAAGCAACAAACTTATTTCTACACTATGATGGGTCTGATAAAACCATAAAATTGCCAGCAAAAAATGAATCAGAAAAATCATATTTCTAATGCCTCTCTATATGGAGCCAATTGACATCACACTATTTGAAAAGTGTGAAAACACAGTTGTCTCAGTAGGTAAGAAGAACATGTTTTGTATTTCACCATTTGCTCTCATCAAAGATAATTTGCGCACATAGTTGCCTGCACGCAGGAGCCGATATCCCTTTATAAGTGGCTGCTGTGGATACACAAGCTTATACTTGCACCTGGAGTCAAAAGATTTCCCACAACAACAAGCACCAGAAAACGATTCCTGCTGAGGATTTAGTATTTTTTTTTTCTACCATCCTCCCTCTCTCTCTCTCTCTAGAATGCATTTTCTAGAATAAAATGCTGAGATACCAATAAACCCTTTTTTTCTTCCAAACAAGAGAAAATGTTGAAAGAAATTTTGGTGCACAAAGAAGAATAGTGCCAACAACCTCACAGGATTTTTTTTAATAAAAATCCTACAAACTTGGGGAAAAAACCTGGTCTTACTTACTTTTCCATGTAGTACTGCGTATAAGTCATAGGTAAGGTTTTGGAAGAGTGTGATTTCACAAAGCTGTTGCTGGAGCGATGGAATGCAATTCCAGCGACATAGCAAGGCACACCATTATTCGCACATGTGACAACTGCATCCTTGAATTCTTCCACTCCAAAGATGCCATTACGCATCCTCAATTTGCCCTCCATCATTGATTCATTATTGTTGTCATCATGAAAATTGGCTTTCATGAGCTCAGAAAACCCACCAAAAAACACAACTTTTTGTCGATAGACAAGACTGGAAGTCAGTGCCATATCTACTGCAGACCAGTCAATGATCACATCTGTTGTTGTTGTTGTTGTTGCTGCTATTGATAATGCATTGTTTTCTCCTGGCAGCAATGGCAGGATGTAATAATATTTTGGGCCATCTCCGTCCTCCTTCACAGTGGAAGGCAATGTAAAGCATTTTCCAAGAGCCAAGTGGAAGAGCCAGACACAAAACTTCTTCATTTTTTGCACCTGTTTTTTTGGGGCAAATCCCCACACACCCAATAAAACAAATTATTATACGGAAGAAAGCCCAACATCCACAAATTCTTGAATTGAAAAATTTCTTGCAAAGCACAACAAAAACAACAAAACAGGCACAAAGAAACAATACCTGAAAAAATCCTCACAACTCCCCACAAAAAAAATCTTATAAAAAAATAGAAAATCCATCTCAGAATATAAAAAGATAGGATATCAGCTCACAAAAAAGCTGCAGAGAGGGATTTCTTTCTCTGCCCTGTGGAACTCTGTGCAATTCTGAGACTCCTAAAATCAACCTCGCATCATGGCATTCCCCAATAATGAAAGACAAACAAAAGAGATTCACACAATTGCAAAAGAGATTCTGTACAGTAGTAGTAGTAGTACTCTGGGTGGGACTTGGGAGCTCAGAATTTGTTTGGAGCTCCAAATGCTGAGACACAGAGACAGCTACAGAGAGGAGGATGAGAGAGAGAGCAGAGAGAAGGGAAGAGAATTAGAGAATCAGAGTACCTGGGAATCGTCAAGAGAGATTTGGCCACAAGCTTGCATGTGGGCTTGCACAGAAGCCCAGGCGGGAAGCTGGAGTTTGACTTGCATGGTAGCAGCTTCGGCGTCCAGGAGCTGAGGAGTGAGCATCAGGAAATCAGAAGCCAGGTGCTGAAGAGGATCTGTCCCTGCTTGGAAGTTGTGGAACCGGATTGAATACAGAAAGAAGAATGTAGTAGTAGTGGTAGTCGTAGTCGTCGTCGTCGTCTCCTCTCCCACAAGCGGGAGGATCTCCGACGAGACAACAGCAGCAGGAGATGGTGGTGGTGGTTGCAAAACGCGTGGGATCGCTCTTTCGTACCGCTTTGCACACGAATCTGATGAAGCTCCCCCCATTGTCTGTCGCCGCTGCCGAAGAACCTTTTTTGTTTCTCGCTCTCTCACGCATCCATCACCCAAAACACCACACGCACACCAAGAATACTCCCCTTTACCAGCGAAGAAGGACGCTCCTGGGTTGTCACAATCTTGTGAAGAAGAAGGGCGAGCAGATGACGAGAGTTGGAGGACATTCTTCTTCACAGAAACTGCTGCTGCTTCTCGCTATTTTGGCGTTCCGAGTTTTGTGCGATCTTCGCAAAGCCCGTCGTAGTCATCAATCCTCCAAGGAACAACAATCGCATGACGCAACGACCTCCAAACACAAAGTAGGTACCCATTTTCTTATGCTCTCGCCAGCAGCGACACCCTCCTCCTTCAGCAGAGGAAGAAGAAGACGAACTAACTTCTCACGTTTGTTTTGCTTGATTCTCCGCGCGCCGCAACAGCACTATTCTGCCAAAGAGGAAGACACCCAACATTAGATCCGCCACCCCAAAGGCAATCCTTATAGCGCTCCCTCACGCGCATCGGAACAAACCCACATTGTTCCTGAGAATCGACAACAGAGAAGAAGAACCACCAATACCATCACCATACGTCGAGAGAAAATCGAGAAAGCAGAAAATCCTTTGCAGTGGTTTTTTTTCTTCGTGAGAATCTGGATCCCAACAACAACAATGTGCGCAAACACAAAACCTGCAACAACAACAACAACAACAAAACTGCAAGAACCTCAACAACAGCAACAAATAACACATATACTAAATATCACCACCACAATCATCAGAGAAGAAGAAGAAGAAACGAAGATCTGTCCCACCCATCAACAGCAACAGCATCTAAATTGTGTTGCATTGTGTGAGGAATTGAGATTCAACAGCCCACCTTGACTGTGTGAAACAAAGAAGAAGAAGAAGAAGAAGAAGAAGAATGGTACCTAGCATGCATGAGAGCATCATATGTCAGGTTCTCTTCTTCTTGTTGTTGGGTTGTAGGAGTTTGCAATTGCTAGCATTTGTGGAGACATTTGATTGATGAACATGAGCTTTTCTTGACGAGAGAATTGTTTCTATGCTAGAATCCTCATCCTCATCTTCCTCCTCTTCTGCTTACTCTTCTTTTCTTCATCTTTCTTCTTCATCAATTATCATCTTCATCTTTCCATGCTCCTGTCTCTTCTCCTGAATCCTCATCCTCATTCTTACTGGTTTTCTTTGTAAATTTTGGGATTCAGTTAGCTGCCACAAGCTACTTCCATCATGAAACATGAAGATTTTTGAAATTTGTGAGTTGTAGGCTGCTGCCTTTTTTCCTCCTCCTCCTCCTCCTCCACCCCCTCATCATCATCATCATAAACTCTTCATCACACTCGGCAGTCATAATTCAACAACAACAACATCATCATCATTAATTCTGCATCAGCAACCCCTAATTAATTCAGCAACATCATCATCATCATCATCATAAATTCTTCATCAGCAACTTGTTAAGACCTGCTGTCATTCAATACTCCCATTTGTTCCTCCACTGTTTTGCAGGCCATTTCAAATTTCAGCAATGCATGATGCATCATCATCTATCATAATAACTAATTTTTTCTTCATGAGCAACACATACTTCATTCACCAACATAAAAGTTTGTTTGTTCATCAGCAACCATACTTACTTCAACAACATGTATATATATATCATCATCACTATGTGACCATCATCAATTCAAAGCATGAAGCTGCTAGCAGGATGACTAGGTATTATTATGATTCAACAGCAGGCTCATTAAAAACCATGATCAATGTGATGATCTTGGCTCTCTCTCTTTTCTTTGGTTTTTTGAAAAATGTCTTTTGAATTCAATGCTTCCAAACCCACTTGGCCTTTTTCTTATTTATGACACTCAATCATGCAACCCAAATCATCCCTCCTCACAATCAAGCAAAATAACAAGCTCCAAATCATGGGAGTCTGCTGCTGTTGTCAGTGGGTTTAGGGTTTAGGGTTTAGGTAGCTAGCTGGGTAGGTAGCTGGCTAGGGAGGGGTTTTAGGGTTTAGGGTTTAGGTAGGTAGCTGGGTAGGTAGCTGGCTAGGCAGGGGTTTTAGGGTTTTTAGGGTTTTGGGGGAAGGTAGCTAAGGGGTACATAAATAGAGAGATCTGTACATAAATTTTTTGTGTATTACAAATTTTGTGGCAATAATTAGGGTTTAGTAGGGGAGATTGATTTTTTTTCAGAAACCCAAAATCACAAAGTCTTTCATATAGAACAAACAGATGAACCTTTTCATTGTTACAAGCCATGGATGGATGGGTATCTCTCTCTGTCCATCCAAACTCCATTTCTTCATCAATGGAGTTTGGATGGACAGAGTAGGTTTGGTTGTAAGAGGGATGGGTATGGTTTAAAAGTGGAGACATACAAAAGGAGAAACTTAACCTCTGATTGGGTCTTGGGTTAGAAATTATAACCCATAACCCCTTTGTTTTCAGTAGTGACCTACTAAGCCTAGTTAGCACAAGGTACCCAAGTAACCAACATTATTCAGCTCTCATTGGCCTAATGATTCCCATCCATAACCCTTGGTTACTTAGATGAAAAATGTCACAGCCACTCTCTTTTGTGGATGAAAAGAGGGCATCTCAATTCTCATTATGGTAACCCACTCAAGGGCATTGGTGATCAAAAACAAGTTTCAATAGAACAATTCAACTTGTTAAACAAAACACAAACCCATTTATATTATTAAAAAAGCATTTTAAGGCACAAGAAGAAATATGAGAATTCAAATATTTCACCATCCAAAAATATATATATATATATAATCTTCAAAAAATCCTCTAACAAAAACCAAAATCCTTCAAGATATTATTATAAACCTATAACTAATCTCAAGTTTCAACACAAGCCAAATTATCATCTTTCAAAATGTAGGATAAAACCTTAGGATGGGGCAATTGTTAGAATTGCCTCTAATTAGGGATAATTGGCTCAAGGAAATTATGACTCTTGGCTAGCAATTTAGCAAGCCCTAATTGTTAGAAAACCCTAATTTCTCGTTGAAGGAATCATAACTCCCTTTCAAAACATAACATCCTAATCAACAATGCAATTTCCCTTCCATGCACTAGGAAGGAAATTATATTTTGTAAAGTGACATTAGTTTAAATGACATTAATTATGTTTTCGCTATGGGTGAATTATAGAAGCAAATATACGGTGGGTGGGCAAACATTAATATTTACACTTTCTCATAAATTTTTTACTTTCTTCATGTAAATTGAATTTCATGATTCGATTTTCATTTCTTTGTTTTATCCTCTTTCAAATGTTAATTTAAATATGTGTTGAATTGTGTTTTATATTGTGAAATGGTTCTTATGGCATCAAAATTTATATTTGACAACATTATGAGTTGTAATTGGGCAAGCTTGGGAAGGTGAGTTTAATGATAGTGCACTTGGAAAAATATACCCAAAGAAAGGAAAATGCATAAGATCATTTCATCTTATCATTCATCAAAAGACCAACATTCCAAATTGATCTCGAGATGGTTAAAAGTTGTGATAAAAATTAATGATTGGACACGACCCATACCTTATCACATAATTGAAAATCTATATATAATTTAAAGAACTTGGTTTGTTTGTATGGGCGAGAATTGCATATATAATACATACCTATTATATTATGTCCTTCCCAATCTCTTTAACAAAATGAAATAGTTGAGATTTGTTTATTCCTCCTTTTCTTTTCTCTCGCTTATACTTTTGCATGTGTTTCATTTGTAAATTGTTAACAAGCTTCTACAGGAAAAAATTTATGTGTGAAGTTTCCCCAAAAAAAAAATTTAATTTTTTTTTTTTCATATGTTTCCTCTAAAAATTATAAAACCAAATTGTTGTCAATAAGATGTTGAAGGAACATGTTGTGTCTAAAGTTTTCACATATAAATGTAATGTAATTTCTTGAAAAGTAACAGAAAATTGGACAAGATGGAAATATAAACTCAAGGCCAATTATTGTCAACAATTCCATGGCCACCATATATATATAAAATTATTATTATTATTATTATTTTTTCAAAAAGTTAATTTAACCACAAGGGAAATGAGCAAATGTGTTTTGAAAACTATGATGACATAGGGAAAGCATTTTTTTATTGGCATTACACATGACATATAATGGGTATATAGGTCTTTTTAGAAACTTCATTTTGATCTCCAAATACCTTTATAATCACCTTCATAATCATGTTTCATTAAGCCCATCTAAATGACAAACTAACAAACAAAGGTTTATTGAAAAAACAACAAGCAAGTAGCATGCTTAGAGTATGTAATCAAGATGGGTTTTGTCTCTTCCTTTTCATTCACATGGTTTTTTTTTTTTTTTGAATGGATCTTGCTTGACATAAACAATATGTTAATTTGCCTCATTTTCATGTTTGTGTGAACTAGGGTCACTTACAAAGTTTTAAACTATTTATTTATTAAGTAAAAGAAAATTCAAGTTCATGTAATGAATGTTGAAAAAATAATTTATTGTCTATGCACCTTTAAATTTTCACTAAATATGTTGTTCATGATAGTTTTTTTTCTCACTAAAATAGTTTCAAAAATTAGGGTGGCTGCACCTAGGATTTGTGCATTATAGAAATTGTGCCATTAGGTGTTGAAGTAAATTGTGAAAGTGAGTGAAGTTGCTAAACTAGTAGTGGTATTGTCTAGTAAATGTCAAGAAGTGATAACAAACTTAGAAAATATTAACATTGTACTTTCAAAAAGAAACATGAAATTACAAATTTCCTATTGAATTTTTATATCTCATTTTTAGCATTTGGGATTGGAAATATCACAATCTTTATGACATATCAAGGTGTTATGTATACATAAACCTAACAAATCAATGTTTCCCCAACATACTAAGATAATTGTAACAAGTTTAGAATGAATAGTATGTGACAATTTAAATTTCTTGATATGTTTGAAAATTCCTATTCAAATTGGCTTCTTGTGATGAAAAATAAATCACTTTTGAAAAAAAAATTCATAATGTCGTTAAAGGTTCACTACACTCTAGTTTGATATAGTAATGAAATTGATATTCAATAATTAGTTTGCAATATCACAATTCATAGTTTAATTTTTAGTTTGATGAAGAAGATTTAGTTCCAAAATCTCATTGAAAATCCCACATCCAAAACATTGCAAATTTAATATTGTTAAATGGATTGTTAGCTTCTAGAAAGGCCATGAAAGTGGAGAAGGGACCTAAAGTGGTTCATTATCCACCCATGACCGTGGATTTTTAGAAATCAAAGGAGGGTGCGTTTTTATAAAGTTGTTGAAATAAAAAAAATCTTAAACAATTTGTCAAAACACAAATGTAGTGCTACAAAATCATGAGTGACATAAATATATATTTCTAAATGTCCTTTTTGAAATCTAAATACTAGAAAAAAGAACCTTCCATGGTCAAGATTAGACATAACTTTATCAAATGAATTTACAAAAATTGTGTTTTTAATTGCCTTTAGGAAAAAATAAAGAAAAATCAACCTATAAACCTCCTTTCATCATTATGAATGAACTAAACTTCCTTGCTCCCTTGTTCCTCAACCCCTATAAAGAAGTAAATAATGTAAATAATGTAATAGTAAAATGGTAAATGATGAAATTTTAAGGCTTAATAATGTGGGTAAGTGAAAATAAAATTGGAAAAGAAAGAGGGTGTTGTTGTGCACCCATAATAATCACAAAATTTGTGGGGGGGGAGGGGGGGAGGTTTCTTTGGGGCAATTTTCAAATTTATAAAATGAATTTATATGTTTTATTTTGTTTTCTCCTATGGAAGAATGAAAATGAAGGGAATATATTCATGTACACCATCCTTTCATGGATGATGATGTACACCATCTTAGAGGTTAGGGATTAGTGCCAAAAAGTTGAGAAATAGACAAAGGAGTAGAGAAGATGGGTTTGTGCTAAACATATGGGTTTTGTTGATTGCTAATAGAGTATCAAAGAATAACAAACAACAAATTGAACACAGCAAAAAGTCATACTTTTTCCTTCTTTTGAAGTATTGTTGGGTTTGTTTCTCAATCCATTTGGGGGGGGTTGGAGCTTATTTACAAGAAATTATTTCTAATTGCAAGAATATATATATATATATATATTCATGATAGCCACATGTTAATGACTTGGTTGGAGATGAAAAAAGAAAAAAAACATAAGAAAAATATGGAGAAGATGGAGAAAGCAAACTTGGCATGGGCCAGTGCAAGAAAACGAGGTGTGTTGTATGTAAAAAATTGTATCATGCACGGGGTTTTTTCATAATAGTACAATTTTATGGTAGCTATTTTATGGTATATGATATGTTGGTTTATTGTAGAACTATGAACCTTTTGAAACTAGCAAGGTTTTGTTTGTGGTCTATTAGTTATTTGTTAAATGGTATTTATCATAATATGGGTGTTTCATGTTTAGAATTTTTGTTGTTTCCTATTGTGACCCTAAACATGTTGTAGTTTTTTTATAGGCTTTGTGACATTTGCTTTGTGAACTAAGGTTTTATGACATATTCCAAAAAAAAGGTATGCATTATCTACTACTTACATCCTCCTAATCCTCATTTATTGGCTTTCACCTTATGTGGATGTTATTTGTCAAGTAGTCTTATTGGTCTTATTGTTGGGAGGTGTAAGGATTTTACTTTTGGTTAAAATCAACCACATCTTAAGGGGAAATAATAACAAACCCACATGTTAATTATACCTTCAAGGATGAGGAGAATGCAAATTAAAAATCATCAAATTGTTGGAACATGTAATTAACACATTAGATGTCACCAAGGATAATAGAGAGTGCATAGAACATCTTGCTAAGAGAATCTTTTTTGGCATGTTGGAACAATTATGTTCAAAAACATGCTAAAGATAAAACTAATGTGATTGAAATAAAAGTGAGTGGAAATTCAAATTCACCATTATGGAATGAATTTTCAACATAGGTTTAGGCATTATATCTTGTGATAATCACACATCAATGCATTTGTGTGTATTGCAGGTGAGGCATGTGCATGGAAGTTGGTTCTTACAAATGATTGAATTAGTAGTAGATTGTTGTCTCTTTCTTTTGGAATATTAGGTTTTAATATTAGAGCCAATTGAAACAAAATTCTTAAGACATTTGTTAAAATAAATGTCTGTAGATGATTAGTACATGGGCAAAGTTTATTGGGTTGTTAGTATGTAGGTTGTGAAAATATAAAAGTAAACACTTGTTTTGTAAAATGTAGGTCTCTGGGTAGGTAGGTATCATAACTAATAGGCACAACTATTGTAATGGGCACGAAAACAACCTTGAGTTTATAAGATTTCTTAAACCAAGATGAAAACACATGCAAACTTAATTCCAAATCCAAATCACGAAACAAGAAAAATAAGAACAAGAACACAACATGTGCAAAACAAGAATCCAACAAAGATTTTATTACAAGAATGAAACAATAACAGAATAAGACTATGGTAAAAAAAAAACCCAAAACTAGTGTTAAACTCATTAAAGGTAATTAAAGGTCCTACCTCTATTTATACCCCTTGGGGACCTAATTCAAGAAAGCCTCCATAGAAGCTTCATCCCCATATGTGGCTCATGTCTACCCATGTGGCCCATGATTGGACTAAAAGTGAACTAAGAGTGAATTAAAAATGAACTAAAAAATTAATTAAGAGTGAACTAAACTCATAATTAATTAAAAGTGAATTGAACTAACAACTAACTAATAGTGAACTAAAAACGTGATGTTGACAATGTCATTCCTAACAACTATTAGGTAAGTAAATGCATATAAATGATTAGTATAAAAATGTATACATTATTGGATTCTTACGAGTTAGATATTGTAAAAACCAAAAAAATGAACACCTCTTCTATAAAATATAAGTCATGTGGGTAGTTAGGTAGGAGAAAGGTGCAACATTTAATTTTTTTGCAAGGGCCATTCAAGGGGGTACACTCTTCTTTGACTTTGCAAAATATGTAAATAAAATTATAAGGTCCAACACATTAATTATTGGATAAAAAAATTAATTAGGTTATATGATAGGATTATATTTATTATGAACACCAAGATATAATTAATATATCATCTGTGTTAATCCTCGATATTAGAATATATATAAAAGATATGTATTTAAAAAATTAGGTATTAAATATTATTAGTAGGAGTGAACCAATACTAATAAATGAACAAGTACACATGTGGATGTGGACAAACATGAAGTGAACTTGATCCCTTCACACCATTAATAGTTGAATTATCTCAAAAAAACTTACATTTTATGTGAGTATTCTACTTCACCACCTCTAGATTATCTAGTTGGAAGATATGTTAAGTATATATGTCATGTGAAAAAAAAAAAAAAAACTTTTCACATAACATAATATTTGGGTTAGTT
>Ga0116231_10006547_pt1 | contig 22124 bp, 10 predicted proteins | sample S1TSphgellanicum_2_FD_89695 | JGI IMG/M metagenome (GOLD analysis project Ga0116231, IMG submission 89695) | Host-associated microbial communities from peat moss isolated from Minnesota, USA - S1T2_Fd - Sphagnum magellanicum MG | ecosystem: Host-associated > Plants > Peat moss > Unclassified...
CTTTTTCCCGCGGCGGAAAGAAAACCCAGGGCGTCATCCGATTAGTTCCATACTCACCCTACGCACCTATGGGAAGAAGGCATGGAAAGTAAACGGATTGAAGTGGAAAGAAATGGGTAATAAAGTGTAAAGTAAAAGAGAAATCCGGAAGTAACGGAGCCAATGGGATTACGCCAGAGAGGTAATGAAAGCGAAATGACGTCAGAGAAAAAGAAGCTGCGTACAAAAAGAAAGAAAAACTGTGAAAAAGAAGAAGAAAGAGGGTACCAAAGAAAAAAGGGTTAGGAATCGAAAGAAGTAAGAGATAAGTAAAAGACAGACAGACACACTAACGGACGTAGTGAATTAATATATAAGATTTTAAACTTTTTAAAATGCATACAAGGTTGATAGTGGAACATGAAATATTCAAAACTCAAGGAAAAGAATTTAAATGAAGAAGTCAAATTGTTAAAAAATCAAATCTAACCCCATATTTTATGTCATATATGAACATGTATGTATATATATGGCTTGTTAATATGTGGTTGATTACATTTTTTGTATTTTTCATTGTGCATGTTAATGAAGTGATTTTCTTGACATGGTATCAAAGTGAAATTGCACATTCAAAGTTTTGATTTGTTCAAAATAATGACGAAAAGCTACATGTTAAAAACTTATTATGATTGTTAAGTTGTTGATATTAATGTCAAGTTCACAAGGATTGAAAATTAAGAATTATATCAACAAGTGACCATAATGGGGGAAGAATCATTGAATATTTCACAATCTAACAAACTTGAGTGCACTACTAACTACATTGTTTGGAAGGTGAAGATGAAGATAGTCCCAAATAATCCTAAAACATGAAAAATTATGCAAATGACGTAGTAAAACCAATTCTGGCCCCAGTCATTGGTGTGCAAACACTTGCACAAACTTCAAGTGAAAAAAAGAACAATCTTACATCAATGGTAGCAAGGTTTGATGATCCCATCACAAGAGTGGATGAACTAAAGGTGGTGAATTAAAATGTTTTAATCACATAAGAATGAAAAGACAAGGCCTTGGCAATTTTGATCATGTTTATTAAAGATGAAACCATACTTTATGTATCAAATGAATAAAACCTAACAACTTGTTGGAAAATTTATATGAGATTCAAAACATGGCAAAATTTATTCATCTTTTCAATAAATTGCACACAGTGAATATGGAGGGATTTTATTATTATTATTAATTTTGTCAAAAATATTAGAGAACTTGTGAACCAATTGGTTGTAATTAGACAAGTTATTCAAGAAAGTGTGATTATTCATATTGTGTTCAAACCACTTCCTAGTAACTATCAAAGTTTGATTTAACCCATCATTACCCAAAATGACCTACCATCATTTGACACTTACTTGTTGGAAAATTTCTTCTTGAAGAACAATGTTAAAAAACAAGATAAACAAGAAGACAAAGCTAGAGTTCAAATAAATGAAATGCATGTGTACAAGATATGACAAAATCTTGAAATTGTACCATTGTTTCAACCCTAAAACAAAAATGATAATAATTATCAAATATGTTATATTTGATGAGGGGCAAAAAGGTTTAACAAAAATATAACATGCAAGGGAGATCAAAGGAGAAATAAGGATGCATATTTTTTTGCAACTCTTTAATTTGGATATTGTGCCATTATCATTGGAAAATCAGCCTCATGAGCAACACCTAAACATGAATTGCATGAACCATCTCCAGTAGTTGAGGTGAACAACCAAAGAATGGTGGTTTCAAATATTGTCAATCCATTAGAAAGTCCAAAGGCTTTGCAAGATTGTCGATTCATGAAAACATACATGTAGAAGACAAAAGTATATAGTATCATGAAAAAGAGAAGCATGGAATGATTGACATGAACACATGTTCATAAAAAATCAAAGACCACCAATGTGTAGATTTATTTGGCTAAGACCTTGGAATTAATAACCTATGAAAAAATAGTTCAACACCATGGATGGAAATAATCTATGCAAGAAGAATTTAACTCCATTGTCAAAAATGGACCTTAGCAATTCATGGACACGCCACTAAAAAATGTTATAGCAATGGGTTTACAAGATGAAGCTAATGGCTAATGGAAAAATTGAGAAACTAAAAATGCATCTTGTGGTGTGAGGTTTTGTGCATAAAAATTGTTTGGATTTTATAAAGACCTTTGTGCCAATAATGAAGTGGCTTATCATTCATATAATAGTAACAATAGCTTCATAAAATGGATGGTTGATTAAACATTTAGATGTTAAAACATTGTTCTTAAATGATGACTTAAAAAAAAAGGTTTACATGGTGCAAGTTCAAGGCATCATCATCTGAAGCAAAGAAAATCAAGTCTTTGAGTTGCAAAAAATGGTCTACAAACTAAAGTGCAAAATTAGAACATGGTATGTTAAAATATATACCTTTTTGTAGCAATAGGGTTTGACAAAGAACTATATAGATCATAATTTGGACTATAACATTGAAAACAAGAAATATTTTACACCCATCTTAAATGTAAATAATTTATTATTGATCAATAATAATTAATCAAAGTAGCAAACTTAGAGGAATAGTTAGAAGGACATTTTGAAATGTTCAAATTGGGGAACGTGCAAACATACATTGGGGCATAATTTGCCTACATATTGAAGGCCCAATAATTCTCACACAAAGGAGTTTTGTTCAAAAAATACTAACCATGTTTGGGATGTTGAATTGTCATCCCTTGGAAATATTGATGGACTCAAAGGACAATGATCACAAGTTGTTATGTGGTTAGAATTTTGTAGTAAAAATTAATACCAATTCATAGTTAGTAATTTATTTCTTCACACATACCCACCTAAACATAGCATGTGCAATAAGTTATGTGTTCATGTGCATGTGTGCACCCCAAATTATGCACCTATAAGCTAAAAAATTGTATTTTTAAATACATCAAGGGGACATGCAACATTAACATTTTCTCCCCAAAGAAAGCTAATACAACAAATTGATAGATTATTTTGATGCCAATTGGGTTCGAGATTTGGGCAATAGGAAGTCCATGATAGGTTTATACTTCAAATTTGAAAGAACATTAATTTTGTGGAGTAGTAGACTATAGCAAATAGTTACATTGTCTATGACAAGAATAAAGTATAGATCCTTGGCAATTGTTGTTAATGAGTCATCTTGGCTATGATCCCAAATGGGAGAGCTTGGATATTTGAAAAACCAAACCATTACAATCTACTATGATAATTAATCTAATAACTTATTAATGAAAAATCTAATTTTGCATGTCTCACTAAAACACATCAAATTACATCATCACTCTTGTTGAGAAAAAACACAAGCTAGGTCTGTAAAAGCAATGTGCATTTGAACAAATGAACAATAGGTAAATATGCAAGCACAAACCTTTAGGGAGAATTTGATTCCAAATTTTGAAAAGATAAATAAGCTTTCATAGTCTAAAACAATATAATATTTTTCATTTGTAATTTCACATGGGATTAGGTGTGAAGGAGAATGTTGAATATATCACACTTAACCTACTTTATGTCAAGATTTTAGAACCAACAAATTAAAGACAAAAACATTAAGTTCCACCATCAAACAACAAAATTAGTAAGAGGATTCAAAGTTCCATCATTATGTAATAGTTGTTTCATTGTTTAACAACATTAGTAATTACTATTAAGTAATACTACTCATCTTCAAGTTCCATCTTTTGTTTTGTTAATGATCGAATTCACACACATAGACAAATATGTATATATATGGATCATTGATCTATGGTTGATTATGCCTTCTGTATTTTTCATTATGAATGCTAATAGGATGTTAATGAAATGATTTTCTTTACACAAAATATTTACCTTTATGTATGTGAGGACAATTTGTGTGAATGTTGTGGAAAAGGTCCCATTTAAACATTCAGTATATAAGGAGGTGCAAGGATATGTGACAATCTTTGGACAAATATGTGTAAAAACATTGTGTACATAGCTATAAAGGATTGTGAAAACTTGTGAGATTTGATCATCCATATTCAATACCCCATTTAAGATTATCATTAGTCATTAGCATACAAAGTCAACTTTCAATCCTTTTTCGTTTTATGAAATCTCAATCCTTTGTTCATTGTTATGTTGCTTGTGCTAAGTAACATCCTAAAGACCTACAAAAAGAATTTAGTGTATTCAAAAGGCATGTTATGAAATATAATTTTCTTCTCACAAATGGGGGAATTTTTTGTTAAAAGGTACATTCTTCCAAAGTTCATTGAATACTTGGACCTAAAATGAAAATCATATTATTGCAATTATTGAGGTCGTGAAGATGTCCACCAACATCGATTACAAATCAAGGCCTTCTATCATATTTCATCATTATTTATTTTAAAATAGAAGAATCTTCTAAAAAATTCCAAAAGCATACATCATACTCATTTTCGATACAAGAACTATACATGCAAGACTTGTATTTTTTACATTATTGTTTGAATTGACAATCATAAGATTGTTGTGGCGATAGGATGTATCCTTCCATTCATTGCATTCATTCATTATCAACAAATGTTCCACTACTACGGTAAGATCACAAGACACATCAAAAGCTAAAAAAAACGAACCAACACATTCAAACATGGCACAAGTAAAAAGCAAAGCCAATAGAAGATGAAGGAAAAAAAACAAAAACTCAACAAAAGGACAAATGAAGATAGACAACATATCTTCAATTTTTTAAGCCTTGATGTTTATGAATGAGAGCTTCCTCAAAGAGAGGATTCACCATTCAACTCCCTTGAAATTATTATTTTTGTATTACTTTATTTTTAATCCCATTGTTAATTTGGTCATACATGTAAACTGCAAAATCATAAAATGTATACAAACGAACAATTTGTATATATATATATATAGCATAACTCATCAAATCTATTTTCAATAGGAACCAAGGTATCTGCCATTCTTGTAATTATAGTTCCCTTCTTAGTTTTGTTAGTAATGTTCTTGCCTCTTTGTTTGAGAATATCCTTAGGTAGACATTTACTCAAGAGACGTGGTCTTCCCTATAAGAGCCCTCATGAATTAGACTTGATCTTGTTGAGTAAGGAGCTTATTTTTCAGTGTAAGAGAAAGAAGGGGAGGACATTGATTTGTCCAAATAGGCCTATGGTGCATCCAAGCTTTGAACATGTCAACAAGATCCATGACCTAACAGTTCACAAGAGTATGATTATGAATGATTGACATCAAATTGCCAAGTGATATCCAAACCCTGCTAGTGCTTGTAAGAAGCAATTCAAAGACTAGACAATAACACACAGCTGAAGAGAAAACAAAATACAAAGCAAGGAAGGACAAAGGAAATAAAAGTTCTTAAGAAATTCTCAAGTTGTGTGTAGGAGAAAATCAGAGTTGTCAACTTTTCTCAATTCAATAGAACTACACATTACAAAATTGCACATGACAAAATTGGTTTTGTTTCTCTGTTTCATCATTCATTCTTGCTCCTCTTTTCATTATCACTGTCAAAGGGGCTATGGCTGAGCTGAAGAGGTGATTGATATTAATGGTGAATGTTAATATGTATGTAGTTGGATCACTTTGGCATGGTGAAAATGCATATTGAGGTTTGAAATGTGTTGTATGTACTGATACAGAGATTGTCACAAACTTTCATAAGTGAAATATCAATTCCATCCAGTTATGTGTTTTTCAAAAATTTGAAAAATCCTTTGAGGGCGGGTTTTAAAAAAAAATCACCTTAAGAAGAACCGATTCCAGGTGTTTTAGAAATTTAAATTGAAAGGTATGAACCGGGGCAGAGGTTTGGTTAATTTTGAGGTTGGGTATACTGCCTGATTTTTTAACAAATACCCTCTTGGGTATAGCCCATGGGTTTTTGACAAATAAATCAATATCTTGAACTCGTCCTCCATCTGGTTCTTTCAACCTGCAGCCAGTTCCTAAGTCGCAAGGCACAGAAAACATTCAGTTAAGAGACATAATGCATAAAAAATCAATGTTATGGATGCATTTTGCAAACCAATACAATGAAACAAATTGAGGAGATCAAATGGATCTTGCTCATGCAGTTGCTCCATTGTATCACAATAATGCTAAAAGTTACGAGCTTCATCAAGAGATACAACCCAAACCCAGTTTGCGCTAGTAACCGTGTTATGTTTTTAGTGCCCGGTCCAAGCAAGGTTATGAACAAATGTTTTGGGAAGGTCCCCAGTACGAAGGTGGGGGTGGGGACTTGAATTTTGGATTTCATCTCCCGAGGTTGATATTAGGAGGGGGGTTTGGTGTCAAATTTCATATCCCCACCCTGGCAAATCAGAGCATCTCCACCTGTGCACTCTACAGCAAATTTTAAATGAAGAAAAGCCAAAACTACCAGTTTGGTTCAGCAAAATGGTTTTAACCCAGCATTTTTGCACAAGATGTTGAGCTTGGCAGAGTGCACAGCAAAGCCAAGCACCTGCTGTTGATTGGCTAGATGGTTTGCTCGGTCCAGATCAGTGTGCTATTGGTAATCTCTCACCTTTTGCAAATCCCAGTAACAATTTTATGAATGAAAGTGGGAAAAAGAGGAAATAACTAATCTTGGATGTGACAAATAGGGTTGCACGGTCACATACTGAGCATGGGTGGAACTGCTCTTGTTGAGTCTGATTTTGATTTGAATAAGGGGATCTTATGAGAATCTAAATTGTTTTTGGGCAGGACTTCTTTAAGGAGGCAGATATTAAAAGTCACAATAATTGTTGGACATAACATGGTAACCCAATGCTGTGGAGATGAGCTCAGGAAATGTTGGAAGTTGGAACTAGTGTTGGTCGGTTCTTGGATTTTGCTAACCTCCTGACTTGAAATTTCAAAATCTAATAACTTACCTGGATTATCCAATTATCATCCATGTAGGATGGATCTTTGAATAAAAATATACAAAAACTTTTTAAAACAGAAAATTCAGATTTTTATCTTTTAATCCTATAATTGGTGTATAACCAACAGATATTAATATGTTAGTTGATAACCTACCATTATGTATAACCAATGGTTAGTACTCAAAATATTCTGATAACCTGGCACCATTTTTAGATATTGAAATTGATAACATGTATGATCCCCAAAGAAATTCAAGAAAATAACCTACCGTGTGGTTATTTTTAAAAAGCAATAACTGGCCAAATACTGATTGGAACCTCACTTTTATGCATTCCTCAGAAGTTTCACCCTGGTCATATTTAAACATTTTGAAGCCTAGGTGACCCAGAATTTCTTTTACTGGCAAAAATTTCGCCAAATTTCGACCTAAAATTTTGATTTTGACATATTCACAAAGGTTTTTTCTTGATGAAAAAGGCCCGAATTCCCCATTTTCAGAAGATTTTTTATTTTTTTCCAAATCTTCAAATTTTTATAATAAGTTCTAATAGATAGCCAAGAATATAGAAAGATTCTGTGTTTGTTTTTTTACTTTTATATGTAGTATGTCGCCAAATTTGGCTAAATTATTTTCTGAATGATCAGTATTTTGACTACATTACAATATCCTTTATAAAAAAAACCCTGACTGGGTCCTAGAGGTCAATGGCCATATATAATGTTAGTGGAGGATTGAAGTTGGTGTAGCTTGCTCATAAGTTACTTGGGCTCCGCATTGCTACTCCCTACTAGTGACAATGAAATGACAAAAAAGAAATAAGGGTTAGAAGTATTTTATTGATCAATACGTTTTTTACCCGCTAATCAATGAAAATGGTTGGACTATTTCAATAATCAATTTCCAGATTTTTTACCCCCTCAGAAATTATCTAAATTATTTCCCCTGACTAGTCACCTTTGTATCTTGACTGAGTTGGTCACACTTTCGCAAAGTATCTTGCAAAAATATGTATATTTGTCATTTTCAAATATATATAAAATTCAAATTGTACACTATATCGTTCAATTACCATCCAAGGTGAGATTTAATTAGTCACCCTTGTTATTAATTCATTGAAATTTTGAAAGCAATTAGGTGGGATAAACATTAAATCAGCTAAGCAAGTGGAAATAAAATCCTTAAATCAGGTATTTAAGGGAGAAGTTTTTATTAGTAACTATCTTAATCTCAAAGACAAAAAAACATGTTAATCTTTTGAAATAATCTTATACAAATGAAATAACACATATTCACATTTGTATGAAATTACATGTAAACATGTTTATGAAATTTCAAAGACACAAAGATTCAATTTTTTTTTGAAAAGACACAAAGATTCCAAAAGACATTGAAAAAATAAAAAAAGATTTGTTTTTCCTTCGACATTTTAAAATCAATAAGGACATTTTGAAACATTACAATTTGTAAAATGTTTATTTTAAAAATAAATTTGAATCTACAATCAACCTCTAATAAATTTGCATTTTGAAATTGTCTACAACTATAGCCCATCAAACCTAAACCAAATCCAATGAAATCATCATCACTGAAATTTAATGTTAAGAGCGGATTGAAGTTGGTGTAGATTGCTGGTAAGTTAATTAATAATTAATAATTAATAATCCTGATTCTTTATGTCGACACAATGAAAGGTATCATCATTACATGTGGTCAGGCTGATTTTCTCAGATAAATTCAACAGATATGTTGTTTAATTTTCACCTGCAGTGCCAGACTTCAGCAGGAAAGAGTCTTTCTCCCTTAATTATTTTGCAATTTACAATTGCTCAAGGGAACTTCCCTCCTCCCATGCTTTTATGATCAGTGTTGTTTTCCTCCATCTTGTGACATAGCCAAAGTTGCCATCATCTATCAGAAGATTTAACCAAATTTGGCTACCTATCAAAAATAGATATGGAAGTTTCAAAATCTAAGCATCCTTCTGTAATTGGCTACCTGCCTGGAACCTAATTGCAGAAATCTGGCGATTTGTTATCATTATTTTTCGAGAACAGATCGCCAGAACATCTGCAGAGATCTGGCAAATGTGGGCCTTTTTCCCATTAAAAAAATCCTTTGCATAGGTCCAAAAATGGCAAGAATTGGCCACCGAAAAAATCCCTCCTCATGATGAGATTCTCAACACCTAGGTCCCAAGAAAAAAAGCTTCTTGCATGGCTCCAAAGCAAAGCTAGAAACCCACGCAATCTACAAAAAATTTCAGAAATTATATGTAAAGCTTTTCAATATGCTTGCAATGGTCTTACACTAAAGGAAACTTTACATGAGGGTCCAAGGTCTAGGGTCCACTGAAATAGAACAAATCCTATTGGCTGAGAGCCATAAATTGGACCCACAGCCTTTAGATGAGGATCCAAGACCAACAAGTGGCAAATCAAGGCTAAACTTACATGGCACCATTTTGAAGGGAAAATCAATTGGTTTGGACCCCCAAAAAAAAAATGAGCTCAAAGGAGAGCTCATGGTTTGGAGAACCACGATGCAAGACAGAGTCCAAGACAGGGTCCAACTCAAGGATTCAATTTGCTTCAAATGAGTCCAACTTGGTTCCTAAGAATTTGGACCTTGGACTCCCAACTAAAGTGGGCCTAATTTATGAAACAAACCATGTAAGACTTTTGCAGCATGCTTGTGCTTCACATGTAATTTGGGCACTGTCACTGGAATTTCTTAGTGCAAAAAAATTCATGCACAAGACACAAAGCATAAGGAGACCACCGCATACTCACACAGAGGAGGGATATGGGGTGCGGCATACAGAACTGCTTCCATGGTGCAATGCTTATCAGAATCATTATCAAGGTGCATACTGGCAAGGTACTCGAAGACGTATATATAAGTCCACAATTTTGCATGTCACCGTACACATGGAGCTTTGTGATTTTGGGAATCGCGTGTATTCCTAGTTATTCTGCAGCACCTTTGGAGACTGCATTGTACCAACCAGAATTTATGTTTGGAAATTTTCAGGTATGGCCAAGGAGTGTTCTTGCACAATGCAATCCTCTGACTGGTCTGGTCTGGAGTCAATAATTGAAATGGATAGTACCCGGTTTGTAACACATTGGCCCTTCCTATTGTCCAGTCATTGGTTAGTAGTCATTGGAAATCTTGAATGGACACCAATAAAAGCAATCAGTGTTTAGAGATAATTTGAGGTTAATCCTTCCAAAACACAAGAAACATAACAGGAACATTTGCAGAGTAAATCTGAAAGCCCATACAATAATACAAAACAAAATTGAGACATGAGTATGACAGTGTTTTTTATTTTGATTTTTATTTTGTCTTTTGACACAAAATTAGGAAAAAAATGGAATTTCTGTTTGGTCTAGTGTGAATTGACTGATTTTGCTTTTTTTTGGGGAAAAATTTGCCAAATTCTTGATATTGCAAAATTGGGGAGGAAAAACAAAACAACACCTGGAGTATGAGTTCAGTGTATCATGTTGATGCTCATTACTGTGGTGAAACCCTACACTCACAAAGGTCTTTGGTTATTAATGCATCTAGATATCCCTATGGATAAAATTTCATAAAACAATGTGACATATGACGCCCATCTTGCATATCAACTCGAGATCATTTATGTTACACTGAATAGTCTTAGATGTCTGAAGACTGAACAAGAACAGAAAACCAGCTGCATTAGGCAACCCACCAACATGGGTCTCAAGTCCTTTTGCAACTGGTTGTAGCTTCATAAATCCACCAATTGATCAGTTCTTTGATCCCTAAAGTAGACTACCAAACTCTTACACTGGACAAATCTATCTATGAAGCAAGGTTGTTTGTTTGTTTTGTTTTGTTTTGTTTGCACTTATGAGATCCACCAAACTGGGATGCTTCAGATCCCATTCTTGGTCTCTTTGGAAAGCTCTCAAGGAGGAGGGGTGCATCGGCTTGGTTCTAAGCCGTTTAGACTTGCAGTGCAAAAGTTCTTGAATATTGAATGATTTCTTCACTCAAAATTAAATTAAATCATAGCTGAAAATTTCAGAGGAATTGGAATGTGCCTTTGGTGTTGTTGGAAAGATCTTGATGAGCAGGATTTACTGGAATTTATTTGGTAAGATTGTGGTAACACTTGGGCCAACGGCACAGGCCACACTAGTCAGTCATGAAAAAAAGTGGCTGAGGCCCTAAGGAGGAACTGACCCTCTGCTGTTAAGAGTTAATTTTAGGTCATTCCTGTTGTTTTTCGTTCATAGGAGGTTTAGATCATTACACATGCATGCCATGAATATTATGATCATGGCTGTGGAAATGTTGTTAAGGATTGATGAAGAACGTCAATAGTAACATATGGGTGTGCATTGTGGAGCTGCCTGGTACCATACTTCATTCCCTGTTGTGCAACACGGCTTTGGAAATGTAAGTTTTCTGCCATTGAAAACTGCCAGTGAAGACTATGTGGCCCGTTGACAGCTTTTCCTCACAATTACAAAAGTTCACTATTGCTCAAGAGAGTGTAGACGTCAGATAGCGGATTCAGCTGCCAACTCTCTTTTCTTCTTTATGTCTTGTGTCTTGAATGTAAGATCCCAATCTAGGATAACTAACATCTTGGTCATCCATGAGCATGCATCTTGGGTGTTCTAAGATTTTCCTCCAATCTTACTTGCTATTGATGAATTATGTTAATTTTTGTCCTTGTTCACCTTGGATCCATGAACTATTTATTTAGTTGCACAAGGATTCCAAGGCTTCTTACAATGCAAATCAATATACCATCTTGTATGAGAACTTTTGTTAAAGGGTGATTTTTAGATTACATTGTGTGGATTATTTTGTTCTATAGTTATGTAGATTAGCTATAATAATTTGTAGTGTATAGTTGTTAGATAACCTAGAACAAGAACTAGACATTGTTAATGATTACTAGTTACATTCTACTAGTTATATTTTATTGAATTCGTTTTGAAATGTAGATTTCCTATATATAAAAGCAAGAGAGATGTAATTTTGAAAAGAGAATGATCGTGATAATATCACTTTTGAAAGTATGAGAAATACAAATCTTCACAATATAACTTTGCTGACACAATTTTGTGAAGAAAAAAGTTTGTTTTGTTTGCTTTTGATTGTAAAAATATGTGTTGCTTACTATAGATTAGAGAAATTAAGTACATAATTGTTCATTACAATAGATTATGTGTTTAAAATGAAGGTTTGAAATAAGAATTACAAATATAAAAACATCCATTTAAAAAATAAACCAATAGTATGATCATCATTGAAATTTATTTATTTTCACACTCCTTGTTTCGCCAAGTTGTTGATGGTGGTGTATCTAATTGAACTTGATCATACATGTCAACAATATCAATATAGGTCAAGAGTATGTTGTAATTCGATTTTAAAAACAATTCTACATTGGATATATTATTTCAGAAAAATTTCATCAAATGGGCCAAAAGACATTATTTCAAAGTTCCTAAAATGATAGTAGGATGATAATATTAGAACATAAAACAACATCAAAAGAAACTTATTTATTATATGAATTACTTCAATAAATAATGTATTATGTGAATTAGGGGTGAAATTTGATGGTTACATAGTGACCTTAAGGCTTATAATGACATACATTTAAACAAGGTGACATGATTAGATGGGTTGGACTTATCTCACTTTTAAATTCCCATAATGATTTAAGCTAGTGAACTACATGTTATTTTTGTACTAGTGCATGTGAATAAACTTATGAACCATGGCCATAGGCACAAACCATTGAGACAAATGTGACCCAATGTTTAAACTAACAAAATTTTAAATAAACCATTGAAATACTACTAACTAACATTAACATTAGGCTTGATTTTAGATGTCATTTCCTGTGACACTTTTCCCTTTGTTTTGGTGTTAATTTTGCATCCACCTCAACCTCTCCTTGAATCAATCAAATATCCTCCTACTTGGGTTTTGGTTTTTACTCTTGTGATGCTTTAAATTATGCAACTACTTTTGCTTTTGTCTCAAGTTCTAATTTTGACTCTAATTCACCTTATGTTTCAACATATGCTTTGGTTCTACTTCTTCAACTTCTACTTGAGAACCTACACCTACTTTTGTTTATAATTTATTATCTTCTTTCCTTGTAAGCTTGTTTAGTTCTTTTATTAACATCTTCACATGTGCCTTGTGTTTGGTCAAACTTACACAAAAATTTCCCTCTAAAATATATCAAAGGTTGTTGGATGTTGCATGTATAGAGCTTTACAAGATTGGAACCATCTAAGTTGTTTAGTCCATCACTATGGTAATATGTAAGACAACAATGTACCTCAAAAGCACTAAGTGGCAATTACTATGGTACTCATTAAAAGTGTATACAAATCACTTTTTGGCCAAGATGATCTAGTTGTAACATTTTGTTTGTTTGTTTTTACTAAGCTTGAGAAGCTTAGAAATAATTTGTTCACATTTGTTTTTTTGGGTTTCCTGATTTTTTATTCAAAAATTCTTTAATATTTGAACTTTAAATGAGGCCTAATACTCAAAGTTTGAAAGGTTGTGAATGGAATAATAATAATAATATTAATAATAATGAAAAAAAGAATGATTGAAGGTTGGTCTAATTGTGTTGAATTTTGAAAAAGGGTGCAAAGAAAAAAGAAGTGAAAAAAAGGAAAAAAAGGAGGAGGGTTTAGGAATTGGGCCCACCATCACATAATAAGGCCCATCCCTTTTCATTGTCATTTACCTTACTTAGCTAAATTTCTTCACATTATTAAAGCCAAGGCAAAAATCACATTGTGTTAACATCCATTGAGACCAACATACATGACAATGACAATTGTCAAACCAACACAACAATAATAACATCCATTAACAATAATAAATTGCCACCATCACACACCACCATCATAGCCACAAGCTCCAAACATTGGCTAGTTTTTGGGTTCAAGGAACCTTGTTAGGCCCCCCTTTTTCATCAATGTTTCCTTCGTGCACATTATAACAACTTGAAAACAACAAGAGGAACAACCATAGTTGTTTGAAATGTTATTACCAAGAAAGTTTTAAATTGTTGAATTTACAAGGTTTTTAAAAAGTACAAGTTTAAAGCCAATATGAACCTAGTTTTTTATTTTTCATTGTTATTTTTGGTTTTTCAAATTTGAAATTTGAAATTTGAAATTTTTTTCATCCACAAATTATGATTATTTGTCCATAATATGGATGAAGGAAGTTTTCATAAAAACATTTCATCCTAAATTAATAGGCGAACACCAACTTATAAACAAAACAAGGAAAATAATAAATTAAAAAACCCATACAATTTCCAATTGGTGATCAAATAGGTCATGACGTGAAAGTCATGTTGTGACATTATACAGACATGATTTGAAAAGTAATATTTTTTAAAACTTTGGGGAATTTTTTGGAAATTTGCCATGGTTTAATACAATGTCATATTGACATGGTTTTTTGGATATTGGAATTTGCAAGGAGAAGAATTTGGTGGGATGAATGCAAGTTGAATTAACATCATCAAGGTGGCATTACCAAGTACCAGAAAGACCTAACCCATTTTTGTTATTTCATTACTTGAATCTCCAAGTGGTGAAATGTCATGCCATTGACATTAATTACTACAATTCATGGTTTTTAAAGTTGTCCAAGTTGACTACCCTATTCACCTTGACTAATGAACATGTCCATTTTGACTAAAAGCCAATGGCCTAGTGTTATGTGTATTTTTCAATGATTGGATTTAATTATTTGACCATCTCTGAAATTAAACATCTAGTTAAATTGAACAAAAAATTGATCACCTTGGTCAAAATGGCCAATAAGTTGTAATGAAATGGGAGATTTAGCAAATTTGGACAAAGCAAAATGACCAATGGTTTTTTAATCAAATTGGACATCCTATGTATTTAATAAGCAAAGTTTAGCTAACTAGTACCAAAGCTAGGTAGGTAGTCTAGGTCTACCTAAATTTATTTATGTAACTAGGCCAAACTACCTACCTATCACATAGGTTAGGTAATTAACCTAAATGTACCTACTCACCTATCTAGTTATTACTTAGGTTACATAAGTAGACCTAGGTAGGTAAGTAGCTTAGGCCTATCTACCTACGTAGGGGACTAAGGTAGGTAGGTAAAATTATGGTAATTAGGTAGATTAGGCTAGGCTTAATGCCTATCTACTTGCCTACCTCTTTATGACCTACTTACATCTATTTACTATATACCTATCTAAGATAATAATCCATTAAAAATATTTAAATTTTGAAAGAAATTTGACTAATAAAATCAAATGGTCCATTCTTTATTAATATAAATGACCACTCAAGTATTTTTTTAATCTATAAGTAAAAAAGACCACCCCAATCACAACAATGAGTTTAAACTAATTTGTCCATATTGATAGGGCGGACTTTTTGACACCTATCAATTAAGGTTTGTTTTATTAGAAATTTCAATTAAAAACATGTTTTTATATTATTGAATGCCATGTTGCCAACATTTATCAATTATGTTTAATTTTTTGTCATAAGTTTTCAATCAAAACTTACAAAATAGGCTTAAGTATTGAATGAAAATTTTAATCCCCTTTGTGTCATCATTTGAATTTCTATTGCAGGTTGCATTTGGAAGTGATGATTAAACAATCTTGTTGTTTCTTCATCATGGTAAGATTGGGTTGATGATTTGTAAATCACATTTGTTATGTTCACAATGAGCTTCATGTTTATTTGGCCCTATGAAACATATTTAATGGATGCAAAAGCGTTATAAATTTAATGTTGGGTCATAGCCACATGAATGTGACATCCTTCTTTGGTTAAGATTTTAGAACATATTTTAAGGTTTTAGGGCACCGTGGAAATGTTTAAAATTCTTCAAATGAGAAGGTATTTCGAATAGTAGGAGTGGGTTGATGAAGGAAAGGGTGTGGTTCAAACCACCCACTACACCAACATCAATGAAGGGGGAGTTTTATGGTTCAAATTCTAACACAATTTATATTCAAGTCATCACACCATTATTGTGAGACAGAGCCACCAAAGGGCCACATTAGTACTTCAAAGTGATAGGTGCCATTACACTAGATGATTTCATCCATGAATTTGATTATCAGTGTGATATGTAACAAATGCGCATTTCACAACTATTCACACCTTTCATGGCATGGAAAGGATTGTTTCAACATCTAAAAAAGCCATTTATAGGTGGTTACCATGAGTTTTGATGAACCCATGAGGTGTAGGATTGAAGAGTGGTAGTTGTATTAAGTTGCCAAATTATGTTTTAATCACTTTAAGACATTGTTATTTAAATGTAGTTCCATTGCTTCAAATGGAAATTTGGCAAGTGAAAATGCTAAAGTTGGCCCTTCAATTAGTGGGCAATGATCATTGCCAACATTCAACCCTATAGTGGAGTTTTTCCAAAAGTTGACAAAAAAATACCAAGAGGTGAAAACACGGTCAAAGGAGCTAGGGGCACCAAGGTAAAAGCCCTTTTCCAAGAATTGCACATGACATGTGTTATTTTGTGTTGGTTTATAATTACTTAAAAAAAATTATTTTAGGTATCTCTTTTAACATTTCATTTTTCATATAAATACATATTATTTACAAATTGATTTTATATCATGTATATTATGCATTCATGCCCTCTATCACATAAACATGAACAACTTTTGTTAAAGGCACATATTCAAAATTCATAATTTCAAGGTCAAAAACACTTTTGAGCCAAATGTGCTCAAATCAATTATATATAAAAAATTCATTAGTTCAAGTCTTTTTGGCCTCTTAAACATCAATGTCAAAATCCTCTTCAATTTTCAGAAAGAAAGGTACACATTGTGGTAAAAAAAAATTTGAAAAATACAAGGATTGCCCACTTTTGAAGTTTGAATCTTTCGAACATGCAATTTTTTTTTGTTTTGTGTCAAGATTTGAGCACGTAAACTTTGCAATTAATGAAAAATATTCCAAAAAAATTATGACAATCCAAACTATTATGTTTCACTTGTGATCTTTTAAACATACAAAAATGCATTTTTAAATAATGTCCATTCACTTAGGTATTGGCTCCTTTGACTATGTTTTTACCCCAAGAAATATGAATGAAAAAGCTAGGATGTTTGTTAGAGTTTCAATGTAAAACCAATGAAATTTTCATGAATCATATTCATGTATGCGAAGATTGATTATTGTGACTTAGAAGGCGACAAAAGCTTAGGTTGTCAAATTTTGGTATGGAATTTTGGATAAGGAACTTAAACAAGGAATGTGGGATGCTACTATATTACAAGTTGGTCAACCTACTTTGGTAATGTGTTTATGTTAAAACAAAAGATTGAATTGAATATGGTGAAAGAGAAAATGATGACGGTTGTTTTAACAAGGACAATTAACACACCCAACCATTTCAACTATTCACTCAACAACAAAGTGGACAACCAAACAAAGTTGTTTCACAAAAATATGGGGGTTTTCAAAAGGAAATCAAACATCGTGCCGGTGTAATTTTTGGGACAACAACAATTAGATGCAAATTGTTGGATGTGTGGAAGGAATCACTTGAAGAAGGATTGTCCACAAAAGGGGAAGGGGGAAGCTTAAGGTCAAGGTGTGTAGGGAATCACCTAAAGAAGGATTGTCCACAAAAAAGGCAAGGGCAAGCTTAGGTCCTAGGTGTGTATGTAGCTACAATGTGAACATTGTGATAAGGTGGGTCATGACATAACACATTATTATGATATGCATCTTGAATTTCGACCAAACTCAAATCATGGAAATCAAGGTGGTTGGGGGCTTGGGAATGGCATTGTCCAAAAAGGAAAAAGTTGACAAGAGGAAAATACAAAGAATAATCTAAATGAAGGTCAAGCATATGGATGTCTTGTAGGCCAAGGTATGGTAGCCAAATTGCCTTATTGGAGCAATGGCTATTACCCATTTGGCTCCAAGGTCACATGATTGAATATAAAATCATGATCTATTTATTATGGTGGATTTGGTAAAATTGTGTTTCACGTGTGGAGCTACATTACCAAAACCAATGCATTTTACAATGGTGGATATTCAATTAGCTATTTAAGGTCAAGGACCTTGAAGAACAAATTTGGTGTTGGATCCACAAAGGGGAAAAAATAGTTGCAAGTTCATTTTCCACAATCATTCACATTGGCAAAATTTATGACAACTTTTTCAATGCCACCAATTCAACCAAGTGTCATTGAATCAAAACAAGTTGTAGTATTGGGAGGGATATTATGTGTACCCTTGACATTGATGATAAAAGTCAACACTTTGTTGAAGGTGGCAACCACATTTTGTCAAGGTTTTTTGTTTTCGGCAATCAAGACTACAACCCTAAAATGCACTTAAAGTGCACAAACATAGATGACTTGAAGCTATAGACTTTAAATAACTTTAAGGAACAATTAACCAAATGGTAATTATAATTTCTTTTTTAATTTTTTCCCCTAAAGGCTTTTCATATAGAATTTAAAGCATATGAAATTTTAATATGATTTATAATTTCATTTGATTCAACCATATATAGAAACATGTTTTTGTTGTACAAAACATTTGAAATCAATTACCTGATTTTATGCATTCCTTTTGCAAAAATTGTAATATGAAAAAGTGACCTTAAATTGGTTAAAGACTTCAAATGATTTTTACACAACATCCAATACATTATTGAATATTGTCTTTGTTTAAACTATTTCAATACTAAATAATTATAGGAATAAAACAATACATTGTAGTTGCAATATATTAAACATTATGAAAATCCAAAATTGTCCTTTGTAGTCCCTTTTTATTAAACACACTCTCTTGGAACCCCAACTGTTAATGAACCCTATTGCCCTTAAAACATCATGTCAATTGTATGGTTAGTTGATAAGATCGATTGAAATGTTTACAATCTTTAGATGGTTTGTGGTTTGTGAGATTCAACCATTATTGGGTGGTTTTCATAAACGAGTCTGATTTTCAAGCTACGTATTCTTTCAACGAGAATTGATTGTTCTAATTTGCATAAAATTTAAATTTTCAAAAACCATCCATGGTATCCTATGGCCCCAATTCTAATACCTGAGGGGGTTATGGGGTGGACCATTGAACTTAGTTTTTGGAAAACCAATTTTCACCTTATTAGGGGGTAAAAATTCACGTATTTTAAGTTTTCTAGACTTTATCAAGTGGAAATTTGAACCCAAAAACCTTATTGTGGTCAAAAGGTTCATTTACCACTAGAGTTATGCCTTTATTTATATAAAAGATCAAATGATAGTTTTATTTAAAAGTTGAATGTGTGAAGCATTTAAGTTTAAATGTATTTACACATGTATCATATTTAATGAAAACTATCATAACTTTATTCTCACGCACGGGAGTGTAACCTCTAGTGATAAAGATCATATCCTCTTTAGAAGGTCTTGGATCAAACCCTTTTGAAATGAAAATCAACTGAATATTGTTTAATTAAAACTCAACAATTATCTTTCTTGGGATTTTTGAATTTTGAAAACCAAATAGTTTTTTTAGAATTGAATTCAAAAAAGATAATTCGGGTTAGTTATTTAAATTTATTCAAAGAACCAAAATTGGTGTTTAAGAAAATTGAGAACTACCCACCATCAAATTCAACTACTTCTTCTTTTGGCTGTCCTCTTGACCTTGATTCTTGCATTTTTGCAACAAAATTATCCATGTTTTCTTTGATAATATGATCTAATTAGACATGGTTAATAACATATAACAAGGTTTGAATATGTTCTGACCTTTTGTCTATTTGATAGTGTAATAATTTTTTTTCAATATGTTTGGATTTTAAGTGATGGTGTAGATTTTGAGTTTATGTTATTCATAAAATTGTAGATCTAATATCAAGGTTTACCACCTTTTTTTGTAAGGCTTTTTCTCAAGTTTTCTTTTTTCTTGGGACAAAACTTTTTTGTTTGTCTTTAACCTTCCACCAATTCTTAGCTCAAACAATTTTTTCTTATATTCTTTTTATTGACTTGTTTTGAAACTTTCTAAACGTACTTTATTCTTATTATTTCAACTTTTTTCCTATCCCCAAACCATCCTAAAGTATTGAAAAGATCACACTGATGTTATAGTTTTTGTTATTTAAAAAGAATTCTTCCCAAAAATAAACCCACATAAAAGTACTTCCTATCACCATAAATAATTCATAAGAATTGTTGTATGTTCACAAATGGTAAAGCTTGTGACCTAGTTCATTACCAAGGTAATGCTTTTTTCTAATCTTCTTGAATAAACACTTGTAGTACAATAATAATTGTGTTGAAAAGTGAAAGTGGCACAATAATTTGTTTTCACATCATGTTTGGGGATTAATTGCAAGACCAAGGTTAAAGGTTGCAACAATGAGTTTGTGAAATTTTATTTTTTATGTAATATTTTAAGCCACTTGGGTGAAGACATAAAGGACCAAAAAAAAACCTACGATTGTTATCAAAAAATTGTTTCAAGTTGAACTTAAAATTGTAATCCCTTTAATAGTAATGAATTAGAAGTACCTAAATGATGGCAGTAGTTAAAATTAAATCAATCACATTCCCCAAAATGTGTTACAAAATAATGTTACTAAACATCCTAAATCCTATTTCTTCATGTTCAACATTCATGACCAATTACTAGAGGGTAGATGAATGGTCTTTAATCTCACATGATTGTAGAAAATCATGACTTATTTAACAAACTAAATTATTCTATAATTTATTGATAATGATTCATTGACTAAGTCGCATGATTTCATAAATTTTCATGGTTTTTCAAAATATTTTGTAAAATGTAGAGCAATTATGTAATGAATTGCTTGCGATATATTATAAAATGTCAATGTAAATGTATTGCTTGAAGGCATATAATTTTATAATTTGAATGCCATGACCATTATTCAAAGCTCCATATTTGAACTTTAAATAGAAGATGATCAATCTCATGTTGAAATTGTGTTGATGACACATCCAAAAAGACATTTACAATACCTTGGGAACTACTTGTCATATTCCGCAACTTTTAATCACCAATTTTTTTGGAAATTGGATCTAGTTCATGAAGTGTTGAAAGAACCATTATTAATAGGGCTAAAAATGTAAAAATACATTTTGAATTTATCCTTTTGATCTTAAAGCTCATATTCAAATAAAAAATTGCAAAGGAAAATAAACCAAACAAACCATCAACACTTGCAAGCCTAAATTTTCAAAGTTGTGTTTTCCTTTCAAGATTTGGCCATATGATTTGTAAAACCACCGTATAATATAAAAAATGCTCATATTTGCAGTCTTCATTCCATTTAAGATTTCAACACAAAAATTCATTATCATCACAAAAACTGTAAAACACCAAATGCCTTCAAGCTTCTTCATGTTTTGATGTTTAAACTTGAAATGTTTTGAATGAACACATTCAAGTTGAACAATTTCCTTGACTTTTGCTCATTGGTACAAAATACAAAAAAGCTTCATGCCACAACTTTTGCAAGCAAGTTCAACACTTCTTAGAATCGATGACAAATAAATCACCTAATTTGCCCTTTAAAATGGTGAGGAACTTCCAAGTCTCTTCAACCTATCTTCAATAACATCCTTATACTTCATTGCATCAAACACACTTCCATCCATGCCTATGGAACAAAAAAAAAAAATTCACTAGACAATTAAAAAAAAGCCAACAAAAATTCATCCAGCTCTATTCCATGAACAGAAAAATTTAACACTTATAAAAGTAAACTTTAAAAAGTTAAAACTTATTCAATGAGAATGCCAATGATAGGCAAAATTTCTCTCTCCCTCTAAACTTGAGTCCAGAGACCAATGGGGAGGAGGTAACTGGGGGTTAAAAGCTTCTTTCAATGCCCCCCTACTCGCCATAAAAAAAAAAAAAAAAAAAAACTTAGTAAAACAATATCAATTCTGCCACGTCGCTTGACACCTGGACTTTTCATCCGTGACCATGCCAGTGATTCAGCTGAAGAGTCATTTTCGTCGCCAGTTAGTTCATCGAGATGTGAGCCCACTCCCTGACAGTACAGTTTTTGTCCCCCCTTTACCCCGACAAGCCCCCGGTAATAAGTGGTAGGTACCTATTCCTTCGCCCTAAATATGCCCCCGTGGATGGGTAGGCCATGGGACCCTGGCTCCTA
>Ga0116231_10006548_pt1 | contig 22123 bp, 13 predicted proteins | sample S1TSphgellanicum_2_FD_89695 | JGI IMG/M metagenome (GOLD analysis project Ga0116231, IMG submission 89695) | Host-associated microbial communities from peat moss isolated from Minnesota, USA - S1T2_Fd - Sphagnum magellanicum MG | ecosystem: Host-associated > Plants > Peat moss > Unclassified...
AACCACTTTGTGTGGGTTGTGTGCAGGCCCGTGTGAGTGACTAAAGCTTGTCAACTCTTCCTAGTCCCATCCCGGAGCTCCAACCCGCCCCTCTACCCCTCAAAGGGTTGTGAGCTAGGGAGCATGCTCCAACTCCTCCTTTTTCGCTGCTTTTTTACTTGGGCTCACATTTGAGTCCCTTGAGGAGTTGGGAATGCGTCATTGTTATTATTGAATGAATTTAAATAATTGGTTTTGATATTGGTTTTAAAATTGTACAAATTAAAGTAATCTAGGTTGTGTGTTTTTATGGTAAATCTTTTTTTTACACATGATGTTATGGTCTTCTAAATATGAAATTTTTTTGTGATAATAAAGGCACCAATCTTATGGATTTGGTATCATGTAAGGAACCACCATCTACAAGCACATTGGTCCTCAAGGGTAAGACCATTCAGAACATGGAATGTGCAGTTCCTCCCATCAAATTATAAGTGTTTACTTTTCATTTTGTTGGAAATAACAAAATAATTTTTTTTCAAGTTTTATGATGGAATTTTCTTGCAATCTCGTTAGACATGTGTTTTGTGATTTCCATGTTTTCATGTCTTTTTGTCCATGAACCATTCAAATGACTCCATTTCCAAAATGGTTGTGTTTGTGAATGAAATTATTACGAAAGTCAATACCATGGAATTCATTCATTTGAAAGTTCATCTATGACTTGTAATAAACTTGTACCTAACTTTTAATTTAGTTTCAATTCATTATTAATTAGCTTCTAGTTAAGTTTTAATTCATAATTCATTTCTAATTCACTTCCAGTTAATTCTTAATCCACTTTTAATTAGCTCTTAGTTCACTTTTAGTTAAATCTAATTTCACTCTTAATTGAATTTTAATCCATTATCAATTGAGTTTGAATTTGTTCATAGTTCACACATGGGTGCACATGGGTGAACATGGGCCACATATAGATTGAAAGCTTCTTGAAAAACTCCCTTGAGGTAAGTGTCCAAGAGATATAAATAGAAGTAGAATTTTTCATTTTACCTTTTAGTTTATTCAACACCAATTTTGGATATGTTTCTTATCACAACCTTACTCTATTCTTATTTCATTTTTATAATAAAATTTTGTTAAATTTTTTTTACACTTGTCATGTTCTTATTTTTGTTTTTCTTGTTTCACAATTTAAATTTGAGATTAAGCCTACCCTTGTTCTTATTTTGGTTTAGGAAATTTTGTAAACTTGGTTGTTTTGGTGCCCATGACAATTTGTACTGACTCCCATCAAACCTATTATGTTTTGTTCATGTTATCCTTTTGTTTCAAAATCATACCTACATCCATGGAAAAAGTCCTTGTTGTCCTTAGGAATATTGAACAAGAATATCAAACATTACATGAATTTGTTATTCATTTGCAAACCAACCAAGCTTTGACCTCTTTGGGATGCATTTCCACAACACAAACCCAACTAGAGGAGCCATAAATTAGCCTACTTGACAAGTTTGATGGCACATGTTCAAAGTTTCGGGGTTTTGTCAACCAATTATGTATAATCATTCAACTCCATCCACATCAGTATTTAACAAGCCTGACCCAAGTTGCATTCATTAGCATTTTGTTGTCAAACACAACCTTTGTTTGGTTTGCACCTTTGTTGGAACATTAATCACCTTTTATTCAACGAATTTGAAGCATTTCTTGAAGAGTTCAATGCCACCTTTGGAAATTCAAATAAAGAACACACATCTAACATCAAAATACGATATCTCTATCAAGGATCATGTTTAACTACAATATATTCATTGCAGTTTAAACAGTTAGCTTGTGTTATTTCATGGGGTGAAACAACGTTCATAAGTTAGTTCCAATTTGGGTTACGAGGCAATGTGAAGGTCTTGCCACTCACCCTACCAAACCCTTCAAGATTAAGTCAGGCCATTGTACAAACTATTTGGTGTGACAACAGGCTTTTTGAATGTTGACAAGAGTGGTGTCATGAACCACCATCAACAACACAAAGGAGTTTTCCACCTACAATGCCAACGTAGCCTTCAATAACCTTGCCAAAGGACAACCCCATGCATATTGATAAAACAATATTCAAGCCCCTCGTGGAACCAAAAAAATAACGTCGAGTTTATTCATATCATTGAAATCCAAGTCCTATTGTTTGTGAATGTCCAAGGAAGCGTGGTCCACATGCAGCATGTGCCATCTGTATTACCAATCCACAATTAGAGGAGTTGGAAAATGAACATCTCTGGTCTCAAAAAGGACCACAAGGCCGGACCTTGATGCATCATGTAATGAAAATGGTTTTAGCCTATCTTTAGATCCAACGCCATGTTTCTTGGTACCAATCATTGTCAAATGTAGTAAGCTCATAACAATGGAGGCCCAAGCATTTCATGATTATGGTGCATCAACATGTTTCATTGATAAAGAGTTGGTGTGACAATGCAAATTAACTCTAGTGGAAAAGAATGCATTAATGTCAGTTGATGTCATTGATGGTCAAAGCTTTTCATCATGACCAACCACACATGAAACCAAGGCATTAGATGTTACCATTGGTTTTCACACCAGCAAAATGGTCTTCAATGTCATTTTATCTTTTAAAAATTTTATCACCATTGGATTGTCTTGGCTTGTTATACATAATCCATGAGTGGATTGGCATACAAGGAATTTTCACTTTTTGAAACACCATAGCATGGGGCCTTGGAATGTGAAACCCTCGTTATAAACATGTCAAACGTTAAGTAGAAGGAAGACCTAAATGGTAGAAAAAGGCATAGGTGCCTTAAGCCTTTCTTTGTTGGAGTAGGAACCTTCATAAAGGTTTCCAAGAAAGGAAATGTATTCTTGATTTACGTTTTTCCCTCACTAAATGTTGAATCATGTCCACATGAAATTCCTTCTTAGTACCAAGAATTCAAGGATGTGTTTGAGAAAAAAAATGCGGACACCTTGCCCAAACATTGACCATAAGACTACTACACCATTGATCTTGAGGAAAGAATGCAACCTCCATCTAAACCCATCTATAATTTTTCACAAGATGAATTTGTAACTCTTCGTGAATACATCGATGAAAACCTCAAAAAAAGGTTCATTCGACACTCCAAATCTCTAATTAATGCCCCGATCTTGTTTGTCAAGAAAAAGGATGGTTCCCTCTGAATGTGTGTCAATTATCATGGGTTAAATTGGTTCACCATAAAAAATCGATACCCTCTACCATTAATTTCAAGGTTGTTAGACTAACTAATCATGCCAAGGTGTACATCAAGATTGAACTACATGAAACATACAACTTGGTGCATATTCGAAAAGGTGATGAATGGAAGATGACATTCAAAACCCATTACGACCATTTCAAATATGTTGTGATGTCATTTGGCCTTACCAATGCACCTTTTGTCTTTCAACATCTAACAAACAATGTCTTTCGTAAATACTTGGATGACTTCATGGTTTGTTACATTGATAATATCCTTATTTTTTCAAAGAACATGGAAGACCATAAACACCATGTACATCTGGTTTTGGAGAAGCTTAAGAGGTTGGATTTTATGCCAAATTGGAGAAGTGTGAATTCCACCAATCTGAAATGGAACTTTTGGGTTACATCATCTTTTGAAATGGCCTTCACATGGATCTTCATAAGGTTCAAACCATTGTTGATTGGGTTATTTCAACATCTATTCAAAATGTCCAATGTTTTTTTGAATTTTTGAATTTTTATTAATGTTTCATTGCCCACTATTCTTCAACAATGGCCCCTATTACTCTATTGATTAGGCAGGATCAACCTTTTTCTTGAAGAGTTGGAGTTGATAATGTTTTTCAATCTTTGAAAGCTTCTTTCACAATTGCCCCATTCTTGATTCATATAGACCTTTCCAAACCTTTTATTTTGGAAACGGATGCTTTTGGCTTTATAGTAGGTGTTTTACTCTCAAAACTTGGAAAAATCAATCTTTTTCATCTTGTCGACTTCCATTCTTGTAAGTTTTTTCATTCAAAAATTAACTACGAGATTCATGATAATAAATTTTTAACGTTTGTGGATGCCTTTGAGGAGTGGCATCATTTGTTTGAAGGAACTCAACATGGAATCATTGTGTATTCAAACCATAAAAAATTGCAATATTTCATGACAACTCGTGTTTTAGATCAACACTAAGTTTGATGGGCATTATCCTTGTTTTGATTCTAGTTTGTTATCACATATCACCTTGGGTGGCAACAAGGGAAACTTAATGCATTGTCTCATCACTCATACCTTGCGCTTAAGGAGGGAGATGTAGCCTACAAACAACAATGTGATGTCATTCTCAAACTTGAACATCTTCGACTTCAAGCATTATTAATAATTCCTGATGACACAACCTTTTTTTGTCAGAAAAAAGGACCTTATTACTATTTGCATCCAAGGCCAATTAAAGAATCATCATCAAGTCCAAGATTTTTCCAGTGAACATACCAAGTTTGAGTTTTAAGATGGTCTATTATATTGTGATGGTCTTTTATATGTTCATAATGGCCCTACACAACTTCAAGTTCTCGAATCTAGGCATGTCGTTTTGGTTGTAGGTCATTTTGGATTCAACAAGACCATGGAATTAACGCCTCAAAATTATTGGTGGCCACAACTTTCAAAATATGTGAAAAAGTTTGTTGGATTTTGCGATGTTTATGCTCAAACAAAAAATTGTTGTCATCACCTTCATGCTCTCCTTCAACCATTGTTGATTGATGCATCTTTAAGGTCTTCAATTTCCATGAACTTCATCATAGAGCTACCACCTTTTAATTCTTATGATTCCATCTTGGTGGTGGTGGACAGTTTAACAAAGATGGTTCATTTCATTCCGTGTACCAAAACAATAACTAACAAAAGAACAACCAAGTTATTCCTTGATTATGTTTTTCGATATCATGGTCTTCTTAAAGATATAATTTCTGATTGTGAGCCTCAATTTGCATCCAAGTTTTGGAAGTGATTATTTGAGCTTTTAGGTGTGAAGGTGAAATTGTCATCAATTTTCCACCCCCAAATGGATGGGCAAACAAAATGGGTCAATCAAATCTTGGAATAGTATTTATGGTGCACAACCAATTATCATCAAGATAATTGGTCAAAGTTTTGGCCTTGGCATAGTTTACTTACAATAACATAATGCATTCATCAACCCAACAAACACTTTTCTTTACAAATCATGGTTTGCACCCCAAGTTTGACATTCAAGGTGTGCACAAAGTTATGAATCCAGCAGCTAAGGATCAAACCATGTGGTTAGTGGATATTCGAACTCAACTTGTATCTAACCTTGAAAAAACACAAAGGCGATATAAGGAGAATGTTGATGAACATCAGAAGGAACAACTTAACTTCAAGGTTGAAGACCAAGTTTGGCTTCAATGACAACATATCAAGATAACAAAACCATTAGAAAAGTTGGATCATCAAAGGTTATGTCCATTTCTCACTGTGAAACAAATCAATGTCGTGGTTTTCCAACTCAAGCTTCCAAGTTCTATGAAAATCCATCCTACATTTCATATTTCCTTGTTGAAACCTTACCATGTGTCTACCATTCCAGAAAGAATCCATGATCCCCTTCCACTCATTGAAGTTGATGCTAAACAAAAATATGAAATGAAGGACATTTTGGATTCAAAGATTTTTAATCGTCAACTCCAATACCTTGTTCATTGGCATGAGTATGATGTGAACAAGCACACTTGGGAACCAATAAAAAACCTATCAATTGCCATGGAGAAGGTGCATGAGTTTCATTGATGTTGTCCAAACAAGCTCAAGTTTGTTCCTTGTGGAACTTGTTGCAAAAAGGGGAGGTGATGTCACGAATGCCAATGCCATAAAGTTCATTCATTTGAAAGTTCATGCATGACTTGTAATAAACTTGTACCTAAATTTTAATTTACTTTTAATGTGATATATATCACATGGGGCAACTATATGTATTTTTTGAAACAAGTTACAAAAGGTTTCATTCAAAAATTCTTTTGTATGAAAAAGTGAAAGGACTAAAAAAAGACTCAATGTCGTTTTATGAAGTAATCATGTTGGCTCCTTTGCGCATATTTGCACCCAAATTTTGAAATTTGATTTGATGGAGTTGTAAAGAACTTCAAGTTGAATGTCTTAGTAAAAAAATAATGAAATTTGAATAAAAATGAAAATTGCCACAATTGAGTTTAGACTTTCTAGTTGAAAATAATATTCAAAATTGCAAGTTTTTGGAAACTTGGACCAAGATGTTGTGCTCCATTTACCATAAAAAAATTTGTGGCAGATAGAAGGCATGCATATGAATCATGCGGGGGGGAAAATTGTGCAAAAATGAGTTGAAATGGATGAATAATGGATGGTCAAAGTTGGCCATCCAACAAAAGTCTAGAAAAAAAATTAATTTTCATCCTTTTTGGAGCAAACAAAAATCTTGAACAATTTGAGACTATGATCAAGAACAATATTCCATCATTTGATACAACCCATATTTTCAAAATGCTAAAAACATTGGGTAGCAAAACTTCTCCTTAACTTTCACATATGTGTTGCACAAAGCTACCCAAAACTTTTTATCATGTTGGGCAACTCACAAAAAAATCTTATAATGAACAACCAAAGACAAGAAACTCTCATTAGAAAGGTGGGCCCTACTCAATGATGTGATAACTACACCCATGTGTGTCAAATTTCGAAGCTAATGCTCCTAGATACTAATATTGGGAAGGGGGCAGATCAAATTGGTCTTCCTTAACATTGAAGGATGAAAATCAATGTTTTTCTCTAGACTTATCTTGGATAGCCAACTTTGATCATCCATTATTCATTCATTTAAACTCATTTTTGCACAATTTTTTTCCACTTGACTCATATGCATGCCTTTGCCCACTACCAAATTTTTATGGTAAATGGATCACAAAAATTTGATTTGAGTTCCCGAAAACTTGCAGTTTGCAATGTTATTAAAACTAGAAAGTATAAACTTTCAATGGTGACATTTTTTCCAATTTTCATCCATTTTTTTACCCAAAAAAATCATTTTAAAGTCCTTTACAACTCCACTAAGTTGGATTTTCAAAACTTTGACATTTTGCACAACTTTTAGGTGCATTTGTGAGTCCATTCCATCTTTTTGAATTAGGATTGTTTTGATTCAAATGTCCAATAAAACAAGAACAATTTATAGCATGTCATGCTACATACACTAGAAAAACAATTGCAAGGTTCTACAAGTTATAATTACAAACAATAAAGGAGTTGGGGTCAAATGGGAATAACATATTTGTATTTGGGCACCTATTGAGGTATGGATGTCTTCAAAGTTGGAATTATTAAAATACCAAGGATGGTTTTAACAAGGTGTTTTATTTTATTTTATTTTGTCAAATATGTTCAACAATAAAGTTTAAATTAATTAAAAATTTGGCATTATACTAAATAATGAAGCCATCATGTTTGAGAGCTTCATTCAATTTTTTTGCATGGAAGGCACCTATTTTCCAAAATTTTCAACAATTCCCAAAATTAATTAAGTAGTGCCTAACTAGCCTAGGTACTAAGGTACCGGTGCAAACCAGCAAATTTAGTTCTATGGCTAAAGATGTTATAACTTCTCACATATTACAATTTATAACATGATAATTTCAACAAAACCAATGACAACCAAGATAGTTGCATGAGCATAGGAATTTGAATTATGGGACATTGTGTAACTTGTGTTTAATGGCATTAAAACATGCTTCTTCCAACATAATTGGACATATCAACTTCCCAACTCTACTTGTCTTAAACTTCAAAATCCATAAAAAAATTACTAGTGTGAACGACATATTTTCTAGTTGTTATTTCAACTTTTCCTCCACATTACGAGATGGGAATGTACTTCCAATTTTGGAAACAATAAATATGAATTAGAATTGCACTAGATATTAACAATCTAATTGATTCAAAATACAATGAATTTTCTCCTTATAATTGTTTATTCAAGGATTGGACCAATATTTCATCCATGTTTTTAACCATGACCCATTGACCAAAGGAATCACTCTAATGCTTCACCTTCAAAAGTGGGTATGAATCCAATGATATTTTATATTATGACATATAATGGCCATGTGTAAATAGGTGAAATACAATGGTAAATTGCACAACTTTCCTATTCGTTTTAAGACAAGTTCATTAATAAAAAATATATGCCACAAATTGGAATCCTTTCTTTTCAAGGATCACTCGTTTTTGCATGTTGGTAATTTTTATTGTAAAGCACATGGAGAAAAAAATTAACGTAAAATGGAGGCATTTTATATGGTGAATAAACCTCCACATAGGGAGGTATATTTCACTTTAAGGAGGGTCCTTACAATTTGCAAAGTTCCCACTACTTTTGAAGCAAGTTAATAGTGTAATATAGGTTAATCTCAACCAATGCTTTGGCATTTATCTTGTTTGATCTTCTTCATTGGCATGTTTGAGACGGTATCACCTTTTCCTATTTGCAATTATTTAGAGTTAATGCATATGAGTTCTCTAGGTTGTGTTCATCCTAGTTTTTGAAAACACACTATCCATACTTGTAAGCACCAACAATTGGTGTCCCCAACATTTTTGCACAAAATACCCATATCTAATGGATAGTATCAACATATCCCCTCATTAAATTTACTTACACTCCCAAAAAATGTTAATTGAAGAGCACACAATTCAAATTTATAGTTTTTTTTTATTGAACAACTTTGGAGGAAAATTGCCCGTTATGAGACAACATTGAACTTTAGATTGGGTTAGTTAGACTAATATTGTAATATCATATTTAATGTTTGTGACCAATTAAATGGAAAAAATCTAACCAAACGTAGCCTACACATTACATAATCATGAATTAGGCACCACAAAAAGCATGAATTCATTTTGGACAATATGGAAACTTATAACAAACCATAGTTTTGTCAATTAGAAACAAATTCATGTTGACAATATAAGTCAATTAGAATACAATTGAAAGATGAGTCTTTCATTAAATTATAGAGATTTCATATTTGACAACATAGCAACAAATCTAGGACATTCATTAAGCAATACAAATTTCTTCCCCATTATTTTTCACATGTAATTATTATTCCCATTGCATTTAAGTTCAAATTTATTTTCCATGTCGAAAGCCATGCTAAAACATCAAAAGAACATTGGAATGTTGAGGGTGATGGGGAACAACAATGGGGATAGGGAATGTGTTAGGGATCCAATGACACACCCCTAAGTTATTTTCAAAGCTTGGGAGATGAACCGCCAAATGGTAGCAACATAAAAAAAAGTAGAAAGAAGAAGAATTTAAATCATGTTCCTTAACTCCACACATTAGGAAAAGAAGGGTGTGCAAGAGCTCCAAGATGGGGGTTCAAACAATGTGACAAGTTCACAAACAAGTCACCTACACAAGCCAAACAATGCAAATGATTAATAGAAATGGAGCCAACTTTGGGTCACAAACTTGCCTTGGACTCTTTACACTCACATGGCCCATTTTTGGAAAGAGGCCATCACTTTCCTCCTTTTAATATAATCTAGACCTCATCATGGAAACTAGATTGAAATGATTTTTTTCTTGAAACTCCCAAGTTTTTGAAAATTCCCAAATTATAAATACCACAACTTTGTAAGCTCATAACTTCTTTATTTGAGCTTTGATTGAGAAGCTTCCAATTATGTAGTTATAGCCCTCAATAAGATCTTTCCAACCTTGTGTTGCATGCTTCCATTGTATGTCATTTGACCCTTCTTTCCTAGGTTTTAGTGGTTGGGAATCAAATTGTCATTTGACTCCCACACCTTCTATTGGTCATATAAGTTGTATTTCACATATTCAAATGGAAAATAAAAGCTCACTTTTAACATCTAAGCTTCAATGAAATATAATGAACATTTGAAAATGTTAAGGAATATACTGTCATCAATTTTAACCAATCATGCCATAATTAGTTGCCTTTCAATTCCTTCATGTTGAAAATGAATCCATGGGAAGATTGACCAACTTGCATAATGCATTAGTTTGAATAGTTGATGAAATATTGTGGGTCGCAAACGTACATTGGTAAATATGGTAATTGTGAAATAACCCAACAATCTTGATGCAAGTTCATAGTTGATATAGGTGCATTCTATCTTTTACGAGCCAAGTTTTTGATAACCACTACTTAGGTTTGTAGGTTGTATGGTTTCAAAATTGGTGCATTTGTATAATCTTATAAATTTTTGCAAAGTTCTCTTCATATTATGTATTATGTTGTTAGAATCCAAAGTAAAGAGTAATGACAATAAAAATATGGGATGCAAAAGCACACCAAAGTGTTTCTAACCAATATTTTCATTGCTTAAAGGAGTCTTGAAAGGTTGTCGTATATTTATGGGAATGTTTTTAACTACACATTTACATAATAGTATAATGCAACATACTCATAAGAATTAAAATGATTTATTTAACGATTTCATGTAATTCATGATTTTTTAAGACATATCCCCAAATGATCAATCATGTTATGCCATGTCAACTTGACAAGCTAATCCACTCTTTAAAGGACTTTGTCTTTTGGGTGTTTTTGGTTCCTAATAGTGCGAATGCATCCATACTATATTCAATTCATAACTCCCAACAACCTTTATGTGCACACTTAATGCAATGAATGAACCAAATTTCAAAAAATTCCATTTTTTTGGAGCAATGCAAAACCATTTCAAAATTGGATGTTTTATCCCATTTTTCAATATTTTAATAAGTTTATTGCTAATTTCATTGGCTAATACTTGGATCTTATGCAATAGTAAGAAAAGACATTATGACATTTAAACCCAATTGTTCCTTATTGTAGCTCTAACAATGCATGTGCTTGTGTATTATTTCAATCACATTGTAATACAACAAATGCTTGAATCGTTAACTACATGTGATCCTATAGGTATAATCTAACACTAAAGGCCTTTTTCTTTAGGTATCATGGACCTAATACTCTTGAAGAATATGTTGTTTACTTCATTTGTCATTAAGGTTTGGTGTTAAATAACTTTCAAAATGTTGAATAAAAAAATTAGTAAAAATTTTATTCGTGCTTTGAGATTTTTAAGAATTGAAAACTGAACTTTTCATTCATTTGAAACCTAATCCCTACCATTGGGTTACTATTGTACATTCAAAAATAAAAGGGGACAATGGAAACTTATGTGTGATAATTCAAAATTTGAACAAAAAACTATTGGTATGTACAATATTTATTGAAGTGTGATAATTACACTACATGGACAATTGTGTCTACACATTTTTTTCTACACATTCATTTTCCCTTTCATATCCATGTAGGTGGGTAGGGGAAAATAATGACATGGTTAAGCTATGAAAAGGCAGGTGTGAATGGCAAAAACAAAATACAAACCTATTGAGTTGTTACAATTGGCCACAAGTTCATATGTAGAAAGCAAAGTGTTAAACCCAAACCCTAAACCTAAATTTGCATCAAGAAAGTCTTGCATATTCTAGAGCTCTCTCATAGACCCCATGCACAAAATTGTTGCAATTTTCATCATCAATAGTGACATTATTTTAAAGCAAAATTGAGCAACTCCACCATCACCTAAAATACAAACCCAACACACAAATATGTCTTTTTTTTAATATTGAAAGCTAGAGATCCATCAAACCCTTCTCTCACACAAAATTCAATACACCCTATTATAATTAACATGTTGTAGTAACGATGAAAATTGAGATACCAACTTGATACCTTTATAACTTGAGTGTTGAACATGTAATGTTATGATTGACTTTTGAGGCAGTTTCCAATACTCAAGTTTTTGACAATTTTAGACAATTGATGATCTTGCGACCAACTTGAGATTGAAATTAAGAAATGGTTTTTGTACCCAAAGTTGTCAAATATTGAAGTGGACATGAAGATTTTCATTTAATTGCAAATACTCCCATTGCACAAAGAATGCATCCATTTGTTCATGAGAACAAATCATGCATAGAGAAAGGAATTTTGACATCCATGAACAAATTAATAATAAAAACTAGATGATAAGGTGGAGACAACAATTTTTATAGACCAATAAATAGGATTGGGCATGATAGAGAAGAAAAATAAATAAAAATCATCTATAGTCAAAAGGTGCTTTGTAATAAGGCAATTTAAAAAAAATAAAATTGTCTTTTATCTTTGGCCAACTACTCCTTTGCAACACCTCAATTGAACCACTTCTAAAATTTTGCAACACAGATTATTGAATGGACTATGGTGTGAAATGAACTCCAATTCAAACTCAAGATCAAATAGTGGAAATTTCAAAGTTTAAACAACCTTTTGGAATTCTAATATCTTGGACTACTACCTTTTGTTTATATTTATGGAAGTTTAATATTTTAAAATTTTCACATCATCAATCTTTTTCATTAATTTAAATAAGAGTATTCCATGTCTTCTTTTCAATGAATAGTATGACTAATAGTTTAGTGGGTTGGGTAGAAGGGCATGACCTTTGGTCCCATTATGGTGGGTAACCAATCGAAAATAATTTTCTTTCACTTTTCCTTTTTTGTGTGCACCCTTTCAAAATTTGTATGCACTTGAATTAGAAACCTTGATCATGGTAGGTTTAACATGTTGAAAAATCTTGTCCTTTCCAATGACAAAGAAGCTTAATGTTTGTGACGTCCAAGATCATTTAAGTTTATCTCCAATACCCTTTAAAATGCATTGTATTAAACTTATAGATTATTGTTGCATAATTGTTTTGTTTTTGGAATGTATTACAAAGATAACCATATTCTTAAAATTTTGAAATGTTTGCCTATAATGCAACATTTGATTTTTTAATAATTTGTGGATCACCAAATGTTTAAAACCAATTTATGGCCATATTTATCACTATATTTTATAACATTAGTGTGTGACTTTGAAGACTTAATTGTAACTTGTAATGATCTATTAACAAAATGGATCCAACCCCAAAACTTAGTAGTGACAAATTCTCCCCCAATGTAGAAACCACAAACATCAATGATGAATCAATTACAATTGAACAACATAGTCATTATCTTGATCGTATTTCCAACAAGGAAGGTTACCGATCAGCTATGTATTGGACAACTGGAGATTTTTATTGTGGTGAATGGCACAAGAATTTGAGAGATGGTCATTACCCACCTTTGCATCAATTCCTTATTTTATGTCACAACCTTCATTTATTTGAATACATTGCTTCATAATAATTAATGTACCTTTTGAAATTTTGTTATGATTTGTTGTTAGTGAAAAAAAAATTGAAATTAAAATTCTTTTCATTTATGAAGGAATTGGGTTTCCAACGTGTCAAAGCTAGTAAAAAGTCTAGCTAAGTTTACAAAGAAAATGAAAATTTCCCACAATGTTTAAAAACTATCATCAACATGTTAGCTTCAAAATTTGAGGTGGTTTACATTAAAAAAAACATCTCTAAAAGTTAAAGATCAAGAAATAGGTCAATTTACATGTTTAAACTATTTGTCCCAAATTAGTTATTTTTATGAAACTAATCACTTAGTTTGTCAATTAACCATGAGTAAATAATACTTCACTTCATGGGACTATTGTTTCCATCTTTACAAGGTAGCATTACTATAATGATCTCTTGAACAAACATTCCATTTTATTAAGCATCCCTTAACAACATGGGCCCATATGATGAGAAATTGTGTTGTAATTTCATAATTTCTTGCCATACTAACCTACTTCAATCATTACATTGGGTAATCCTTGGCAACAACACATAATTACACCCTTGACCTCAGGTTCTACCGCGGGTTCACATGTTGTAATGCTTTGTTACTAGCAATGCATTACCTTTTAACTAAACCATTGTATCCAAGGAAACATTGATGTCAAACCAAGGTTTAATTCCAAATGTACGTATATGTATTTTGATGACTAATTACTTGATCTATAAGGTTTAGCCTAATTTGGTTATAGACTAGATATGAAAGTTTTAAAAATTAAGAATCTTTCTATGTTTTGGCTAGCTATTGGAACCTATTGCAGAATTTTGGCAATTTTTTTTAAAAATTGATGAATCAGGGCTATAATTTTCACAAAATTCCTTCGTATGTGTTGACATCATGTTTTTTTAATTAAAAAAATGAGAGAACTTGCACCAAAAAAAATTGGATGAATCATAAAAAAAATGTAAAAATGTACCTATCTATTTACAACTTGTAATCTTCATGTGTTGACCATAGGGAATGTTGAGATTTTTTTATATTTAAAAATTGAAATAGGCTTCATGGTGCATCTTTAGGGAGGGGCATACATACTTTCAAGAGTGGGAATAGATATGAAGGTCAATTCAAGGAAGGAAAGAGAGAGGGTCATGGCACCTTTTGGGTTGTAAGTGGCAAATATTATTGCCCATCATATCGAGGTAGTTGGAAGGCTAACTATTTCCATGTATGTACCCTTCTCATTTACTCATAACATATATTTTTTTCCCACTATTGCAAACATAATAAACAAATGGGAATTTGATGGCAATATGTGTACCTAATGCAAATCAACACAATGTTACACAATACTATTATGGTGAAAGAATTTGGTTTTTAAGTCATGCATAGAACATACAATATGCAATGCCTTTTGATATTTCAAAAAATATAATTAAGTCTTTTGAAAATAGGAGAAATTGCCTATAGGGACTAGGACTCTTGTATGGAAAGTGTGGGGAGATGTATGAAGGCTATTTTGAGAATGGTAAAAGGTGTGGGATGGGGAAACAAACATATCGTGATTGGTCATCCAAGGACATGTCATTTCATACCTATATTGGCAAGTGGGTTGACAATAAACGAGATGGTGTAGGCACCTTGAGAATGGGTAATTTACCTTTACTTGTACCCTACCTTGTTCCTTAAGTAACCCAAGTATTTTCATGACTATTTCGCCAATGAAAAACTATAATTTTTTTAGAATTGTTGGTGAAACATCTTTGCCCATTATCATGTTGATTGTGTGCAATTTTTCATTTGCAATAAAATATTTCATCCCCTTTTTCATTGGCATTATTGGTTTATGTAGTCAATGGCAATGTTTACCAAGGGCATTTTAAGAATGATTTGAAAGAAGGAATGGGTGTGTTTTATTTCAAAGACCAACGATCCAAATATGAAGGCTTCTGGAGAGTTGATGTGGCTATATGTGGCTCTTATAATCGAGAGGTTAAAGGGCTTGATGAATTTGAAGTGCCATTTTTGATGCTTCCTAATCATAAGGATTTTGCCAGAAAATGCCTCAAGTTGGCTATAGAAAGGCCTCTACATAAGCATTATTTTCTAGAGAATTCCAAGAAATTATATACATGAAAAATGTTTTTGAAACATAATTAGGTATATATTGTTTTTTAGATGGTTTTATGAAACAATAGTGATTGACATTCTCAACATGATGTTGACGATCTTCATGAAAATAATATTCCATACTTATGAGAGTAGTGTATATATTGTGGATTTGTTGGGTTGTGCCTTTCATAAAGGACAAGGACTATTGGATTGGGCCTTGGGGTTGCTTATGCACTAGAATATCTAGTTTCACATTTTTTGGTATGAAGATTTTTGAAATTTTTTGAAGGCTTTTTTAAATTGTTGGGGAAGAGAGGTTTTCATTTGGTGCTCATTATTCTTTTTGTGCAATATTAATGGGTTTTGTATTTTTTGGATTTTATTGTTCAAACATTTTTATTTTGTGTGAATTGGTTTTTTTAAAGGTTTAAGTTTAGGGTTTGGCGGGTTTGGTGTCAAGTGTTACAGAGGACGAAGAGGTTTTAGTATGTGTTTTTGAATTGAGGAGCAAGGAGGGAAGCATGGGGATGTTGTGCTAAATTATTGTGTTATTGTTGTGTTATTGTGTCATCATATGAGTTTGTTAATGTTATCGTGCAATCATGCGAGATAGTGTGTGGTTTTGAGGTTTGGAATTGCACAAGAGTCAATGGTGGAGTTGTGCAAGAGTTTGGGTTTGATGCATTGAAGTAAGGTTTTTTTTACTATGTTGGTCATTTTGTTTATTGTGTGAGGTGTTCAAGGTGCATGTTAAAGATTTGTTAGTGAACTTTGGGGTTTTAGATTTGTGACAAAGTTTCATGCAAGCCAAAAGTTTTAGGTTGTTTTACATTGTTTGTTTTGGGGAATGTTCTAGGTTTTTTTCATTTGAGGTTTGTATAGTATTATTTTGATTCATTTTGTTTGAAGAATTTATTTGTAAGTATTGATCAGAATTGTTGACATTTTTTATTATTTATGTTTGCTAATTGTTGAAATTCAATATTATTAGTGAGTTATTTTGTTGATTTTTTGGAAATTCGATAGAAATTGAAACATGCATATTTTTGTAGATTGGTATGGTGATGTGAATTGATCATCAGTAATTGATTAGTGAGTGTTAATTTCCTTGAATATTTTTTGATAGTTTGATGTTCATTTTGCAATGCCATTAATTTCTAAAATGAATTATTTTTGCTTGCTTACCAATGTGTCATATTTGTATAAATATTATATTTTTTTTTGTGATGAAAAATTTATTATTGTGTCAATACATGAGCAAGGATCATTACAAAAAAAATTCCATTTCAACTAGGTGAAAATTTGAGTTTTGCAACTTCCAACACATTGGAAGTTGCAAAAGTTTCACCTGATTGAAAATGACATTTTTTGTTAAATCAATAGAGGGTTTAAAACAATGTTGTATATGTACGTATTTTGGTAGGTAAGAATTGTGGGTTTTATTTCTAAATAATAAGAACCAAATCCAAATTGGGATTGATTTTCATAGCTAGAATTGGAAATACTTTTTTTTGCGAAGAATTAGATTTAACTAAATTCTTGGTTCTATTTTTGTGTTAAACTAAAACTGAAACTAAAACCATGATACACTTTGAAAAGAAAACAAGGATTAGAAGTAGAAATTAAAGATTGGTTCTAATCCCAATAACTAGATTTAAATTGGGATTAATTTTAATATTTAAATTGAAGGTTGAAATCAAGCTTATTTTTGTGAAGAAGCAAACACATAATGGGATTCCCAATTCTATTTATTTGTGGAATTAGAACCAATTTTTATTTTATTTTATTTCTCTAGGATTGGAGCTAGAAGTTTTTCATAAAAAGCAAAAAACTCCCCAACACTAATCACTAGATTCCCACAATTTTTTATCTAAAGAAGTGTGATGAATGATTAAGAATTAGTTAGTTGAACACAAGGTTTAAGGTTCATATCTCTTTTCCAATAGTCATGTTTTTCCTTAGATGATTTCCATAGATGAAAACTTTGTCAAAGCCATTCGTGGAAAAAGATGGTTGTTGGGACCATGTTGTCCTTCTACAATTTTACCCCACTTCCCCAAGGTGGTGTTTTCCTCATGAGCTTGGGCACCAAGTGTTCCTCAAGGGTTCCCAAACGTTCCTTGGGGGAGAATGGAAGCTGATGTGGACCAATTATGGACAAAAGATCCACACCAAAGTTTTCTTTTTCAATTTTGTGGTTTCTAAAGTTTGGCACAATTTAGCAAATTTGATTATATTTACATTAAAAAAGAAATTCCAATTATTTTGTTGCCACAATGTGAAAATTTGCTAGAAGAAAACTTTGAACCCCATGAGTCCTTATGAAAAATACTCTTAATGAAAAGATAACACACTACAAATTATGGTGAATAAATTAGCTACACTTTCTAGGATAAAACTACTAAAGGCATACAAACTTTTGTTAAATTTCATGTTGCATTGAAATGCAAGTTATGAATTTCTATATTAGACTAAGGATTTCCATCTCATGTGAGCTAATTGATCTTTGGTTCCAAATTATACTAGTCCAACAAGATCTCAATGATCATCTTCATTGTTATGACACTAACATGAGCACATTCTTGTATCTAGAACTTGACGTAACCAATTGAAGTCACTTGACCAAACGGCTCCATTACACTAGGAATTAACTTGTCAAAAATTATATTTATAGAGTAATTTATCTTTTGTAGGATTTGTGTATGTTGAAACCCAATTTAATGTGAATAGAGTTTTAGACTAATTTTCATTTTTGAGGTTTTAGTATTTTGCTTGTAATGGTTTTGGGGTCTCATCTTTTGTGTGCAAGTTTTATTAATTTGACTTTGTTAGGTGTGTTAATGTGCTACTAGGGCACTATTTTAATAATGTATGACAAGTTATCCTCCATGGTTATCTTGATATACAAATAATACAAGGTTATATTTTTGTGATGTATTCCTTCATATTCAATTGGAACAATGATGTAATGAAGAAGCTCTTATTTTTGGGTTCAAAGATAAAATATTGGAATGTGCTTTTGAATTTTTTACACTAACATGGATCTATATATGGATGTGATCAATGTTTTTTTTTTCTTTTGTTTGTTGTTTTCAATTTTTGTTTTTGCTTTTTTCAAATTTTTGAAGTGGGTGAGTTGGTGATTATGCACAAGGGGATTTATCAAAATTTGGCTAGAGGTTAGAGGGGGAACTAAAAAAAAATAGGGCTCCCCTTATAATTTGGTGACTTGTTCGGACCTATTCTTTAAATATGGTGAGTTTAATTTTTTTTCTCATAATGTGATGATTTGGGCCCATTTTTTTTCAAAAAAAATTCTTTTGCAAGGTCCAAATTTTTTAAGGTGCACCAAAATCTTGTCACATTGTCACCCTTTTCTATCTTTTTTATGTGGTTATTTTTTACCATGTAAAGACACATTTATGAATGATTATGATAGAATCTAAAATTGCAGTGGTTTAAAATATGGTCCTTCTGTAATATTTGATAACTTTTGATTCAATATTTTTTATGGGGATCAAAATATAAAATAAAAAGGATTGCAATTAGATACTTTTCGCCCTATATGGTACACCTTAAAAGATTTTCACCTTGTATCTTTTATACCTTCCCTTTTTTCATTTTCATGTTCAAAAAATTCAAAAAAATAAAAATAAAAAATTATTGGATTTAATGTATTGTACACAAATCATCCACTACTACTAGGATAAAAAGAACTCATTTATAAATGTTATCTATACCCATTACAACTAAGTTGTTCTTGTAGATACACAATCCTCCTTTGGTTTAACAAGGCCATTACCATAAATGTTGGTTAACATTTCAAATTCAACACTACTTTTTAACCACCAAAAAAATCAGCACTTAAAACTTTTTATTGATCCAAATTCATGTTTAAGTTGAAAAAAACTTTTAAAAAAAAATCTTTGTCTTTTCACCATACTTCTTTTTTTGAAGATTCTGTTTTTATTGATGATTGATTGTCACTAGTAGTACAAAGTAGCAGGGAGCCCGAGTTCAATTGCAACTATGATGTAGTCAAGAGGCTCTTATCACTACTCAGATTGGTTAGTATAAAACTAAGTTTTATGAGAAAAGAAGTACTACAAAATGACACTGAGAAATTGAATGGAATAGATATAATATCTCCAATAATGTTAACATTATGTAGGGACAGTTATGCTACTATCCCTTGGCCTTTCATGAGCTTTGTCTTACAACCCATTTCTTGATGTATTTGTGTAATTCGTTGTGTGTGTGTGAGAGTGCGTGCGAGATTTTTATTGAGCTTCCTACACTTGTATCAAGTTCATACTTTTTGGGTTCAAATCAGTTGTGTAAAATACCAACAACAGTTCTCAATACAATTTTTACTCAGCTTATGATTGTGTTTGAATGAATTGCTGTAATAATTAGTGATTGTACAAAAATGAGAGCTGTTGATGAACAAAATGGGGTTCACAAGATCTAATGGGTCTAGAAAATGAACACATTTATGGGTCAGAAGATCAATGGGCTAGAAGACCGAAAAATGTGATTTGTGTTGGGCTATTTTATCTTGTATACTAAAGACTTCTAGTTGTTGATGCAAATGCAACTCATTTTACAGATATGTGGAAGTTCAAGAAGTCAGTTTGCCAGATATTTCATGTATACAGGGTTTCGAATCTTTTTCGATATATGCTCATATTCTTTTGGGTCTGTTGGTATTGCATTAAATGTTGAGACATATAACAGAAAATGGCCTTTCCTTTTGAGGAGAAACACCTCCTCAAATTGAAGCCAACAACGTACTACCTCCAATTGCATCTGATTTGATGTCAGTTCCAGATTCGGGGTATGATGGAACTCAATGGAAAGCAAAGCTAGCAGATAAACCAGGTTTAAATCCACCGACAGGAGAATTTTATTTCCTCTGATGTGCTAAGAATATCTAAGAATCCAAATTTCTCTTGTAATTTTTTTTTTTTGGGTTGAGAATTGGGTTGTAGATCAACCTTATTCCTTTGTATAGGTTTGTGGCAAATTCTATGAATGCTGTGCAATTCTCAACTATGACCATCATTTTGCAGTAGGTGCAATACAAACTTGATTGGAGCCATGGCAGCTGTGATGCAACATAGTTGTCATTGCACAGAGATTTCCATGAATGAATATATTCGTCTCAAAGGTGGAAAACCTCTGGATGATCGATGGTCAAAGTTTATTGCTGAGGTCTGTCTTTGCCCCTTTTATTGCCACATACATACACACATGACCTCCTCCATCGCCTTTTGCTGAGAATTCATTGAAACTTGCAACATAATATGTATGATGGAAAAAAACATCAACAAAAAAAGATTTATTAAATCCTTATGTTTTTGCAAAGCAAATTTTGCAATATAAGAAACAACATTCACGTAAGAGAACAATGGTGGGTGTTTATGTAGAAAGAGAGGTTAATGAAATTGTCTAAAGAAAAGGCAGATCGATGGCCCAACACTCTTGTGAATTTACGGTTATTAAGGGAGAAGGCACGACAAGATAGGATCAAGAAAGAAGAGGTTCTTTCACTTGAGGACCCAATTATACTACTACATGATGTGCATAAATTTTCCAAGAGAAATATTGGACTTTTGTTGCATCAAACATTGTAGTGTCTTAGATCATCACATGTGTTGTTTATGGTTGACACATGCAAAATGCATGAGAAAATGTATATTCTAGTCAACCCTAAATTCCATAGCTCATTGGCAATGTATTGCCAAATGAAACCGAAGGAGTCACACGTGATGTGTATAATCATAACATTGTTACACCTTAAAATCAACCCATGTTTTTGCATTGCCAATTGAAACGAAAGGAGAAAAGACATGAAAGCGTATAATCATGAAGTTGTTGGGTCTTCAAATGAACCCATCTTTCTGCATAAATATCAAAGCCAGGATTCAGTGTTATCAATTGAAACCAAAGGAGAAAACACATGAAAGTGCATAATCCTAAAGTTGTTGGGTCTTTAAATGAACCCATCTTTCTGCTTGAATGTAAGGGGTAGGATTTGAAGATCTAAATTCCCTTTTTGTCAAATTGTGGGTGCAGATGGAGAGAGAAAAACTCAGTGTTGTGGAGCAGGGTATCAAACACCAAAAACGGATGGAGCAGGCAAATCTCCTATCCTTCTTTATGGACAAATCCATCAAGGGACCATTTTTTGCACGATAGAAGTTTTTTGGTGTGGGTGATGAATAACCTGATCCTCTTGCGAACTCAAGACAATGCTCCATTTCGTCTGTATTCTTGGCTTCTGATTTAAAGGTTATGTGACCATCGCCATGATGTTTTTTCACAGATTTTGAGAGCTAATAAGAAATTGGAGAGGCCACATGTAACAACTCTTCAATCACGGGCTTTACTTGATTATGTCAACATGGTCTTTTCTCAACTCTATGACCCATTAGAGTCCATATTCATATCTTTACTGACCTACCCATTGAGTAGTAATCCTGCCTTGTGATCATAATCCATCAAATCATCAACATAAGGGGGAAGCTTTTTTTTTTTTCCGTCTTCTTTTGTTTTTTTTGTTTTCCTCAATTGATTGAACTGGAGAAACTTGATATTGGAATCTGCACCACAGGAAAGGGCAGAACAATTGAAAGTGAAACATGACATGAAGGAGAAGTGGAAGAAGAGAGAGATGGGTTGGCATGAATTGATGCTTAAGGACACAAAGGCATTGATTGCTCTTGAAAATGACAAGGTCA
>Ga0116231_10006550_pt1 | contig 22122 bp, 19 predicted proteins | sample S1TSphgellanicum_2_FD_89695 | JGI IMG/M metagenome (GOLD analysis project Ga0116231, IMG submission 89695) | Host-associated microbial communities from peat moss isolated from Minnesota, USA - S1T2_Fd - Sphagnum magellanicum MG | ecosystem: Host-associated > Plants > Peat moss > Unclassified...
CATCCCAACGCCATCCTGTTCATCGATGAAATTCACACGGTGATCGGGGCCGGCGCCACCAGCGGCGGCGCGATGGACGCCTCCAACCTTCTGAAGCCCGCCCTGGCGTCCGGCGCCCTGAAATGCATGGGCTCGACCACCTACAAGGAGTTCCGCCAGCATTTCGAAAAAGACCGGGCGCTCGTGCGGCGGTTCCAGAAGATCGACGTCAACGAACCGACGCTGGACGACACGGTGGCCATCCTCAAGGGTCTGAAGACCTATTACGAGGAGTTCCACAAGCTCACCTACACCGACGACGCTATCAAGGCGGCGGTGGAGCTGTCGGCCAAGTACATCACCGACCGCAAATTGCCCGACAAGGCGATCGATGTGATCGACGAGGCGGGCGCCTCTCAGATGCTGCGGCCAGAAGGCGAGCGCCTGAAGGAGCTCGGCGTCGAGGAAATCGAAAACGTCATCGCCAAAATGGCGCGCATCCCGCCGAAGTCCGTCTCCAAGTCGGATACCGAAGCGTTGCGCAGCCTTGAGGCCGACCTGAAGCGAGCGGTTTACGGCCAGGACGACGCGATCAACCAGCTCTCCGCCGCCATGAAGATGGCTCGGGCCGGTCTGCGCGACGCGCAAAAGCCGATTGGCTCTTACCTCTTCTCCGGCCCCACGGGCGTCGGCAAGACCGAGGTGTCTCGTCAGCTGGCCCATACGCTCGGCATCGAGCTGCTGCGCTTCGACATGAGCGAATATATGGAGCGCCACACGGTCAGCCGGCTGATCGGCGCCCCTCCGGGCTATGTCGGTCACGACCAAGGCGGCCAGCTGACCGATGCGGTCGACCAGCACAAGCACGCCGTGGTGCTGCTCGACGAGATCGAGAAGGCGCACCAGGACGTGTTCAACATCCTGCTGCAGGTCATGGATCACGGGACGCTGACGGACTCCAACGGCAAAAAGGTGGATTTCCGCAACGTGGTCCTGATCATGACCACCAACGCGGGCGCATCGGACAACAACCGCAACGGGATCGGCTTCGGTCGCGGCCGAGTGTCGGGCGAGGACGAGGCGGCCATTACGCGACTGTTCACGCCGGAGTTCCGCAACCGGCTGGACGCCATCGTCACCTTCAAGGCCCTGGCGCCCGAAACCATCCGCCATGTGGTGCAAAAGTTCGTCATGCAGCTCGAAGCCCAGCTGGCCGACCGCAACGTGACGGTCGAACTATCGGACGAGGCGGCCGATTGGCTGGCCAAGAACGGCTATGACGAGCTGTACGGCGCAAGGCCGCTGGGCCGCGTGATCCAGGAGCACATCAAAAAGCCCCTGGCCGACGAGATCTTGTTCGGTCGGCTGGTGCGGGGCGGCCACGTCAAAATCGGCCTGCAGGACGCCAAGATCGTGTTCGAGATCGACTCCGTGTCCGGCGAAACCCGTCCGGGCGAAATCGACATCACGGCGGGCGACGTGCTGGTCGAGTCGGTCGATCTGGGCGCCGGCGACGCGCCCGATGAGCCGGCGTTGGCGGAGTAGGACAGGGATCGCCTTTCTGGGCTTCCCCTGGGGGCCAGCCAAACCTCTTCCGCCTCCCCCGGACTTGTTCCGGGGGTCCATGGCGCGACGCCGCAACAGCCGGAGGGTTATCAGGCCGAGCTCTATAGCGCCTGCCGTTTGGCGTGACGAAGGTATCGCGCAAGTTCGAAACCCATTTGGCGGTTGAAAGGTCGCGCCATGGGCCCCCGGAACAAGTTCGGGGAAGACGGAGGAGAGGGAGACGTCGTCGGGGCTATGAAGCGCCTACGGGGTAAGCCCAAGCTACGCGATCTGGCCCCCAATCTCCGTCGCCAGCGCCTTCAACACCTCCACGTCCGCCATTCCGCTACGGCCATGGCCTGCGACCTCGACGCCCTCATAACGAGGGATAATGTGGAAATGCAGGTGGAAGACGGTCTGGCCGGCCGGCGCGCCGTTGAACTGAGTGACGATCAGGCCAGCGGGCTTCAACGCCGCCTCGACCGCCTTGGCCACCCGCTGCACGCCGAGAATCAGCCGCTCAAGATCGACCGGCGCCACCTCCAAAACGTTGCGAGCCTGGCTGGTCTTGGAGATCACCAGCGTATGGCCCTTGGACTGGGGGAAGAGGTCCATAAAGGCCAGCACATCGGCGTCTTCGAACACCTTCACGGCCGGAATCTCGCCGCGCAGGATTTTGGCGAAGATGTTGTCGGGATCGTAAGCGCCGATCAGGCTCATGGGGAAGGCCGCTCCAGTCGTCTTTGCGAACGCCCTATCAGATCGAGGCGCCACAGCCAAAGACCGTCCTTAAAGGAAGACGGCTCGCGCCGTGGCCGTGGACCGGTTAGGCTCACGCTCTTCAACCGGGGGCGGTCATGCTAACGAGACGAGGCGTCATCACGGCCACGGGCGCGGCGGCGGCGGCGGCCGTTGCAGCGCCAACCTTTGCAACGCCAACCTTTGCAACGCCAGCGACCGCCCTCACCTCGCTGGCCGTCGGCGCCCAGCCCATTTCCGTCACAGAACGCGGCCAAAGGGTGGCGAAGGCTCAAGCCTTGATGCGTCAGCGGGGTTGGGGCGGGCTCCTGGTCGAGGCGGGATCCACGCTGGACTACTTCACCGGCGTGCACTGGCGGCGCTCGGAGCGCACGACGGCTGCGATCGTCCCCGCGACGGGCGCGCCCATCGTGGTCTGTCCCTTCTTCGAGGAGCCCTCGATCCGCGAGACCCTCGCCTTGGGCGAGGTCCGAACCTGGAATGAGGCGGATAGTCCGTTCGATGTCTTGGCCGGCGCTCTGCGCGACCGGGGCGGCGCGGGCCGGCCGCTCGCGGTCGAGGGCACGACACGCTTCTTCGTTTTGGATGGCGTGCGTCGCGCGGCGGGGGTCGAGATCGTCCCGGGCGATGCTGTCGTGCGCGCCTGCCGCTTGCACAAGTCGCCCGCCGAGCTCGCGCTCATGCAAACGGCCAACGACATCACCCTGGCCGCCCTTCGCCATGTGCACGGCGCGGTTGAGACGGGCATGAGCTCGGCCGACATCGCCGGCTTGATGGACAAGGCCACGGCGGCGCTCGGTGGAGAGGTCGAGTTCTCGCTGGTGCTCTTGAACGAGGCGAGCGCCTATCCCCACGGCTCCCACAAACCGCAAACAGTCGGCGAGGGCTCCGTCATCCTGATCGACTCCGGCTGCACGCTGCACGGCTACCAGTCCGATATTTCGCGCACCTGGATCCACGGCTCAGCGACCCCGCGGCAGCGCAAGGTGTGGAACACGGTCAAGCGCGGCCAGGAAATCGCGCTCGAAACCGCCAAGCCGGGCATCGCCGTCGGCGCGATAGACGACGCGGTGCGCCGCTTCTACGAAGCGCAGGGCTGGGGTCCGGGCTACAGGCTTCCCGGCCTATCCCACCGCACAGGCCACGGCATCGGCCTGGACGGCCACGAAGACGCCTACCTGGTCCACGGCGACGCCACCCCGCTAGAGCCCGGCATGTGCTTCTCCAACGAACCCGGCCTCTACATCCCCGGCGCGTTCGGCATCCGCTTGGAAGACTGCTGGCACATGACGGAGACGGGGCCGAAGCTGTTTACCGGACTGGCGAGATCGGTGGAGGAGCCGATTTGAGGGGGGCGGGGAAAGCGGAGGTGCAGGGCGAGAATGCGCCCGGAGCGGTCGTTGACTGCCAACCAGAATTATGACCGTGGGGATTGTTGCTCCTGTCCCCGTAGTCGACGCAAAGTGAAGTCAGTTTTGACCACGGGTAACAGCGGTTCGACGAGAACCAACTACTGCCGCAGTGGAATGTCCGAATAGACCACCTTTTTAGCTGCATCGGCGACGCCCGCTTCCTCTAGAACCCGAACAAGCGCCTTGTAAACCGCCAAGGGATGCTGGCAGGGGCCAATGATAATCCGGTCTAACAAATTGGGTATGTCAGCGCCAAACAAGCCGTTCTGGGGCTCATTGCGAAGAGGAAGCAATTCTACAATTTGCGCCACGCCGTTTACCAATTTGATGCTTGATCGGATGACGGGTGATTTCCCCAATGTGGGGGTGTAAACAACCCTCCATTCCCGCTCTTCCTCAAAGCCGGGGTGTTTCGTGCAGATGATCGCAAATCGAAAAGCGGTAAAGAGCATACCGAGGACCTGCTGGCGCCCCATGCTCTCAACCAAGTCGCGATTTGCCGTAACTCGGTCGGTTATCTTCGCGAATTCGTCCTTGAATGTTGTGGCTGTGAGGTAAGCAACGGCACTGGTATTCGCTTTGAGAGCGTCCGTGATTACAGCCAGTGGCCCATTATTAATAACCAGGGCAACGCCATTGCGTCCACCGTAGGCCCGCCACATCGAAAGGCGGCCATTGACGTCCTCGCTCACATCGTGCTCCGAGAGACAGGCGATATAGGTGTCGGCGCGAAAGTGATCTAGCCATAGGTTAAATAGATTCGCAAACTCTTCGCAAAAACCTGGATAAATCGACTCCAAAATCTCTTTTAGCGGCTTACCAAAATCATCACTATTGTAAGCTTCAGACAAACAAAACGTACCGTGCTCTATTTCTCGGAAATCATTCATTACCATCGTACTTCTCATCCAGACTTCTTTGCTCTGGATAATGGACATAGCCACTTCAGCACTTGTGTAGTGTGCAAAGCGTCTCGCGTTCCGCACGACATCAAGAGTCTTTTCATACGCGTACGGCATGAAAACGCTCATGGGCTTTAGCGCCGCGAGATCGAATTGCATCGTATGCGCTCAACTCCGCTGCGGGGGCTTATATTGGATCGGGATCAATAGGTGTCAACAACTTAGCTTCGACGTCTTGCTCGCCAAACCAACTGCCGTGGAACCCAGAAGCGGACCTCTCCAAGGGTAGCTATGAGCCAAAAGCGGACATCTGATGTGCTACGAAAACAGGACATCTTCATTCGCTGTCGACACCAATTCGAAGTCCGGCGTCGCCGCCCGACCCCTACTCCCCCTCCGCTCCGACCGGCGGGGCGGGACGTCAGATTGCGACGACTTTGACGATCGCCTGCAGCGCTTCAAAATCCGATGGATTGCGCGTGTAGACGGGCAGGCCGGCGGCCGCGGCGGTTGCTGCAATGAGCAGATCGGCAAAGCGAGATCGGCTGGTTTGCCGGGCCGCCCGAGTCGCGGCGAACAATCGCCCATATTGGCGGGCGGCGTCGCCATCGAACGGGAGGGGTTCCCACGTCGATGTGGCCCACTGCAGACGATCTTGGCGCCGAGCCCGTTCGTCGGGGTTGTCCGTCGCGTGTGGAGCGGCGGCAAGCTCTGCGAGCGTAATGGCGGCTATGGCCGACTCGTCCGGAAGTAAGGCCGGATCGATCACGTCGTGGTCAATGACGACGGATGTATCGAGTAAACCTCTCGTCGGCTCAGACATAGATGCTTTGATCGATCACAGCGTCGACATCGATACGAAACTGGCCGGCGTCGACCCTCGGCGCATGCTTGGCGGCGTCGGCGATCGTGGCCCGCGGCACGAACCGGTGAGGCCGAAGCGGCCGAAGCTCCGCGACGGGCGTTCCATTTCGTGTGACGATCAGGGTTCGGCCTGCCTCCACTTCACGAAGGACAGCCGCAGAGTCGTTGCGCAGTTCGCGTTGGGTAATCATGCGGTTCATAACGGAACTGTAGCACATGTAGCACAACGTAGCGAGGGCGCTCTGCAGGGCGCTCTTGCCAGTGAGAGACCCCGTCCCTACTCCCCCTCCGCCTCAACATCCGCCTGGGTCTGCCGAAACGGCGAGTATTCCGCCGCGAGCAGCGCCATCTCGCCCTCCACCGCCGCGCGCTCCTGGGCCAAGAACCGCGCGATCGCCGTCCTCAGCGAGGGGTCGGCGATCCAGTGGGCGGAGTAGACGGGGGACGGCAGGTAGCCGCGGGCGATCTTGTGTTCGCCTTGGGCGCCGGCCTCGACGCGGGTCAGGCCGCGCGCAATCGCCTGTTCGATGGCCTGGTAGTAGCAGAGTTCGAAGTGCAGGAAGGGGATCTGCTCCAGGGCGCCCCAGTTGCGGCCATACAGAGTCGTGTCGCCCATCAGGTTCAAGGCGCCGGCGACCCAGCGGCCGTCCCGGCGCGCCAGCACCAGGAGGATGCGGTCGGACATCCGCTCGCCGATCAGGGAGAAGAATTTCCGGTTCAGATAGGGCCGGCCCCATTTGCGCGACCCGGTATCCAGATAGAAGGCGAAGAAGGCGTCCCAGTGCTCTTCACGGATATCGGCGCCCGACACGACGACGATCTCGACTTGGGCTTGAGCGTCCCGCCGCTCGCGCCGGATGGTCTTGCGCCGGCCCGATGAGAGCGCGCCCAGGAAATCGTCGAACGTGCTGTAGCCGGCGTTCAGCCAATGAAACTGCTGGTCCTGACGCAGCAGCAGGCCTTCCTCCCCCATGCGCCGCCACTGCGCCTCCATCGGAAAGGTGACGTGCAGCGAGGAAGCGCCGATCCGGCCGCATAGGGCCCGCGCGCCAGCCAAAAGCGTGGTCTCGGCCTCTGCGCGATCCGGGCCGGGCCGGGCGATCAGGCGCGGTCCTGTGACGGGGGAAAACGGCGAGGCGCACTGGAGCTTAGGATAGTAGTCGCCGCCCGCCTGCATGTAGGCCCGCGCCCAGCCGTGATCGAACACATATTCGCCCTGGCTGTGGCTCTTGACGTAGAGGGGCATGACGCCCGCTACGCCCCCGCTCTTGTCCTTCACGGATAGATGGACGGGGGTCCAGCCCGTGCGCTCGCCGACGCAGCCGCTCTCTTCGAGGGCCTGGAGGAAGGTGTAGGACGTGAAAGGGTTGGCGTCATAGTCCGGCGCCGCGTTGCAGGCGTCCCACGCGACTTGGCCGATCTCGGCGATCGCGGTGTGGACCTCGACAGCGGGCTCGACGCGGCCGATCACCCCAGCCGCCTTACGCCACAGCCAGTTGGCTGCGGACCGATCCGAGCTTGGGCGATCACGCGATCTCCACCACCGCATCGACCTCGACCGCGAAATTGCGCGGCAGGCGATAGACGCCGACCGCCGAACGGGCGTGGCGGCCAGGGTCGCCGAACACCTCGACCATCAGGTCCGACGCGCCGTTCACCACCTCGGGGATGTCGAAGAAATCCGGTCCGGCTTGCACGAATCCGCCCAGCTTGACGATCCGGCGCACGCGATCCAGATCGCCGCCGCAGGCCGCCTTGATCTGGGCGATCAGGTTGATGGCGCAAAGCCGCGCCGCCGCCTTGGCCTGGGTCAGATCGACATCGACGCCGACGACGCCTTTGATCCCGCCCGACGCATCCAGCGACACCTGGCCGGAGATATGGACCAGGGCGCCCGCCTGAACGAAGGGCACATAGTTGGCGATGGGGGCGACCGGCGTCGGCAATTCGATACCGAGCGCCAACAGCTTCGACTCTATTGCGGGCATAGGCGCTCCAAGGTTCGTCTGCGATGACAGGTCATAGCCGGGGCGGCGCCGCGCCTCAACCGTCTGCGGAGCGGTTAGCCGCACCCCGAAGGCTTACGCGACGGTGACAGTCGTCCGCCTGCGGGCTAAATCCTCAATTCAGGGGGAATCGCGCGCCGGTTCGAGCGTGCGTTCGAGGACCGATGTATTTGGCGCGACTTGGCTCGACCCTCGCCGTAATTGCGGCCATGAGCTTGCCGGGGACCATCGCCGCGGCCGCGCAGCGCGGCGGGATGGAGCTGCGGGCCCGTGTCGAAGGCGTTAGCGACAAGGCCCTGCGCACAGAGATCGAACGCGCCATCGGCGATGAGCATGGGCCGCCCGCCAATGGCGTGGACGCCCGTCGTCGCGCACGCCTCGCCGCCCAGAACGCCACCGCCCTCCTCCGGTCGGAAGGCTATTACGACGAGACGGTAGAGCCCGACGTCGGCGAGGGCGAGCACCCGGCCGCCATTGTCCGGATCGATCTCGGCCCTCGCACCACCATCGCGGACGCAGAGGTGCAGTGGACGGGTGTCGAACCGGACGCCGCCGCCCGCAACGCCGCGGTCGCCGACCTGAAGCTAAAGACCGGCTCGCCGGCGCGCGCCGTCGATGTGCTGGCGGCCCAGGGCCGTGTCATCGCCGCCCTCCAGCTCAAGGGCTACGCCAACGCCAAGGCGGCGCCCAAGCCGCCGGTGGTGGATCACGCCACCCACACCATGCACCCGGTGTTCGTGATCGAGGCCGGCGCGCTGGTGCGCCTGGATGGCCTGAAAATCGAGGCCAAGAGCAAGACCAAGGCGCCCTTCATCAAAAAGCTGGCGCCCTGGAAGACGGGCGAAATCTATAAGCCTTACGATCTGGCGGAGCTTGAGCGCCGGCTTCTCGACACCGGCGTCTATGACTCCATCACCGTCGCCCTGGCCCCCGCCCCCAACGCCGATGGCTTGACTCCCGTTGTGGTCGGCGTCGCGGACCGCACCAAGCACAGCTTCTCCTTCGGCGCCGGCTATTCCACCACCGAAGGGCCGGATTTGGATACGACGTGGTCCACCTTCAACGTTCTGGATAGCGCCGACACCCTATCGGTCTTCGCCAAAGCCCAGGAGATCGACAGCCGCATCGGCGTCACCCTCAGTCTGCCGGACTTCTGGAGCCCCAGCCAAACCCTGAAGGTCGGCCCAGACGTGTTCCGCGACGTGACCAACGCCTACACCACCAGCGGGGCCGAGTTCGTCGTCGATCTCACCCAACGCTACGGCAAGACCTCTTTCCTGACCCGCGGCATCTCCTTCGTCGCCAGCCGCATCGACGACCATGAGTTGGGGGGGCTCGATATCTTCGCGATCCGCCCGCTCGTCGAATACGCGCTGGATCAAACCGACAACCCGCTAGCCGCGACCAAGGGGTGGAAGTGGGACACCCGGGTCGAGCCGATTGGGATCCTGGGGCAGGAACAACTGGTGTATCTGAAGGTCCAATCCCAGATCAGCAGCTATTGGGCGCTGGACTCGGACGGCGCGACGGTGCTGGCGGGGCGCTTGCAAGGCGGCTCGATCATCGGTGGCAAGATTCCCCAGGTGCCGGCCTCGGATCGCTTCTTCGCCGGCGGCGGCGGGACCGTGCGTGGCTATTCCTATCAGAACGTGGGGCCCCACTACCCCGACAATACACCCCAGGGCGGTCTTAGTCTTCTGGACGGCTCCATCGAGCTCAGGCGAAAGTTAGCTGGGCCTTTCGGCGTCGTCTTGTTCGCCGATAGCGGCTCGGTCGGCACGCTCGCGACCCCCAGCGTCAGCCATATCGCCAGCTCTGTCGGCTTAGGGCTGCGCTACGATCTGGGCTTTGCGCCCTTGCGGGTCGATTTCGCCGCGCCCCTCAACACCATCGACGGCGTGCGACAGGCTCCGGTCCAGGTCTATCTCAGCATCGGACAGAGCTTTTGACCCAGGCCAAGACCGACACGCCGTCCAAAAGCGACGCCGCCGACCGGCCCAAACGCGCCCGCGCGGGCCGGCGCCTCGGCCGCATTGCGCTGATCGCGATCGGCGGCTTGGCGCTCCTCTTCGTCACGGCGTTGGGCGCCGTGCGGCTTGGCGTTCAGACCGACGCCGGGCGCGCGTTGGTGCTGAGCCTGATGAACGGCCTGCCGCTGGGCGGCGCGGGACGCCTGCAGGTCGAGGGGCTGGACGGCGACGTATTCGGGGCCTTCCGCATCCATCGCCTGGCCGTGATCGACGCCAAGGGGCCGTGGCTGGAGGGGACCGACCTGTCGATGCGCTGGCGACCGGCCGAGCTCTTGGTCCGCCGCTTCCACGCCGTGCGCATCGCCGCTGGCCGGATCGATATCCTGCGGGCGCCGGAGCTGCCCCCGGCCGCGGCGCAAACGGGCGGGCAAGCGCTGCCCGTATCGGTCAAGGTCGACCAGCTTCAGCTCGCGCTTGAAACGCAACCGGCTTTCAGCCTGCGCCACGGCCTGTGGGACATTTCGGGTCGCGTCCACCTGACGCGCAAGGGCGCGGCCGACGGTCAGGTGGCGGCGCAGAGCCGTCTTCACCCCGGCGACGGGCTGAACGCCGCGTTTAAGATCGGCGAGGGCAAGGACGTCATTCTGCGGGCCGATGCAGTGGAGGCGTCGGGCGGCGCCCTGTCGGGCGCGCTCGGCCTTTCGCCGGATCGGCTGCTCCTGGTCCGCGCGCGGGTCAGCGGGACGACCGACCAGGGCGGGCTGTCCGTCACAGCGGTCTCTGGCCCAGATCGGGTGCTGGCGGCGACCGGCGACTGGAACAAGGCCGGCGCGACGCTTCAAGCCGATGTGAACTTCAGCGCCTCACGCCTGACGGGCTTCCTCGCCGCGCGCGCCGGCCCCAGCGCCCATCTGGTCGTGCACGTCCGCCAGCTGAAAGCGCCACGCCGCCGCCTAACCTTGTTCGGGCCTCGCCAGGCCCCGCGCGCCGCGCCCGGCGACCTGTACGACGTGGAGGCCTCGGCGATCGCCCGCGACGCCGCCGTCGCGATCGAGGGACCGGTCAACTGGCGTCAGCGCGCGACGACGGGCTTGGACGTGCAGGTGCGCGTGGCGGACCTGTCGCGCTGGCTCCCTTTCCCCAAGATCGGCGCGACGCAGGCCGTGGGCGTCGCCTCCGGGGACCTGAAGTCGCTAACCTTCAAGGGCTCGGTCAGCAGCCGCCAGATGGTCGTGTTCAACTACAGCGTGGCCGAGGCGGCCGGCCCCGCGACCATAAGCTGGTCGCCGGCGGCGCTTCGTTTCCAGGCCAACTTGAGCGGCGCCGGAGGCGCTGGCGCCGGCGTGGTTCCGGCCTTGCTGGGGCCAAGGCCCAAAGTCGATCTCGACCTCACCGTCTCGCCCAATCTCCACGTCCTGTTCCATACGCTGAACGTCGTGGGCGCCGGCGTGAAGGTCGAGGCCCAAGGCGGTCAGGCCCTGCTTGGCGGCTACGAGTTCAAGGGCTCAGGGCTCATCTCGAACCTGGCGGCGGCCCACCCGGGCGCCAAGGGCACGCTCAGCGCCACCTGGAGCGCCAGCTTGGGCGGCGCCGATCTGGCCAGGCGGGGCGCCGGCTGGCGCATCGCCTTCGACGCCGCGGCCCACAACTTCGCCAGCGGCTTCGCCGACGCCGACCACCTGCTGGGCGCGTCCCCGACGCTAAAGGCGCAAGGTTTCTTTAGCGACGGCGCGATACAGCTGGATCGTGCGGCGCTTGACGGGGCGGAGCTGAAGACTGGCTTCAAGGGTCGGCTCGATCTGCACGGCGGCATGGACCTCGCCGGAACCTGGGCCGCGGCCGGCCCCTTCGAAGCGGGTCCTGTAGAGATCGCCGGACACGCAGCCGGGACGGTCCAGCTCGCGGGCGCCCTCACAGCCCCCCAGGTCAAGCTGGGCGCAGACGTGGCGAGCATCGATCTGGGGAACCTCCGGGTCACGCCGGCGCATCTGGCGCTGAACGTGGTCAAGGACGATAACGGCGTCGGGGGCGATCTGACCCTGACGGGCGCCAGCCGCTATGGCCCCGCCATGGTGAAGTCGGCGTTTCGGCTGGCGGGAACGGAGATCGACCTGACGGGCCTATCCGCCGACGCGGGCGGCGTGAAAGCCAGCGGGTCGCTCTCGTTGCGTGACGGCGAACCGTCGAAAGCCGATCTAAGCGTGGATGCCAAGGCTGGCGCCTTCCTCGCCTCGGGCGAGCTGAACGGAACGGTCAGTCTGTTCACCGGCGCTGTGGGTCAGGGGGCGAATGCGTTGAACGCCCGCCTCAATCTGACCGGCCAGAATATCGCTGTGCCGGGCGTTTCCGGCGTCCTGCACAGCTTAAGCCTCCAGGCGCAGGGCCCATGGGCGCGCCTGCCTCTGAAGATCAGCGCCGATAGCGTCGATCCGATAGCTTGGCGCTTCGCCGGCTCGGGGCTGCTGGCCCAGGCCGACGGCGTGCGGACGCTGGAGCTGGCCGGCGCCGGGCGCGTCCGAAAAGTCGACTTCAAGACCCTGCAGCCTGCTGTGCTGAAACTGACGTCTGCGGCGCGGGACCTGCACCTGACGCTGGCGCTCGGCGGCGGCCAAGCCGAGGCCAACGCCCATATGGTCGCTGCCCCCGGAGGCGTGGATCGGATCGCCGCTACGGCCACGCTGACCGGCGTGACGCTGGCGACGCTCGACCCGGATCTGGCCGGAACCCTGAGCGGAGATCTATCCTTGGACGGTCGCGGGTCGAGTCTTGGCGGCGTCCTCAATTTGGCGTTAGCCGGCGCGCGCAGCCGCGATGCGCCCACGACCCTGGCTCTGGACGGACAGGTGCACGCCGAGCTCGGCGCCAACCAGCTTAAGATCGCCGCCCGCGCCAACAATGCCCAGGGGCTGACGTCCAACCTCGACCTCACCCTGCCCGCCTCCGCCGCCGCCCAGCCGTTTCACCTCAGCGTCGATCGCACCCGGCCGATGCAGGGCGCCTTCGCCGCCGACGGCGAGCTTCGGCCCCTGTGGGACCTGTTCATCGGCGGCGGGCAGACCCTGGCCGGCCGCGTGGCGACCCACGGGACCTTGAGCGGAAGCCTGAACAATCCCAAGCTCGTCGGCCAGGCCAGCCTGGCGAATGGGCGGTTCCAGGATATCGGTACGGGCCTCGTGCTGCAAAACTTCACCCTGAACGCCGACTTCGGCGTCGATGCGATCAATGTGCGCCAGGCAAGCGGGAGCGATGGCCATGGGGGCACGGTGTCGGGCGTGGGCGCCATCGGCCTGCAGCGCGACGGCGGCTCGACCTTTGCGCTGAAGCTCAACAAATTCCGCCTGTTCGATAACGATCTGGGCCGGGCCAGCGTGTCGGGCGCGGTGACGGTCAACCGCGCCGCGGACGGCCACGCCAAGCTGACCGGCGCCCTGAAGGTCGATCGGGCGGATATCGTTGCAACGACGCCGACGCCCACCGGCGTGGTCGCCCTGGATGTTGTGGAGATCAACCAACCCGTTGTGGAGGGCGAGGAAGCCCCCACATCCCGCGCCTCGACGGCGCCGCCCGTGGCGCTCGATGTCAGTATCAAGGCGCCGCGGGGCATATTTGTGAAGGGCAAGGGGCTGAACGTCGAGCTGTCGCTGGCCGCCCACGTGGGCGGCACGGTCAGCAACCCAGATCTGACAGGTGTCGCCAATCTGGTGCTGGGCTCCTACGATTTCGCAGGCAAGCGATTCGATTTCGATCAACGCGGCTCCATCCACCTGGGGTCCACACCAGCGGATATCCGCCTGGACCTCAGCGCCACTCTTCAAGAACCCACATTGACCGCGGTGGTGCGGGTCACCGGCACGGCCGCCAAGCCCGAGATCAAGCTGAGCTCGACCCCGGTGCTCCCCCAGGACGAGGTGCTCTCGGAAGTGCTGTTCGGCGCCTCATCCGCCCAGCTGGGTCCATCCCAAGCCGCAGAGCTAGCCTCGGCGCTGGCTTCGCTGGCGGGCGGCGGGGGCTTCGACGTGCTCGGGCGCCTGCGCCAATTCGCAGGGCTGGACCGCTTGGCGCTGGGCGCCGGCGTCACGGGCACGGGCGTGGCGGGCGGCAAGTACATCAACGACAACGTCTACGTCGAACTGATCGGAGGCGGTCGCGAAGGCCCGGCCGCGTCGGTGGAATGGCGCGTGCGTAAGAACTTCTCGATCGTTTCGGAAGTGGGCACGCAAGGGGATGCACAGCTGTCGGTGCAGTTTCGGAAGAACTACTGACGGGGCGCCCGCCCGATCATGGAAATCGCTGGGTTGCGCGCTACTTTCATCGATAAGGTTGCGCGCAACCTTAAATCGGCGGCCATGTCAGAGCCAAAGCGGGCCGACGACCTCACCAAGTTTCAGCGTTGCCGGCTCCAGCAGCGACATCGTGCGATGAAGCAGCTTCGCATCTGGGCGCCCGACCCTAACCCGCCCGACTTCGCCGAGGAGGCCAAGCGACAAGGGCTGCTGCTGCGCGGTCGTCCAGAGGAGGCCGAAGCCCTGGATTTCATCGCCGCCGCAATGGAGTGGCCGGAAGCGTGACACGCGGCGATATCGTTATAGTCTCAGCCCCGGGAGACTATGGAAAGCCTCACTCTGCGGTCGTCGTTCAATCTGACGCCCTCAATGCAGCGGACAGCGTCTTGGTCGCGCTGCTCACAAGCGCCGTCACCGACGCCCCGCTTTACCGGCTTCCCCTCAAACCCGCGCCGAGGAACGACCCCAAAGCGGTCTCTCAAGTCATGGTTGACAAGGTGACGGCCTATCCACGCGCGAAATGCGGCCCTGTCATAGGGCGCCTGTCGGGGGCCGATATGCTCATATTGAACAACATGCTGTCAGTTATGATTGGGCTGGCGGACTAACGCCCGGACTTTTTGCCCGGTACTTATGGTTATCGATACCGCATTTGCGTTCTCTGACGTTGACGCCCTTAGCCGCCGTTAGATCGCCTCCGCAGAAACACGACAGTCATCGCGCGGTGGTGACGTCCTTGATCAGCGCTTGCACCGGAGCCTTGCCGCCGGCGGACCACATCAGTTTGAGGTGCGCCAGGGTTCTCGCCGCCGCCTCCTCTAGCTTCCATTCGCAGTCGACGAATTTGCAGTCGGTCAAGATGGCGGGTTCGCCGCCGGCATAGATCAGGCGGCAATCGCGAAATTCGCAGCCGGAAAACGTTTCCGCCTCCAGCACTAAGGTCTCGTGACTATAGGTAACGTTGCTGGGCATAGGGCCTCACATATTATCGGGGTCGGAGCTGAGGGCGTCCACAGGCGCGGCGCCGTCTCGGGCGCGGTCTTGCTGATCGCGCTTGGCGGCGGCCTTTTCGGCGACCTTGATGGCTTTCAGGCGATCCCGCTCACGGCGTTCGAATTGATAGTTGGGCGTTTTGGGCATGGCGTCGTCCTGATGACTAGGGGGGTTGGCGCCGCTCAGGCCTGTTGCGCAGCGTTTTCCAGCTCGGCCGCCGAGTAGGTCGCCGCGCAAATGGCCGCGAGGTGGTCGCGGACGGAGCGACTCGCCAAAAGCGTGTCGATCGCCCGATAGCCGTCGGCTTCCAGGCGCGCCCTCAGCGCCTTAATGTCAGCCAAAGTACCGCTGCGCGCCAATTGATAGGCGCGTTCGAAAGTGGACATCTCAATCTCCGGCCGATCGCACGCGACGGGCCGGCGAATCGCCGACCCGTCGCGCAGATAAACGCCTCAGGCGGCCTGAAGCTGGCCGGCGGCCATCTTCCCGCTGCGCTGATCGCGTTCCAGTTCGAACGATAGCTTCTGGCCTTCCTGCAGCGACCCCAGGGTGGAACGCTCCACGGCGGACACATGCACGAATACGTCCGCGCCGCCGTCGTCGGGTTGAATGAAGCCAAAGCCCTTGGTGGGGTTGAACCACTTCACGGTGCCGTTTGTCATAAGGGTATCTCTTTCAAAACAAGGGTTCGCACGCCCGCAAGGGCGCGATCAAAACGTCGGAAATGATTGGGGTAGGCTCGGGGCTCGATCCTAAAATCAAGCGTGGAGAGCGACCGAACCAGAGCGATCTTTGATTTGACCCTTATGACACAGATCGGCTGAAAGTTCCACGCTATTGTCGGGAGGCCGAAGACACGACGCCAACGGCCTCACCCGCCCCCGGCAAAGCGTGAGCGCAGACCACGAGCCGGTGGCGCGTTGGCGCCGCGCTGGGAACTCAACACGCTCTTACGCCGCATTCGCCCATCCCCTGAGCTATTCGCACGGTCCGCCGACGCGACGGCTCGGCGGCCACAACCGACATTGGCCTGACCCCAGAAACCGGACATTGGTCGCGGGCCTAAATGGCTCACGGATGGCGACTTTGCCAGGAATCGGCAGCCGCACCCGGTCAGACGTAGAACTTGAAGGGCTGACGCTCCGCATCTTTCGCCGATCCCATGACCGGCACGTCGCCGACCTTATCGGCGAACCACGCCAGCCCTTCCCCGTGAAGCTTGGCGAGTTGAAGCGGCTCCAGCACGTCGAACGCTATAAGAAAAGGCCCAGGGCGTCGCCGCCCCGGGCCTCGTCTCTACAAATTTTTGCCGCAGATTAGCGCTGGGATTGCAGCGTTTCGGCCATGGCGGTGGCGCGTTCGTTCAGGGGGCGCAGGCTGTCCTTCATGGCGGTGGACAGGGTCTCGGCCGCGTGGGTGATTTCGGAGACGTAGCTCTCGAACGCGGTCTTGGCGAACGAGGTTTGCAGCTCGATCAGCTCTTGCATACTGCGGGCGCTGGTCAGGGCCTTGGAGTGCTCGACCTGGCCTTCGACGGACTTCTTGGTGAAGGCCATCGCCTGGGTGCTGAGCGCCTCGGCGCCGTGGGTGGCGGCCGTCAGGCTGGCGACGACGGCTTCGACGTTGCGCTTGGCTTGGGCGTTCATGTCGTTGATCGCCGAGAGAGACTTTTCCATCGTATCTTTGAAAGCGGCCTGGCCGGCTTGAGCGGTCTGAGCAACCGTTTCCTTAAAGGCGTGCTGACCGTCCACAGTCGCTTTATCGACCGCTGACTTGGTTTTCATCGTCGCGTCGTCCATTGAACGTCTCCTGATTTAGGGTGCGCCAATCTCAAGCAGCGTCGAAACAGGCGCATGGCGGATGTTCCGCCGAAGGGCCTTCGCAAAAGCGTAGACCGCGCGTGCTAAATGACTCTTTCGTACCCTAAGGTCAACACGCTTTGTGCGTCGCACAATGGAATTTGCTGCGGCGCAGCATGGGAATTTGCGCGTCACAATCGCCCTCACAAATTGTTTACCTTGGAGAAACGTCTGTAAACCATCATAAATATCCAGCGGCTGCAGCCGCCGCCTAAGTCCCGTGGCGAGTCTCGTAAAAGGACGAACGCATCTCATGACCGTTGTCGGCCGCCGCGCCTCCGCAGCCATCTCCTTCGCAGTCGCGGTAAGCTTGAGCATGGGCCTCGGGTGGTCTGCGCCTGTGTCGTCGGCGCAGGCGCAAGGCCTCTTTTCGCAACCCAAGTACGCCGCCATCGTGATCGACGCCAATTCCGGCGAAGTGCTCTACGCCAAGCGGGCCGACGCGCTCCGGTACGCCGCCTCGATCACCAAGGTCTTGACCCTCTACCTGACGTTCGAGGCGCTGGCGACGGGTCGCCTCAGCCTTGACGATCGGGTGGTGATCTCGCCGCACGCTTTCTCGATGGCGCCCTCCAAGGTATCGAACCGTCCCGGTGAAACGCTGACGGTGGCGCAAGCGATCCCTGCCATGACGGTCGATTCCGCGAACGATGTCGCCGTGGCGATGGCCGAAAAAATCGGCGGCAGCGAGCCTCGCTTTGTCGAGTTGATGAACCTGCGCGCCCACGAGTTGGGCATGAATAACAGCCACTTCATCAACGCCTCGGGTCTGCCGGAGCGCCGACACATCGCCCCCAATCAGAACATCGCAACAGCACGAGACATTTCGATTCTGTGCCGCGCCATCATGCGCGATTACCCGCAGTACTATTCGTACTTTGGCGAAAAGAGCTTTGCTTACAATGGAAGGCTTTATTCGAACCATAACCATCTGGTCGTCAAGATGCCCGGTGTGGACGGTTTGAAGACTGGCTTTACAAATGCGGCGGGCTTCAACCTCGCGGCCTCGGCGGTACGCGACGGGCGGCGGCTGATTACGGTGGTGCTCGGCGGCTCGTCGGGCGCCGCGCGGGATGAGAATGTCGAGGAGTTGCTGAACGCGGGCTTCGATGTCTTGAGCCACCGCGCCAAGGGCGATCGTATCACCCTGGCCTCGGTGATCTCCGAGCCCGAAGACGAGGATTCCGGTCCCCTGCAGCGGCCGCCTGTAGAGCAGGGCTCCGCCGACCAGCCCGATCTCAAGGTTGTGGTTCAGCCCCGGGTGCGCACCCTACCGTTGATGGCGGCGGCCGGCGAGTTGAGCAGCAAGCCTGCGGAGCCGAACGACCTCGCAACCCACGCCGCAGACCTGGCCAAGGTTGAGCCGACGTCCCGGAAAGAGGTGGGCCAGAAAGAGGTGGGCCCGAAAGAGGCGAGGAAGGCCGATGCGATGGCCGAGGCCAAGCTGGCGCCCTGCCCCACGCGGCGTCATCGTCACGCGAGAGCCTGCGCCACGCAGAGGCGGGTCGCCCCAGTCGAGGTCGCCCCAATAGAGGTCGCCAAAGCCGACCTGCGCCCCCGCGCGCCGACCCCGCTGAAGACGGCGGAGGGTCGGCGAGAAAAGCTCGCGGAAAGAGGCGGCTTTATGATCCAGGTTGGCGCTTACAAGAACCCCACACAGGCCAAAGACCATTTGCATAAGGTCGCCGACGACTTCGGCCGCGTCGTCGGCTCCGCCTTGGCTGAAGTGGAAAAGGCTGGCGGGAACTACCGCGCGCGCTTCCGGGGCCTGAACGAGAAACAGGCCAAAGCCGCGTGCCAAGCCCTGTCGGCGAAGGGCCAGCAATGCATGGTTATGGACGCGTCGTGAACGGTTGAGTTACGGGCCGCGCCGAAGCCGCGACCTCGCCGCATTCAGCTGGGCCGCCAGCCCCGCGGCGCCGCCCAGATCGGGGTGAACGCGGCGGATGAGGCGGCGGTAGGCGGCTTCGATCTCCTCCGGCCCGGCTTGGTCGTCGACGCCTAGCATCTCGCGTGCGTCCCGTTCGGTCATCTCGGCTGCGGATCGGGTCGGCGGCGTGTCCTTCCGCGCCGCACGCCGCTTGCGGGCGCCGACCGCCATGCCGGCGGAGACGAAGGCGAACACCGCCGCCGGAAGCCAATCCTCGCGCACGACAAGTACAAACGCCAAGACCAGCATCGCCACGGCGCCGAGCCCGGAAACCGGCCGCCAATAGCTCAAAGGCCGGCGACTCCAAGCCGCCAGCGCCGCCCCTGTCGCGGACAAGATGCGGCGTCCGCCAAAGAGCAGGCCCAAGAGGGCCAGCCCCAGGACGAGCCCGATCACGCGGGAACGTCTTCCCGAGCGGCGTTCACCGGGGCCGGGGCCGCCGCCTCTGCCGCGGCGTGCCGCTGGGCGTCTATATCGACGGCGCCGGGATCGGGTTGGAGCTTGGCGGCGAGCGTCTTGGCCTCCCGCGCGCGGGCGGCGGCGGCGAACCCGTCGAGCCCCAGCGCCTGGAGGATGGCGCGCAGCTCCTGACGCGCCGCCACATGACTAAGCGAAACGGCGACCGGCCGCACGGTCGACGACAGGTCGGCGATCGTCAGCCCGAACGGAAACAGCTCGCGATAGATCACCCGGTCGCGCAGGCCAGGCCCAATCCGAAAGCCGACCCGGCGGCTCAAGGCCTGGAGCCGCTCATCCAGCCGCTTGCGATTGCGCGCCTCGGTCGTGGCTAGGCGGTTGCGCAGCACCAGCCAATCGAGCGACCGGCGCGTCTCAACCATCTTGCGCTTACGGGATTCCCAGACGGTCTGAGAATAGAGGCTGGGCTGGGTCAGATCCAGGGTGACGGGATCGACGTGGCCCAGCATGTCGAAGTCCACGAAACTGTCATTGATCGGCGTCACCAGCAGGTCGGCCTTGGCATGGGCGGCGCGCGATGGGGCGGTGTCGGCGCCTGGGGTGTCGATCACAATCACCTCCGCTTCCAGGAGCGCCTGGGCGAAGGTCTCCTCGAACCGGGCCAGGATTTCGGAGGCGTCGGCGTCGGCGAGCGCGGTGTCGTCGTCCGACAGGCTACGCTCCAGCGGATGAGGGATATCCGCATTGTTGCCAATCGCCCAGGCCCTGCGGTTTGAGAAGAAGCGGGCCATGGACTTCTGGCGAAGGTCCAAATCCATCGCCGTCACCTTCACGCCCTCGTGCAGCAGGGCGCAGACCAGATGGATGGCGACCGTGGACTTGCCCGCGCCGCCCTTCTCATTGCCGACGACGATGACATGAGCGCCTTGCGGGGAGGATGTAGAGGGCATGACGGGCATGGGGAAAGCTCCCGAATCAGGGCGTCGACCATAATGGACGCATAATCGACCACATACCCGACAGGCGCCCGCGTCAACGCGGCTTTAGGCATCTGTTAACCCTAAAAACGTCGTCGTCCCCTCGGGCGCACAGTCCAGCTAGACGTCGCCGCGCTCAGGGACTAAGCACCAAGCCCCTTTCGGCGCGCGTTTTGCGGAACATGTCCGGCAACCTCCTTCCGATCGTCCAAACCGTCCTGCGCCTTCGGGCTCAGCTTACGACCTGGCGCGAGCGGGGCGCCAGCATCGCGCTCGTCCCCACCATGGGCGCGCTGCACGACGGCCACATCTCTCTCATCCGTCTCGCCAAGGTGCAGGCCGACCGGGTTGTCGCCAGCGTCTTCGTCAATCCCCGACAGTTTGGCGTAGGCGAGGATTTCGACGCCTATCCGCGCACCGAAATGGCCGACGCCCAGCGCCTGACGGAGGCGGGCTGCGACCTGATGTATGCGCCGACCGCAGCCGAGATGTATCCGGACGGCTTTTCCACGACCGTGTCGGTGCGCGGCGTTTCCGAAGGCCTGTGCGGCGCCGCCAGGCCTGGGCATTTCGACGGCGTGGCGACCGTGGTGTCCAAGCTCTTGATTCAGGTCGCCCCCGACGTCGCCATCTTCGGCGAGAAGGACTACCAGCAGTTGGCGGTGATCCGTCGGATGACGCGGGACCTGGACCTGAGCCCCAAGATCATCGGCGCGCCCATCGCGCGGGCGCCCGACGGCCTGGCTCTGTCGTCCCGCAACGCCTATCTCGACGACGAGCAGCGGGCGCGGGCGCCGCGGATGCATCGCGTGCTCGCCGAAGCCGCCTTGGCGCTATCGGCCGGCGATCCGGTCGAACGGGTGCAGCGGGGGGCGCGAGCGGCCTTGGAGGCCTGCGGCTTCGACAAAGTCGATTACCTGGAGGTCCGCAACGCCGAAACGCTCCAACCACCCCCCGATGGCCCGATCACCCGGACGATGCGCGTGCTCGCCGCGGTGCGCTTAGGGCGCACGAGGCTCATCGACAACGTCGCGGCCGAGCCGCCGCGGTGAGGGGATGGGGGCGGGAAGACCTGGCGATTTTAGCATCCACCGCCCCTCGCTCTTCCGCTTTACCCGGACTTGTTCCGGGCAAGACGGAAAGAAGAAGGCGCCCCTCAATCCCCACTCAAAGCCGCGAACGGAAGCGCATAGACTCGGCGATCCCCCAAGGCCCCCACCAGCGGCGTCTCAGCGAACAGCCCGTCGAAGGCGGCGTCGCGCACGTTCAGTCCGCCGGCGTAGGCGCCGAACGCCGGCAGAATCAGGCGCCGGCCGTCGGTGACGAAGGCGCGGCGGCGGACGCTACGGCCCGCGCGCACCACCTTGGCGCAAGGGTGAAGATGGCCGCAGACTTCGCCTGGCGGCCCGGCGACGGGGTCGTGGCGAAGGGTCAAGCCGCCGACCGACAGCTCGACGGCTAACTCGCCGGGTAGGACCCCGCCGCCAGTCCCAAACGCCGCCGCCAAGCCCTCCTCGTCGTGGTTGCCGACGATCCAAACCAGGCTGCGGCCCCGCCCCAGACTTGCAATGCGGCCCGCGTCGGCGGCAGAGAGACGGCTAAGCGCCCGACGATCGTGAAAACTGTCGCCCAGGAGAACCAGAACGCGCGGCGATAAGGCCGCGACCTCCGCCTCAAGCCGCCCAAGCGTGTCGGCGGTGTCGAACGGCGGCAGAAGCTGGCCGCGCGCCGCGTAGGACGAACCCTTTTCCAGGTGCAGGTCGCCGACCGCCAAGACGCCAAGCTCGGCCAGCCACAGGGCGCCGGACGGCCTCAAGGCGGCGGCCAAGCCGCCGAGCTCGATCAGAAGGGCGCCGGACCGCTCGCAATGGTGTCCGCTACGGGTGCTCATGCGGGCGGGTATGACGACATAGCTTCGGCGATCAACTCATCTGCGGCGAGGTTCAGGATGGCGTCCGCGGCGGCGCCCGCCACCGGCTCCCGCCCGATCTCGAGCAGCACCGGCACGGCGAAGGGCGACACCCGCGTCAGCCGCATGGGCCGGATACGGCCCTTGATACGCGCCAACAACCGTCCCACCCGCCCGATGTCCAGCAGGCCAGAGGTCGCATCGCTGCGGGCGCGATCGAGCAGCAGGTGATCGGGCTGATGGCGGCGCAGTACGTCGTAGATCAGGTCCGACGAGAAGGTGACCTGGCGCCCGCTCTTCTCCGCCCCCAACGATCG
>Ga0116231_10006555_pt1 | contig 22118 bp, 16 predicted proteins | sample S1TSphgellanicum_2_FD_89695 | JGI IMG/M metagenome (GOLD analysis project Ga0116231, IMG submission 89695) | Host-associated microbial communities from peat moss isolated from Minnesota, USA - S1T2_Fd - Sphagnum magellanicum MG | ecosystem: Host-associated > Plants > Peat moss > Unclassified...
GGCAAATGTAACTGAAGCCCTTAACGGGCTGCTCAAAGGCGATGGCGCACTCTGCGCCGCAGTGGTTGACTCGAACAGCGGGATGATGCTCGGTGGTGCGGGAAGCGGTGTCGATTTGGAACTCGCCTCCGCGGGAAACACAGAAGTGGTGCGATCCAAGCTCAAGACCATGAAGTCCCTCGGCCTGGCCGACAATATCGAGGACATCTTGATCACGCTCGGCAAGCAGTACCATATCATCCGACCCATTCCCTCAAAGCCCGGAATATTCATCTATCTCGTGTTGGATCGAGCCAAGGCCAACCTTGCCATGGCGCGACGTTCCTGTCAGGAGTCCGAGGCTGCGATAGCGTTCTGAGGACGATTCATTCGAGTGTATTCAACTAGTTCTAGGAGAACGATAATGGCGAACGAAAAGACACTTGTGGAGATGATTGCAAAGATCGAGAACGACGTTAACGGCGTAATCGCCACGGCTGCGGTCGACATGGATTCCGGCATGACATTGGCGGCCAAGTCTAACCGGTCCGATTTCGATCTTACCGTGGCGAGCGCGTACAACAGCGAACTCGTAAAGCAAAAAATGAAAATCATGCGCGCGCTCAACTTGAAATCTTCTCTGGAGGATATGTTGCTCACATTGAGCGATCAGGTACATTTGATCAAAATCCTCCCGGGAGGGGCTTCGTTTCTGTACTTGGCTGCCGAAAAAAGCGGCACCAATCTTGCAATCTTGCGTACGTCGGTTAACCGACACGTATCGCAACTTGCCGCATGAATTGGCGAGGGTCACTGTGGCGCACCGACGGGGCGGTGCGTCAATCCGAGGCCACTGGGAACCGACGTTAGGCTAGTTGGTCAATCATGGCATGTGTCGACCCCAACACGGACGCGATCGTCATTCGTATCATCTACGACGGCGCGCCCATGGCTGGCAAAACCACCAGCGTACGCGCGCTCGGCAATGGATTGGGGGTTCAGGCGGTGTCCCCCGCGGAAATCGGTGGGCGCACGCTGTACTTTGATTGGTTGGACTACACCGGCGGTCTGTTCGAAGGCCGCCGTATTCGATGTCAGATTGTGAGTGTGCCTGGACAAGCGACGCTGGCGCCGCGCAGGCGCAGGTTGTTGGAAAGCGCAGACGCCATCGTATTTGTTAGCGATAGTACACCGGCTGGATTTGCGGCGGATCGAGGCTACTTGCGCGGCTTGACCTCTCTGGTCAGCCGCATGAGTTCGCCTGCCGCCGGTATTGTGCTCCAGGCGAATAAACGCGATGTAGCTGACGCCATTTCGATCTCGGATCTGCGCTCGATGCTCGATGATCTTTCCATTCGGGTGGGCATCGTCGAGTCCGTCGCGACCGACGGGACCGGCATCCGGGAAGCCTTCGTTCTAGCGGTCAGACTGGCGCTGGATCGCGTGAGAGAACTCATGCGCCTCGGCAAACTGCAAATTACGCACCCCGTTGTGGACAATGCGGATGAACTTCTCCGGGAATTGCGCAAAGGTGAAGGCGGTGCATTGGATTTCGCCGCAGCCTCCGGACTGACGCATACGCGGCTCACAGAGTTGAGCTCCCAATGCATCGTATCGCAGGCCATCTCAACGGTCGTTACGGGGAACCAAGACTCCGAGGCAGCCGCCGCGGTTAGGTTGACCCCGAAGAACGACGCGTTGGAGCCGGTGATTCCCGACGATCGGGTTGCAACCGGAATGATCTGGCCACCAATCGAGGGACGAGCGGTATTGAATGAATTCGCCTCGGCTCAGGTCGCGCTACAGCGTTTAACGGATGGCGGTTGGTCTACGACCGTGAACGGTCGCTGGAGACTCCAATCGTCCTCTACGGCGGTATTCGACAGCCTAGAGGCGGGCCGCACCGTGCTAGTTCATTCCGCCAGAATGCATGCAGCCAACCCCAGGGGAAGCGGAGTCGATCGTTGCGTTTCCTTGGCGCCGGACGGACACGGCCGGTTTCGTTTATGGCAGATCGAACGCATTGGTACATAGCGCAACTCTTGGCGCCAAGCGGCGCCCCCAATTGGGGCGCCTCTACAGGTATGTCGTTCAACCAGTTGCAATCGAGGGGCCCATCATTCGGGAGGAGCGCGCGCATCCCCGAGGTGCAGCGCGCTATACCCCTCGCGCGAGCGGCGTGCCGCGTGAGTTTTCCGACGAGCGCGATTCGAATGTTTTCAAGCTCTGGCGTGAGGAGCAACGAGCGGCGCAGAAATTCTAGGCTATCATGGGAGCATGGGGCAGCCGACGCTGATTTGGTATCCCCGTAGCTTGCATGACACCATTCCTAATGCCGGGCCGCATGATGAGGTAGACCGCAAAAGTCGTGAATATTCGCGAATCCATAATGGCCGCTACTGGCTTGTGCGCGCCCAACTTTGCACAGTGACACGGTCAATCAATTCTCGAGATCCAACCACCCGAATGGGCGGGCTCGGGTGGCGAGAACTAGATCAAGCTACCTTACAAATCTATCGAGAGTGATCCAACACGCAAATTCGATGCGGACCGTCGTTGCGCAAGCAGACGCGCAAGCGAGATTGCAAATTTGCGCACCACCGCCGAACTGAACGAGCACCATGCTGTCTTGTGTGCAAGGGCACGCCCGCTTGCACACTTTGAGTCTTACGAAGTCGGCTTTGCGGCAGTCACACGGGAATCCCTTTGACACCACTCGTTGCGGTGTTTCGCCGTGCGGGAAAGCGTACGTATGCTAGTTGGCCTACCGTTCTGTGCGGATTCCGGCCACGGACGCGCCAAGCAAAAAACACATGCTTAAATATTACGTCAATGATATATTAAACGGTGCCGAGATTCTCGTCTAGGCCCGTGCGTTAACTATGACGATCCCGCCGACTGGAGACCAATCGACTTCGCGTCGCGTGCGCCTGCAACAAGTGCCGTCGATCGCGAAAACGTTGCGATCATTCCGCGCGATCCATGCTTCGGGCGCGCTGTCTCTCGGCGCCTTGTTCGTCGGTATTCTATTCTCCGCTCCGTCGACCGCTTGCATCCAAATGCCTGGGGCCGAGATGCAGCAATTGGACGCATTTCGAAGAAAAGATCCGGAACAGGCTATCGCAATTGCGGCGCGCCGGCTGCAGGAAGCCGGCGCCACGCCCTCTCTAGACCGGGCGCAGCTTTATTCGATAATTGCATTTGCGCGCGGCAACGAGAACCGCGCGGCCGACGCCCGCGCCGCACTCAATGATGCACGACTCGAGCTGAGTCGCCTGCCGGCGAGTACCGAGTCGCACGAGCTAGGCCTCTTATTCACGGAAATCGAGTACGACGCCGACGTCACTCAATCCGAGTACGAACGCGGCCTGCAGCAACTCAACGCATCACTCGCAAGCGTCGAGGGCGGTACTCGAGATTGGGCGTGCCTGCTCAAGGCGCGCGCAGGATTTCAATTCCAGCTCGGCAAAACCGATCTCGCCGTCGCGGATGCGTTGACCGCCTATCGGCTCGCCAAGACCAATCATTGGGACGATATCGCAGCGTATTCTGCGTTGGAACTAGCTGCGGCTTACCGGCGCGCCGGTCTCTGGTCCGCTGCCGACCAGATGATCGCGGCAGCCAAGGAGTATCTGACACGGAATGACCTCACGTACTGGTTGTCGATGGCGGAATATACGTCAGCGGCAATTTATGTTGGCCAAGGACAATGGCAGGCTGCGTTTGAGGCGTTCGACCGTTCGGTTCGCCTCAAGTCGCAACTTGGCGATCACTTAGCCGTAGGTATCGCAGGGATCTTCCTTTGCGACCGGCTACTCGATGCGGGGCGCCTTGCCGATGCCGAGGCACGTTGCCCACGGAGTGCCGAAGTTTTCGAGACGGCGAAGCGCAATGACCTGGTGGTTCGACTTGCGTATGCCAACGCCCGCATCGAACTTGCGAAGCACCAATACCGAAAAGCCCTCGTGACGTTTCAGGATATGGCGAGGAACCACGTAGACGACCTGCCTGCGGCAATGCTACCTGGCTTGTATCAGGACCTGGCCAGCGCTCTAGGGAACCTTGGTCAGGACCGCGAAGCACGCATTGCGTTGGAGCGGTCGATCGCCGCGCGTCGCGATCTTAACGAGGCCGCCCAGGTGCGAGCCGCGGCCATCATGTCGGGCATTCAGAAGTCAGATGCTTTGCAAGCTACGAACGAGCAGCTTGAGCGCGAAAATCGATATCGGCATACGCAGGAGCGCGTCGCAGCGGGCGTCGTACTCGGCGCATTGATCGCTGTCACTTTGCTGGCCAAGCTGTTGCACACTCAGATTCGGCTCCGCCGTGAACTCGCCCGGCAGGCCGCTCTACTGACCACCTTGACGTCGAATCTGTCGGACACCGTTCTCTTGGTCGACGGCAATCTTCGGGTGTTGTTTGCCAACCGTTCGCTTCGTGTCGGCGCGGGTCCGCCGACCGGGGAGCTACTCGCCGACGTGGTTCCGAGTGGCGATTCCAATCAATTTACCACCGCAGTCGACGCAGTTCTGGCCAGTCGCAAGTCCGCTGAGTTCTATTCGAGTTGGCAGGGCATTGACGGAACCATGCGTCACTACGAGCAACTGGTCACCCCGGTGCTTGATGGGAGCACGCTAGTCGGAGTCACGGTACGGTCCACGGATGTCACGTCACGGCGCAATCTCGAGACAGCAATGCGTCTCCAGGCGCGCATCCTCGATACCATGAACGACGGCGTCTTGGTTCTAACGAAGCGTGGTCGCATCACGGTTGCCAATCTCGCGATGCATACGGTCCTTGGCGCTCATCCCGGTTCGCTCATCGGTACCTCGATACAGTCTCGTTTCGCCGATGACCGCGCCACCGCGCAATTAGCCACGCTGATATCCGGTGCCGGCTCGTCTACCAGAGAGGTGGCACTTATGCGCGACGACGATTCTGCGTGCCTTGTCTCCATTACGACGGCGACATTGGACGTCGACGGAGATCGGGTGTTCGTTTGGGCTTGCCGGGACATCACGTGGCAACGCCGCATAGAGCGTGCGGTGTTGGGTGCGTCTGGTCGCGATGCAACTAGCGCAGCGGTATCGCTGCATGAGGGCCTGGCGCAGGAACTCGTCGGGGTTTCGCTTTATCTGGGCAGCACGGTGCAACAGCTGAAAAGTGAAAAGGTTGCCAATACGCTCAAGACCGCCGCGGCGCACCTGACCACGGCGATCAGTACTGCGAAGGATCTGGCTCGACTCATTTCGCCGATGACAACCGTGCGTGGTTCAGTGGGCGATGCCCTAAGTCGGTTGTGCGAGGAAGCCGGGGCGGCAATGGGTGTGCCTGTGGAATACGTCGAGATGTCGTGTCCGTTCGAGGTCAGCACGGCGACCGGCGACCAAATCTACCGAATCACGGACGAGGCACTCACGGCCGCTCGCGGAACCCACGGTTGTGAGCAAATTCGGGTCTCCGTATCCACATCCGACACCGAATTTAGAATTGATATTCGGTGGTCGGGCGCACAGGTAGTCGCGGCGAATACCCAAACTTTTGTCCGAGATCTCGAGCTCGACCTGATCGCTTACCGCGCGCGATTGCTCGGCGGAACCAGTGAGCATGGGCGGTGGGAAGGCGGCGAATTCCTCGCGGTAAGCATTCCGATCTTCACCGAGGATTCCGGCTTTGACAGTGGTGGTTTTGACTTGTACTGAATAAAGCCCCTGACTTTTTCGCGAAGTCGATAGACCATGACCGCTGCTGCGTTCGCAGGCGGGTTGGCTGACTCTTTCCGGAGCCGTTCCCATCTCTTGCAAGTAGTGGTCGATTGCGCCTGCCCAGAGCGGCCGGCACCCCGCGGTAGCTTCAAGTGGTGAATCCCCGATTGCAAAGCGCTGCGCTATCACCTGAATGGGTGATATCCGCCCCCTAGTACTATCCCCAAATCGTGGTGTAATGTATTCCCCTACAACGCCATCACGGGTTACGGCTAGCACAGGGGAACAGTCGGATGGTGCAAAGACCGGAGTTTCTTGCGGGCAAGCTCGAGCCGCCCGGCCAACGCATCGTCATGGTGCACCGTACCGCCCTGCTGGTTCGACTTGCGGCATGGCGCGAACATGCGCTCACGGTCATCGTCTCCCCCGCGGGTTTTGGCAAGACGACGCTGTTGACTCAGTGGTGGCAGCAGTTGGAAGCCCACGCGCACCAATTAGCGGCATGGCTGACTCTGGACGAAGAGGATGTAGAACCGACGAGCCTTGTCGGCCACATCATTCTTTCGCTGCAGCGAGCGGGTCTCGACGTGGGCGAGCTTAAGGCCGTGGCTGACCATGGGCTCCAAGAGACAACGGCGCAGGCCACCCTACTGAACTTGATCGGCCGAATCATAATCGCAGATAAGCCGGTTGTACTGGTTTTGGATGACTTTCACCGGGCGCAGTCTGCCGCGACTGATGAAATCGTCGAGACACTGCTTCGGCTAGGATCGCGCAATTTACACGTCGTCGTGAGCTCACGGGATAGACCAACCATTCAAGTGGCCGCCCTTACCGCGCGCAATCTCGTGCAAACATTCACCGCAGCCGATTTAGTCCTCTCACCGGCAGAATCCGCAACGATTTTTCAAGGACTCATGACGCCGGACGAACATTCCGCGCTCTACCGCCGAACGGAAGGTTGGGCCGTTATCTCACAGCTCGTGCGCATCTGGATGCAGCGCCACGCGGACCGAGAGCAACCAATGCTGGAATATCTCGGTCACAATGAAGACATCGCCAACTACTTGAGCGAGCAATTGCTCCAAGACCTACCGGCAGAGTTGCAGGAATTCCTGATGGACGCCGCCGTTTGCGACCAGTTTTCCGCCTCGCTAATTGACGAAGTACGCAATACCGGAGCTAGCGATGCAATACTCGATCGCTTGCACCACCTTGATGCCGTGCTCATTCCACTTGACCGGGAACGCAAATGGTTACGGTTTCATGCCCTATTCGGCGATTTCTTACGTCACCGGCTGCAGATCGTTAATCCGGCTCGGGTCCGAGCTTTACATGCGCGCGCGGCCAACTGGCTATACCTCAACGGCCACTTACTGGATGCGGTGCGGCACGCTTTGCAAGGTGACCACTTATCACTGGCAGTTCAATTGGTTGACCAAGCGGGCAGTTGGCAACTGATCATGACGCAAGGGGTAGGGTTTGTTGCCAATTTACTGGCGTTATTCCCCCGCGCGGCTATCGAACAGCAACCCCTGCTTCTCGCCTTGCGCGCCTATCTTGATCTCAAGCACGGTGACTGGTCGGCCGCCAACCGTTCTCTCACTGCTATTCGCTCTAACCGCAACACGCTGGGGGCAAGCGAACAGCGCGCCTACACGATCGTCCAGGCCCTATTCGAGTGTTATCTCGATGAGGAGCGTAACCACGAGCAGCTGCGACAACTCGAGCAATTCAATGCGACACTTGATCCGAAAGACTATATCACCTTGGGTACTTCGCAGGCCATTTGTGCCGTTTGTGCAATCGCGATCGCCAAGTTTTCCGCTGCGGAGAGATACAGCCGTGAGGCGCTCCAGAATATGCGCGTCGCTGACTGCGTCGTCGGGACGACTTACTGTTTATTCCATGTGGCCACGATCCACTACTACAAAGGTCACTGGGACGCCGCAGAGACGCTACTGCGCGAGTCTTTGGTACTGGCCGAGGACAATTTGGGCAAAGACACATTGCTAAAGGCGGTGGCGGATTGTCTACTTGCTCGTTTACTCTATGATCGCAACGAGCTTACCGCGGCAGGCGCGCTGATCGACGTCTCTCTTGGTGTGATTGAACGTCAGGATGGCTGGTTCGATATATTACTCTTGGCGTACGAAGCCATGGTAAGGATTGCATTCGCCGAGCGGGGTCAGCAAGGCGGCCTCACCGCCTTGCGGCGTGTCCGAAAGTACGCAGCAGAATGGAATCTCCCCGAACTCGAGCATGTCGTTGACGCCTGGCAACTCGAACATGAGGCGAACTCCGCGGCCGCCCTTCTCGCTTACGACGACGGGACAAAGTCGCCGGCAACGAACGCGGAAAGTGATCGTTCGTGGCACTGGCGAGCTCGGTATGCGTGGACGATAGCCCATATTCGCCAAGCCCTGGTGTATGGTCATCAATCACGAGCCATACAATTGGCTCGAGCGGAGTCGGAGCTGTGCCGCCTCCAAGGGCGTCGCCCGCACGTCGCTGTGCTCGATGCGCTGATGGCACTTGCGTTGCAGGGGCAGGGACAGACGAAGCTCGCCGTGCAGACTTTCCGTCGAACCATTGAGTTCGCCGAATCCGTGGGCCACCTGCGTTTGTTCTTCGAGCTAGGGCCTGCCGTTAGACCGCTAATTCATGAAGCATCCAACGATCAGGATGAATTGCCACCGGAAAGTGCCCAACGTGCATTTCTAATGCGCGTAAAGCGCGAACTCAACAGCACCCCAGGCTCTACGAAACAACCGATCAGCGACCGGCAGTCCGATGTGCTACGTGAGCTTTGCCGAGGGCGCTCAAATAAGGAGATTGGCCGCCTCTTGGGCTTGTCAGAGAACACCGTGAAATTTCACTTGAGGCATATTTACCGCAAACTAAATGTCAAGACGCGCGTCGCCGCGTTGACCGCGGCGCGACGATTATCGCCACAGTTCGAGGCCGACTAACTGCTTCGCCTCCGACAATCAGTATCCAGGTTGTTATGACGTACGCGATTCTGCGTAGCTCCTTGCAGGTCCATCACGAAATACGCCTGCCCCGCCCGCCGGGTATCGACCCCGGAATGCACGCGGTAAAGTCGCTGCGGGAGTAAGCGGCTAGCACGGAATCGATGCAAACTTTCCTCGGACGGGGTTGCGACGACACCATCGTCAACCCACCCGTTCGTATGGCGATCATCCATGCGAATTATTTTCTCTATATGAATTGTGCGTTATCACTCGCTAGCGTGAGCTCCAGACGAACATGGCGCACACTCCCAAATGTTACCGAAACGGTAGATTGGCGCCGACCGATCGATGCGCCGTACGTTTGCCACTTCTTCATCATGGCATTTGTCGCCCATGGCTACACACTATCGGAAATTAAAACCTGCGCTCGACTCGAAGCGCCTTTTGGCTAACAGAAACTCATGGTAACGCATGATCAAGCAACCTACCTTCATCACTGGTAACCCAGGCCCACGCATCGCCATTATCAAGCCGGATTCCAACGCAGGGAAGCGGATCGTCATAGCCATGCAGTCCTTCGAATCCACATTATGTGCCTGTCAAGGACTCACCAAGTTGCGCTGGACAAAGACGGAGCCTGTCTTTGCGGATGTCGTCGTGCTTCCACACGGCTACCCGCGCGAACAAATGGAAAGTTGGAATGCGCGCGGTAAACTATTAGTGGAAATTGTCACCGATACGGCGGACGTCCCGTCCGACATAGGTCGTTTTACGCTCGTGTATCCGTTTAAGGCCCGTGAGGCGCTTGATTTACTCACGCGAATCGAACGTCGCCTCACAACGCCTAAGAATTCGCCTCTCGCAGGAGCAGATTGGGGTCAGTTAGAAAACCCAGACGGTCGCGGTGGCGATCCTTGGGCTTTTGTCGAATCGTTGCGTACCATAGACTCCTCGCCGCCGCAGAAGACCTGGTTTATAGGTCGAAAGCGAGGCGAATCCCTCCTTTGGCTTTGCGGCGACCGTCCGACATATTTTGTAGCACCGGCTGCTGCGCAGGCTATACGGAACGGGAGCGAGCAGCTCGACACCATGCAACTCGTCCCGGCGGTCCATGGATCAACACCTGACCCGGTGTGCGAGTCCAGACCGGCGATCGAATTACGCTGGTTTGCCGGATACCACGCTAGTGCGCAACCCGCACCTTGGCTACCGCCTTCAGCGAAATACCAGCTGGTCCATTGGCCGGACTTCCGTGTCATCGCTCCTGCACGGTCGCAACGTCGTATAGCTGCTACGCTTAGTTTTGCGCCCGTCTCGCTAAAGCAGCTCGCCGAGCGCACAGACTGCCCGTTAGAAGAAGTGACTCGCACCTTGAATGCGCTTGCGACCTGTGGGGCCGTCTCTTTTGTGGAAGCCGACGCCGCCAACGAACCACTAGGGGACTCTCCTGCAACGACGCGCACCCGGTTCAGGGCGCTCTTTTATGATGTTCGCCAATTTCTCCGACGGAGGATCTGACTGGGCTCATCCGGCATGAGCCTGGCAAACGGGCCTTGTTTCGACTATGTCGTCGGCATTGCGCACCAGCGCGTGGCTACCGCTACGGGCGCCACAACTGCATGACAATCCCACACACGATTCGAAGATTGAAAACAGCTCTAGTGCGTTTCTTGCACGGAGGTCCACACCTTAGATGACCGGTGCGGGCTTCCGTACCGAATCCGGGGTCGTAGCCCATATAGTTAATTCGAGGCACCTGCTCTGATCGTTCTCGACTGATTGCGATCGGTCTGACCATCTTTGCATGCCGCGCAATTCATCTCCGGTGACTTTACGTTGATTGATCATTTCGCGAGAAGGAATTCGAACTCATGCTGAACGCATTGTGTGAGCTATTTCACATCGCCGCTCTTGGCAGCAACGGCTAGGCTGCTACCGCGTCGTCCTCGCATGACGCGCTTCATGGCCGCTGCCGCCATCGGTATCGCGTCTCGCGAATTTGCATGGCGGGAAATCGCTCACTTCGATGTGTGAAGCGACTCTCGCAGTCCACCCATTCGTGTGGCCTATGAACGCGCCCATATGAGATTCCCACAACAGTTTCGCCGGTGCGGCCCTCTCTATGATCGCTGCCCATGGAATTCATAACCACCTATGCAAATACGATCCATGAATAGGGCACGAGGCTTTACGCTCATCGAACTGATGCTGACGATCGCGATCGAGGACACGGTCCGCGTGGTTCGACGGCCGACCTCTGCTGATGAAATCCGCCCCTTGAAATGGGAGCGGAGTCAACGCGGATTCAACCTGGTAGAAATGATCACGGTGATCACGATCGTGGGGATCCTCGCCACGATTGCCGTACCCAGCTACAACTACGTCATCACGTCGAACCGCGTCGTCGGCGAAGTCAATGACTTGCTAGGCGACATGCAGTTCGCACGCTACGAGGCGATCAAGGAAGGCTTGGACGTCACGATCTGCCCGGTCGAGTCCAAAACCAGCACCACTTGCGACGGGACGCCTCCCGACTGGAGCAATGGCTGGATCGTGCTGTCAAACCCGGCGAATACCGGCGTCGGTACCAGCACAGTACTCCGACGCCAGCTGCCTTTCACGAGTCTCAACAGCGGCGACACACTGACCTCGAGTACCAAGGTGTCGTTCAATCGCGAGGGATTTGCCGTACTCACCGGTACGGGATTGTTCTCGCTACACGATCCAACAGGCAATTCCGGCTTTACGCGCTGCCTCATCCTGAGCGCCGCCGGCGCACCGATGACCGTCAGCGCCGGCAACTCCGCCTACGGAGTCACCTGCTCATGAGGGCGTACGCGACAGATCGCCTGCGCAGCGCGGGCTTCTCGCTGGTCGAGGTCATGGTAGCGCTGATCATCATCGGAATCGGCGCACTCGGCATCGCGAAGATGCAGGCCGTGTCGCTTGCGAACACGGGTTCATCCCGCTCGCGCGCGCTCGCAGCCATGGAGGCCGCGAGCCTGGCGCATGCCATGCACGCGAATCGCGGCTATTGGTCGTCGGCGACCAGCTTGCCGGGAACGGTCGTCATCTCGACTTCAGCCGGCACCGCGATCGCCAATTTCTCCGCCGCCTCGGCCACGCTCAGTACCGCTTACACCGCCGTGTCGGGGACCACGTGTTCCACGACCGGCACCTACGGCGGCCCGACTCTGTCCTGTTATTGCGCTGCTACGATTGGCTCCCCTCCCTGCGGCACGTCCTACGTCAACATGGCGGCGAGCGACTTGTACGACTGGGGTCAATCGCTGGCCAGTTTATTGCCATCAGCGACGGCGACCGTCACGTGCAACGACAACAACAGTCCGGTCGATTGCGTCATTTCGCTCGTTTGGATCGAAAACGCCGTGGCCGCCAATTCGCAGGAAGCGACCGCGGCGGCGGCCAATACCGACACGTCGCAAGCGACCACAGCCGCATTCCAATATGTCACCTATACGCTGGATGTGGTCCCATGAGACGAGCCGTTCGGCCGGCGGCGCGGTGTCTTGCGACGGTCGATCTCCGGCGCCCGCGCGGCTACTCGCTCATCGAGTTGCTCGTCGCGATGGCCGTGGCGCTATTCCTGCTCGCAGGCTTGGGCGCGATCGTCGGTGGCACACGCAGAACCAGCAGCAATCAGACGGCGCTCACGCAGTTGCAGGACGAGGAGCGCCTCGCCATGTCAATCTTCGGCACGGCAATCCAGTCGGCCGGTTATTTTCCCTTGACCACGTCGAGCACTTCATTCTCGAATGCGACCCAATTTCCGGCGACGACTACCCTTGGTACCGCGGCCGTGCCCCTGGCCCAGGGTCAGGTCATCGGTGGTGTCTATACATCGATCTCTGCGCCCGACTCTCTCGTGGTGCGCTACTACAGTTCCGGTTCCGACGGCATCATCAATTGCAACGGTGGCAGCAGCCCGAGTCCGACAACCTTCACCAACTTGTTCTTCGTCAACACCACGAGCAATACGCTGCAGTGCTCGATCGACGGCAACACGGCGGACGCCGTCACCATCGTCAACAACGTCGTCAACATGCAGATCTGGTACGGCGTCACCACCACGGCCACCCTCAGCGTCGACACCTACATGAACGCAGCACAGGTCCAGGCGGCCGCTGACTGGAGCAAGGTGCTGTCGGTCAAAATGATTTTGACTTTCAACAATCCCCTCTACTCCCAACCGGGCCAACCCAAGTATGTCTACTTCACCCGGGTCATCGACGTACAGGCGCAGACGGGATGAAGGCAAGCAGCCGCATTTTCCGCAATTCATCGGGTCAACGAGGCGTGATCCTCGTGTCCGCGTTGTTGCTGCTGGTCGTGATGACCATGCTCGCCCTGCTGATGTTCAGGACCAACGGCGTTCAGCAGTTGATCGCCGGCAACCTGCGCGAGAAGCAGCGTGCGATGCAGAGCGCCGAGGATGCGGAAGAATACGCGGAACTTTGGCTCTCGACGGTAGGGGCCTTAACCGAAAGGGTGCCTTGCACCACGGCCGGCGTGGTGGCGTACGGGCCAAGCTCCAGTCCTTCGGTCTGCACCGCCACAGTGGCCTCGATCGATGATGCCGCCAACGTCATCACGGTTCCTTGGACGATTGGCGGCAGCGAGGTCGGGTTCACGTTCTTCCCTGGTAGCACCGCCTCGAGTTCGGGCGATTTGACGCTATCGACGACGACACCCAGCCAAAACTCCTATTACGAACCGCCAAGATTCTACATCACACAGCTGACGCAGACATCGAATCAGGCGCTTTATCAAATCGACGCTTGGAGCTACGGGGCGACCACGAACACCACGGCTGTAGTCGAGAGCACCTACATCGTAACCGCCCTGAATGCCGACAACACCGGCCCGTGACCGCTTGAGGATGCTTCCATGAATAAATCAACCATCCACGGGGTGATATTTCTTGCCCTCATCATCGGCTTCGTCGGCACTCGAGCAACCGCCCAAACTGTGACCGTCTCCGAGGACTTCACTGGCACCACCACTAACAACAACTGGTATGCCTTGAACGACGCCTGTTTAACAGCAAGCTCCACGGCGGGCACGGCCACCAGCACCACGGCGGGAACCCCGCCCGGCTGCGTGACCGTCTCCGCCTTCGGCGAGAATTTGGTGGGTGGCTATAACGGCGCCCCCGGCTCGGCGCAGACACTGCCCGATCCCACCGGCAACGGCGCGCTGCGATTCACTAACGGCTGCATCGCGCCGTCGAGTAGCAGCACCAACTGCACGAACGGTGGCCACAACCAAAATGGCGCCATCATCTCCAGCAACGCCTACACCACTAGTGCGGGCCTGCAGATCACCTTCAAGACAGTTACGTATCGCGGTGACTCTTATGATGGCTCTGGATCGGGATCGGGGGGTGACAGCGACGGCGCGGACGGCATCAGTTTCTTTCTCATTGACGGTAGCCAGACCCCCAACATTGGCTCCTACGGCGGCAGCCTCGCCTACTCCTGTTCGAACAGCAACCCGCCCTACACCGGGATCGTCGGCGGCGTTGTCGGGCTCGGTATCGACGAATTCGGCAACTTCCTGAACGCCGGCGACAACACCGCGAGCGGGTATGGCTATCAGCCTAACCGCATCGGCATGCGCGGAACCGGCGGCATCTCTTGGGCGAATCTGCTTGCGGACTACCCCCAGTTCTACAACACGCCGACTTACCTCAATTCGACCTCTAATCAGCAAAACGCCGTGATGCACACCTGCGAGACCGGCCTGTTAAGCGATTACAACGGCAACGCGCTTACGACCTCTTCCGGCAGCGCCACGCCGACCAAGAACGGCTGGTCACCCCACGGCTGGCATGGCAGCGGCTCGTCGGGCAGTTCGTCCAGCAGCTCCGCCACCATCCCGGTGGCGGACTATGGCGATTGCCGGCGCGTATAAGGTATTGGCGACCACCGGGACCACGGCCGTGAACATCGCGGATGAGTATGCGCATGGCGGGTATTCGCGCCAGAACGGCACGCCCATCACCTACAAGCTCGTCATCACTGCGGCTGGAATGCTTACCCTTCAGTACAGCGTCAATGGCGCCGCGTGGCAAGGAGTGATCGCGAATGAGGACCTCTCGACCGCCGTCGGCACACTGCCACCGATGATTCGTTTCGGCTTCGCGGGTTCCACCGGGGGCGGCTCGAATATCCACGAGGTGCTGTGCTTCAAAGCGGCGAGTCTAGACACCTCGAACAGCTCCGCCGCGTCCAATCTGCAGCAATCCTCGCAGATCACCAGCAGCACCCAGGCTTACTTTGCTTATTACAATCCGAACGATTGGACCGGACGGTTGACCGCCAATGCGCTGTCGAGTACGAACGGCGTCCTCAGTGTCTCCACCACGGCCCTCTGGGACGCTTCCTGCGTGTTGACGGGAGTGGCGAGTGGCTCGACGTGCATGTCCACCGGTGTTGCCGGCCCGATCACGGCGCAAGCCCCGACCAGCCGCACCATTCTGACGTGGAACGGCACGAAAGGCGTCCCCTTCGAATGGAGCAGCCTCACCAGCGCCCAACAGAACGTCTTGGATCCGGGTGACTCGAACGGCTATCGGCTGGCCTACCTGCGCGGCAGCCGCACCGAGGAGGTCACGTCGACCGGCTCCGGCCTGTATCGGGACCGGGATGGCGTGCTCAGCGACATCGTCGATTCGAGCCCCCTGCCGATCGGACAACCCGTGTCGTCCTATCCGGCCATCTGGGCGGACAAACTGGTCTCGACCGACACGATGGCGGAGAACTCCGGACAAAGCTATTCGCAATACATGATCGCCGAAGCGACCCGCGAAAACGTCGTGTACGTCGGCGCCAACGACGGATTTCTGCATGGGTTTCGCGCCGGGGCCTACAACAGCTCGAACGGCTTCGTCACCACCACCGATGACGGCACGGAGGTGCTCGCCTACATGCCGAATGCCGTGCTCAACACCATCCACAACGCCACCACCGTGGAACTCGACTTCTCCAACCCCCAGTACGGCCACAACTTTTACGTCGATGCCTCTCCGGGTAGCGGCGACCTGTACTACAACAACGCCTGGCACACGTGGCTGGTCGGGGGATTGGGCGCCGGGGGTGCGGCGATCTATGCCCTTGATGTCACGACGCCGAGCAACTTCACCGAAAGCAATGCCGCGAGCCTGGTGATCGGCGAGTGGAGCGCCGCGAATCTCTCCTGCACGGGCACGAGCAGTTGCGGATCGAATCTGGGCAATACCTTTGGAAAGCCAATCATCCGGCGGCTGCACAGCGGCAACTGGGCGCTGATCTTCGGCAACGGCTTCGGCAGCAGTTCGGGCGATGCGGGCGTCTACATCATCACGATCAATTCGTCGACCGGCGCTCCACTGAACACTTATTATCTCAGCACCGGCATGACGGGTAAATCCGACGGCATAGCGTATGTCTCGGCCTCCGACCTGGACGGCGACCATGTGACAGATTACCTGTATGCGGGCGATCTGCTCGGCAATGTCTGGCGCTTCGATTTGACCAGCGGCACTCCGTCCAACTGGGCGGCTGCATCCGCGCCCCTATTCACTGCCGCGTCAGGCCAGCCCATCACCACCAGCCTGCTGGTCACCACGGACGTCGCGCCCGCAGGAACCCAAATTCTGGTGTCCTTCGGCACGGGACAGCAGACACAAGTCACCAATACAACGCCGGTCAGCTATGCGAGCGGCAGCCAGTCTCTCTATACGGTCTGGGACTGGAACATGACGACCTGGAACAGCAACTCCCAGGTGCAACTCGCCAGCCTCAGCGACAGCGCCTTCACGACCCTGACCGGTCTGTCGTCGCCCTACACGCTGACGCCTAAGAATCTGACGACCCAGACACTCACGGATAATGCGGCCGCGAATACGGTGGATATCTCTTCGTCCACCATCTGCTGGGCCGGCACCACCACCTGCACGGGTACGGGGGCCGCCAACACGAGCTTTGGCTGGAGCGCGGCGCTGCCGGGCACATCGGAACAGATCATCTATAACCCTGAACTGGTGGGTACGACCTTCGTGGTCAATTCCGTGGTACCGGCCAACAATTCCCCGCTGGCATGCACCACGAGTGTAAACGCTGGCTTTACCTACGGCATCGGCCTTGTCAATGGCGGCGTCAGCGGTTCGGGCGGCACGGGCAACAAGACCTCGACCTTCTTCCCGTCGATCAATGACACCAGCGCGGTTGGGGTTGGGACCAATGCGACAGGAACATCCCTGGTCGTGACCACCTCGACCACGAACAATGTCGTCAGCGGTTTGGGATTGGGCGGCACGATCGCCGCCACCCAGTCGGTGGTGAATGGCGGATTCGGGTTCAAAACGCCCCCGGCATACAGCCTGCCCGGACCGTTCAACAACGTCGTCGGCTGTTCCTCGTCCTCGGGACAGAGCATGACCTCCCTGCTGTTCCAAAACTCGCAGGGCAACGCGGGCACCTTGCAAGTTTCGCCATCATGCCCGCTGAGCGGTCAACGCGCGACCTGGGTCCAGAAGCGCTAACGGAGAATCTATGAACCTCGTCCAAAGTTGCAGGCGCGCGGCGGGATTCTCCCTGGTCGAATTGATGGTCGTGCTGTTGATCACCGTCATTCTGTTGACCATCGCCGTTCCCGCATATCAATCGCAGGTTCAAGAATCCCGTCGCACCGATGCCAAGACGGCGGTGTTGGATCTCGCCGCTCGCGAGGAAAAATACGCGAGCCTCAACAATAGCTACACCGGATCACCGGCCAACCTAGGATATCAATCGGCGTCCTCGACGACACCATTCCCCCAGACCGTGGGCAGCGGCTATTACCAAGTCTACGCCTGCCCCGGCACTACCATCAGCACGGCCTGCACCGCCGGGGTCGCGGTGACGGCTACTGCAAGCACCTACGTTATCGCGGCCATTCCGCTCGCCGGTACGTCACAGGCGAACGACTCGCCGTGCCAGTACTTTGCGGTGGACAACACAGGCGCGCAATTTTCCACGAACAGCACGACGGGTATCGGCACCGATACTACGTCAACGTGCTGGCACTGATTCCAAGCTGTGGCGTGCTACTGGCGCGGGGCTGCAATGGGCCCCACGATGTCGCAGCGCTACTCACCGCTTCGCGTCAATCGATCCATCGAGCCGCTTGGCCTTTAAGCAGCGAACTCTAACGGATAGATCAACCGGCGCAGAGGTCTGTGCAGCCGACTGCGATGACTAGGTCTTGCTCGCGACCTACTCCCGCCACGCAAAAGAGGGCTCCGTCCCCCCACAATGCTCGTCATAAGTTGGACTGCCGCAAGCTTGGCTGGAAAGTAAGGGTTCGGGTCACAGCTCTTCATTGCGAGATGGGGTCAGCCGCGGGCGCTCCGACCGCCGCGGTGGCTCGGTGAGACGCATCGCAAGTTGCTGCTGAATCACTCCGAGAATGGAGCCGATCAGCAGTGATGTAGCAACGCAGATCAGCACGTTACCAAGATCCATGGAACTCAGCGCGGCAACCGCAAAGGTCCCGGGCTTCAGCAAAAGGAATGCAAAGGCGGATGCGAACCCATAGAAGGTCGCGGGAACGTTGGCGAAAGGCGCATAGACTGACACATAAACGATGATAAAGGACGCGATTCCCGCGGCAAGCGCGGACGCGGCTGCGCTCGGCAGCGGCAGAATGTCACCGGCGACGCTGAGCGCCACCAGCCATGCCATCACCACGCCGAACACCATGCACACGCAGCTCGTCATGAACCCTCGTCGGTTCGCACCCGACTGATCATAGCTTGACCAGCCGATGAAGGCGCCCCACACCCACAAACCAGGCAGTAGCGAAAAGACCCAGACGGTGGCGGCCGCGAGCAATGCGGCTGCCACCGCTCCTGCCACACGAGGGGAGAACCTCACGACGCTGGTCGCGCTATACTCGGGTAGAAGCGGCTAAGCCAACGCACGATTTCTTCGCGCGCCAACCCCGAGTTACCCACCTGGCAATGCTGCTCACCGCCTTCCCGAGCGGTGAAAATTCTGGCGGTCACTGAGTGCGCGCAAACCAGCTCGCGCATGGTGCGATGTATCCAGCCGACATCGAACAGATGATCCTGCTCACCCTCCGTCAACAGAATATCTTGCTTGACGTTGTGCAGGATGCCATCCAGCGAATGTTGGGCAATCGAGACCAGAAAATCCCAGGGGGTCTTAGTGCCGGTGATGTGCATACCCTGAGTGATGCACCATTCGAATACCGAGCTCGGCGCGCGCTGTTCGGCCACGAGAGCCTCGACACCCTTGCGATCGCCCGCTTTGAAAAGCGACACCAGGTAGGGCGCCTTCCCCGGAGTCATTTGCTTAAGGGTCATGTCGAGCCCTGAATAGGTCGTCGGCATGGAGATGATATGCTTGATACGCGGTTCAAAGGCGGCCGCGCGGATCGAAAGATACCCGCCACAGGAAGCGCCGAGCCAGTCCACCGATTGAAGTTTGAAGTAGTCGATCACCGCCTTGGCGGGCTTCTCCCAGGCGTGCTCGAAGTAAATACCCTGGCGCAACGCGCCGCCCTGCCCAGGTCCGTCAAACCCGATCACGGTAAAACCGAGCTCCGTGAGCGGCAGCAGAAACGCATAGAATTCCTCGACGAACGAGTCATATCCGCCATTAAAGATGAAGGTGCTGATCTCCTTGCCCTTTGCTTGGATACGAAATCCGGGCAGATAGCCTCCCGGATAGGGAACCTGGATACGCTCATACTGCTTGACATCCTTCATGCCGGCAGCCCAGTTGCGCGCGAAGTCGTCGTATAGGGCATTGCGCACGTCGCCAGCCGGCAAGTAGAACTCTGCGCCGTGGTAATACGACGCGGCATCCAGGTAACGCTTCTCTGCCTCCGCCTTCTTTGCCAGTCCCAACCAGGCGCTATGCCAGCTGTCGTAGTCTTTGATCTGCGGCGCAATCGAACCGACTTCTTTGAGTCGCGATTCGGAGGTGCCGTCCAGCAGCGGGCGATTAAGTGTGTAGTTCATCCCGGGATCGGACAACAAGTGCATATAAGGCAAGATACTTCTCCCTCTAGTTAGAACGGCTGTCGAGCAGGAAATGGGGAATTAATGGTTCGCCGAAATATTTACCGAAAATACTGCCCAATTTCTGGCGATCCTGCAAGAACCAAGCCATCGAAGACGAGTTCGAGCAGGCGATGCGCGACGCCGTGACCCGACTCGTCAGACGGACAGCTAGTTCTTCCCGGCGATGCGATCAAGCAATTCGCCGGTGACGCCTATGAGGTCGCCACGTATTATGGAAGTGATCTTCCGTTCGCGTGATTGCATCGAGCGATTCAATATTCGTTTCTCAGCAAAGGTGGCGAACTGCACCCACAGACTGCGGAGGCGGCCGTGCTCCTTCGTCCGAATCTTTCGGCCAACCTGCGTATCGCGATGAGCACAGATCTGACTTTACAGACGCTACGCTATCCATTTATTTGGTTCCTGACGAGAGTTGCCGGTGGGCTATCGGCCATTGTTGGTCAGCTCTCAAGCAATATGGACCGGAAATGCGAGATGCGATCGGCTCCGAGCGTCTATGTTCTCGTGCCGCTACAAAGTTTGGTTGCCGATGCCAGTGCCTGATGCCCGGCAGCGGCGCTTTAGCGGAATGGCCCGCGGCGTGCGCGCGGCAATTCTTGTTCCGACGCTTTTCGGTCTGGCGCTGCTCGTTATCAGGGACCGGATGGAGGCGGGTTTCGCGGTGTTCGGATCCTTCGCGCACTTGGTGATGGTAAATTACGATCGCGGCACCAAAGCGCGGTTTATCGAATCCGCCACACTAACCACCCTGGGCATCGTCATGGTGACCTTAGGCACTTTGGCCTCAAGCGATGTGCGGCTTGCCGCGGGGGGCGCCTTTTTGGCTGGTGCTCTCGCCGAGTTTCCCGGCTTGGACCGTCCTCGTATTGCGCCCATCCGCCCGGCGTTGATTTTAGCCTTCATGTTGGCCGTGGCCGTCCCTGTCCCAACTGCGTCGGTGTTTCCGTATCTGGCTGGCTGGGTGATGGCTGGTCTGGCGGCTCAAGTGGCGCTCTGGGTGATCTGGATTCCGCTTCCCACGGCTCTGTCCCCTGCAGAAGCCGCCTTCTCGCGACAGCCCGTGGTCGCCACTGGTATCAACGGTGATCGTTGGATTGGCATGGCCCTAGGTGCAGGCGCCGCGATGTCGTTCGCTATCCTATTGACGCGGAGTCTGAGGATTGACCACGCCTTCTGGGTAATTCTCGGTGTGCTCCCTGTGCTAAACGCCCAGGCATCATCGCCGGCGCGCGCGTTTGTGCTGGAACAAGCGGGGACGCTCGCGGGCTTCGTCATCGGCGCGGCGCTGGTCGCAGCGGTGGGCGCGCACCAGGTGGCGTATTGGCTGGCGCTCCCGCTGACGGTCTTCGCGGCGGCGTACGCTTCCACCGCGATCGGGTTCGTGGCCGGACAGGCGACGTTCACCTTATTTGCGGTTGTGCTGTTCTGCATTCTGTTGCCGCAGCCAATGGACGTCGGATGGCAGCGGGTGGAAGATATTGCGCTTGGCGGAGCAGTTAGTCTCGCGGCAGGATCGATTCAGCGCTTGGGCCGCGTCCAATTTTACGGCCGGCCACCGCGCTAGCTTTCTACAGCGGTGCTCATTCAATCTTCGAGCTACCGTAACCCTCGAGCGATTTGCTACTCGGTGGAGCAACTCACGACATGTTGTTCCCTACCCTTTAAGGTGATGTTCAATCGATGACACGCCTTAATAGGATAGTCACCGGTCAACTTGACGAGGTGTGCCTGCATGCGAACGCACATCAAGACCGATAGGTATGCGGATCTCCCAGGGAAGTTTGTTGACTCGCTTCTGTCAGTCGCCACCTGCCACTACGGGAAGGCCGGATTAGCGACCGCAGCACAAGGGTGATCTTCGTAGGGAACAAAAATGAACGCCGCTCCCATTCCTTCGATTAGTGTTTGAGACGACCGGAGCTAAAGCGCTGACCGGTGCCAGCACGAACGAAATGAAAAGACAGAACCCAAGCGGGGTGCCTCGAACCGTGCCTCTCGAAATCATCCCGACCTTTGCAATGCCATAACCCCAAACGGATGCGTTGCGGACGCTTGTATGTCACTGGTCGAGGCCGGTTTCGTCGATTTATCCGGCCTCTAGGAAGGCGATCTCACCGGAACCTTGGGCTAGTGGCGCATCCTAAAAGTTCGATTTTTCGACCCGTCTCCCCTACCTGGGCAAGCCCAAAGCTCTTGGACGGTTTTTAGGTTTTGGGATCGAGACGCGCGTAAGTCATTAATTTATGGTGGGACGGCTGGGACTCGACTACCCGAGGCAAGCCCCTGAAACGCTTGCAATACCGGGAATTCGAATCGCCGCGTTGCCCCTAAACTTGCCCCCAGCGTTCCCGTGGGGGCCTCACTGGA
>Ga0116231_10006556_pt1 | contig 22118 bp, 19 predicted proteins | sample S1TSphgellanicum_2_FD_89695 | JGI IMG/M metagenome (GOLD analysis project Ga0116231, IMG submission 89695) | Host-associated microbial communities from peat moss isolated from Minnesota, USA - S1T2_Fd - Sphagnum magellanicum MG | ecosystem: Host-associated > Plants > Peat moss > Unclassified...
CATGTGTGATAACATCTTTTTTTAAAATGGTTTCAACCATTCAATCAAATCCTAAATTATTTGCCTACTTATAATGATCCAAGTTAAAGGGACACTCGTGAGATGATCATCAAACCCCATCAAGGTGAATAGATGGAATTTCATGTCATTTGTGCCAAATTTGGCATCCATAGAAATGGCACCATTGTGACCATATGATAACATGGACTCACATTGAATTGGTGTTTGAATACTTATGGTGAATGGGACTTGAGTCTTGTCGATTTCACTAACATCTTGGAAAAAGAACACATCTTCTGGATGTTAAAGAACCCAAGACCGAATTGAAATTGTAGGGTTGGTGTGTAAACACCAACTCCCTTTTTTATGCTTCCGATCCAAATATGCAACGTCTTGAAGCCAAATGAAATCATTTTATGTCATGTTTTGACCCGCGTTCACATGTTCCCACCAAATTGCTTTATGCTTGTCATATATTTGTTTGGTCGTGTAACCTAAGTTTAGTTGGGCCCATATGTGGTCCTTCAATCTTGTGACATGCGTGGAGCATAATGAGATATACGAGAAATGGATTCCGGGTCATGTTCACCATGTGCGAATGACCCATCAATTCGTGTATGGGCCTTATGATAAATTGTGATCTCAACCACATCAAGTCGTGTGTATAAACGTTTGATTGAGAATGACGCGGGGCATTTTCACTTAATAGTTCGAGTGTGGGTTGAATTTTCCCAATAGTCCTTTGGTCCATATTCACACTAATACTTAGACCAAAAAACTTTCAAAATATAAATGATTACATCTTGGTATATTAATTAAAGAAATAAAAAAGGTTAATGCCATAAATGTTTACCACGTATGCTCGATGTGGTTTTTGATAGTTGATTACTTGACATTTGTTTGGCTTGGAAAGTTTTTGTAAACATTCTATTCCACAAGGGTGCTCGTATCCCCTCATTCACCTTCCAAGAATTTCGAAATGCGAGCATATGGAACATAAGCAAATTGAATGGTCACTTTATTTTGCCTTCCATGGCATAACTCGGACCTATGCACCAAGTCCTTGTTTGAGAAAAGGGACTTGGTGGGGTTTTGGACATGAATGGAATGGGATTTTGGAACCATTCCCATGATTGAAGGAAGTAGGACAAATTCCTGCACCAAGATAAATTATAATTTTGTAAATATTCATCATTGAACAAACCCAAAATGCAATACATACATGGCATTATGAACCCATATACTAAAACAAATTTTGGTAATACCCACATTGAGTTATTAAACCTTCCATCATTGAAAATGTTCACACATATGCAATACCCGAATTGTACTTTAAGCCCACAATGTCTAAAAACCCCATGTAGTAATACCCACATAATGATAATTAATGCACAATGTTTGAGAGGTACAAAATGCAATACCCGCCTTGGGCCATAAAACCCACACTAGTTGTGGGGAGTCAATGCATTATTCACATATGGGTATGAAAAAATCAAATTACAAAAAAATATTGAATATGAAATATTTGTGTAAAGGTATAAAACATTTATTTATGGTTATATATTTAATGAAACTTGATGCCCTTTTTATATCCAATAACTAGGAAATGAAAAGAGGTTGAACTGTGAAAATATAAACAAAAAAAAGAAATAACGAAAAACAAATGCATACTTTTAGGAATAAAAGATGTTAACATTCCACCAAAATTTGTAATCCCAATTGAAAATGTAACCCTAAAAGATCACAACTCATACAAAAGTGGGTTAGAAAATATTAAACTCTAACAACTATGGAACATATGGAAATAAAACAGATTCATAATTATGGTATAGATTTAAACAAGTGATAAGATCAAAAACCAATACAATGAGCAAAATTTAAAGTATAAACCTTAGGTTCTAAAATATATGAACCAAATTCCTATACACTAAATCATAAAACATAACCCTAAAAATCCAAATGATATTTTGCCATAAGCCTTATTATAACCCTAATTATACAAACCTTAACAAAAAAAAGTCCAAATATATGCCCTAAACCCAAACAACTTTACAAATTATACAAATTATATAATGCAAAATAAAAAAATTAAAAAAAACATAGGAAAAAATTTAGAAACCAAAATTTAAAGGTTTTAAATTATAAATATTTATTGATTAAAAGAAAATAATTTAATAATAATCAAATAAATACAAAATCAAAAGAAAAGATATGTCTTTTACCTTTGTGTGATCTTTCCAACCTAATTTTTTCCACTATTTTTGAAGAAGATATAAAATGCAATTGTATTATTTCACATATGTGTAAACCCTAAAAATTTCCCCCCCAAATTTAGCCTACTTTAGGTTAATTATTATACATTTGTGAAAAATTTATTAATTAATTTATGTGTCCCAACCCTAAACTTAATCCAATAGTACATACTTATAATAATTACATGAAAAGATGTATTGTAATATCCATTCAATAATAGATTAGGTGAACAAAATTTAATAAAATATGCATAAACTAAACCGAAATGCTTGCAATTATGGCATTGTTTCCATTATAATTTTTAAAAAATATTTACATATGGGGACCTATGTTCATCATCGATATGCTAGGGCAAACCTTAATAAATTGATAAGTAGGATTGACAAGGGGGGAGATGAAAAAAATGAGTAGGTAGTTAATTAGGTATTTGACTATGTAAAAAACATAGATAAATAAGTAGTTAGGTAGATAAGCAAGTTAATAGGGTATGTAATTAATAATGTAGCTAGATTAGCAGGGTAGGTGGTTAGTAAAGTAGCTAGGTCAATAAAATAACTAGTTATTAGGGTAGCTATGTCAGTAGGGGATAATAAATAAGGTACCAAGGTTGGTGCATTACTTAGGAGGGTAGGAAAGTGAGCAGGGTGGCAGGTCAGGTCCAAGGGAAAAACAACCAAGAACCAAAAAATAAAATAAAAATGTATAGTGATCAACAGCAAAAAGATGGACTGTGATGAACCCCATCTGGCGCCAAATGAAAAAACGCACCCCATCCAGTGGACAGAACGGCCAACTGGTGCGTTGGTGGCTCCTGGTTCACTCTGCCCCCTGGCGGGCACCACTGAATACTCGCGTAGTATCATGGGAAACAAAGTAAAAAATGACACAGTGCATTTCAAAAAATGAAATGCGTACACACACGAGGCTGGTACATTTTCTGCACGCACCCTAGAAAATTTCGTAGATGTTTTTATGTAAGGGAAAAGTACAGGTTAAAGCCCAAGGCCATGGGCTTTACAGGAGTAAGGGCCCAGACCATGAGACACAGAGTCAAGTGCAAGCACGATTGTGGTTGGAACCACACAGGGTATCAATATCAAAAAATTGAAAATGTTAGACCCACTAGTTATCAATTCATTGTCAAAGTAATGCCCTCAACAATCAATTTACTCATGAGTTTGGGTAATAACCGTCACTTTCATTGCAGAGGTAGGGTAGATTATAGGGTTTCAGTTCTAGTTTTATTTTTATGTTTTCTATCATAAACATGTTTAGGTTTTTAAGATTGTTAATCTACTGCGAAATTTCAACCATCTAGATATATGATTAAAATTTGAAATTTCAATACCTGGCTTGCAAGAGTCTTGTTGGTGCTTGGAATGATGATATGTACCAAGTGGGTAGATTGTCTATTGCTTTTCCAAAAAAATAAATAACTGATTATAGGTTATCAATATGCAAGTTGATAACCGGATGTTTTCTCAATAAGCTGCCAACACGGGTTTGAACCAGTGTGATGCAGTTCTTTGATTTTGTTGTTTTTGTTTTTGTTTTTAATTTTAGAAATTAAAAAACCTTTGGTTCTAGGCTTTTTGAAAAATTTCAAAATAAAATGAACCTCCATTTCTAGGTATTTGAAATTTTAGAAAGACATGGCAATTCTCATGAAAGAACTGACAAAGAACCAGTGGTTTAGGGTGAGGTCTTTGCCCTGGTTTTTTAATAATTGAAACCCCCATTACACATCAAAACTAGTCCTACGAATTTTGAGAGCCACCCATCAAGGGTCCATATTCCTGCCATACAGTACACACAATTTATTTTATTTTATTTAGTTTTTTTTTTTGAAAAAGAGAGACCACCTCAACACTGGTTTGAACGTGCAATAAGGGACAGATCCATTGCGTGATGAGAAGCTTATTTTTGAATATGGACTTTTTAATTCACCCTAAAATTCCAAAGTCAATTATCCAATTTGCACAACTACAGTTGAAACCTAATTAAAAGTTTTGCATTGGAAGTCATCAAGAACACTGTAGGGGACATTTGGGGTTTGGGATTTGTTTCTGGTTATTTGATTTGGAAATGGTTCATAGGTTTTTATGTAAATTTGTATTTTTTTTAACACAAACTGAACCTAAACCACAAACAAATCATGAAAAAAAGAAATGTACAGCTTCAATCCCATCACCAATTAGGTCTTATTGGGATTTGGTGATCTGCAAGATGTGCAAATGATTGGATGGAACTTGTGCTTATGGTGTCAAGTAGTCATTTGAAACACACATTCATCAATGACCTCTCATATTGACCACAATCACCAAACCAAGGCTGAGGAAAAAGCTTCAATTTTAGAAAGTTAGGCTTTTCATCAAACTCTCAAATCTTTGCCATATCCTGATTCACACTGATCTAGCACTTAACATTTAGTTTATGACCCAAGTCACTTAACATGCCTTGAAATGTTCAAAAAAGGTGCATTTGCAAAATTGAAATGCTCAACAAATTTGAGGTCAAACTTCAAAATAAACTACCGACAAGTTTGAAACTCCTTAGTGCATGTTATACAACATGTGTTATTCTTGTAAAGACTGGAAAAACACACAGACACAGGGATATATAATCTCTTACACAAGTCATTGTCAAAAAAATTGACATGTTAAATTTGGCACAAGACTGTCTACAAGTTCAATATTTCATTTGTAAGTTGCAGACATGTAAAAGTAGTGCAGACTTTATGACACTGCCGTTGCCACAATTTGTTGCCCACAGGATGACACAACAATTGTAGTAGAAGAACCCCATCCTTCTAAAAAGACTACAAAACTGGAGGGCGGGGTTAACGCCCCCTCCTTGATCGGCCCCTAGAAGTGACAACCTGTGGGAATTGTAGAGGCACAGGTAGTGTAACTTTCCACTTACCTTGCATATTCTGCATGGAGTCACCCAATTCTTGCCTCTCCCCAGCAGAACATCGCTCAAACTTACAACCCAGCTCTCGATAGTGAGGCCGGATCTCAGACAATGTCATTTTTAACTCCACTGCAAGGTCAAAGGGATCAGTCTGGAAATCATCGACAGCTAGCCCCAAAACAAGGACATAGCTGACCAGCAAATCCCTATGATCCTTCCCTCTCTGGCGTCCTCCAAACCTGTCATCTGTGCTGAATGTTTCTGATGTGAACTGCTTTAAAAACCTGGCCACTACAACACCTGGGATGCTCAACTCATCTGCAAGATCAACAGGTTTTCCATGGCCTGAGAGTCCTGGGTTCCCCAAAGGATCCGCTGCTGCTTTCCTTATAAGAGAAGCTGAAGCATTATTGAAGGCTAATAGATGCCTCAAGTACACCAAGATGTGTGCCCGCTTTTTATTTCCTTCCTTGTCACCCTGTGACACAAAGGATTGATTATGGGTATGTCAAGAAGCCCTTACAGAAGCTAAACCTGGCAGTTACGCATATGTCAATTGCAAACCCCCTTTTTTCCTTCCCACTAGAAGTGCCTGCCAAAACCTTCAACTTCAGAATGGAGCACAGAGGAAAACAAATCCAAAGATGCTCAAAAGGACAACAAAAGTAACAAAGAAAAAAGTGCCCACCTCAACTCTTATCCTTCGAAGGCGGCTGAGCACAAAGTTTGGATATGTGTCACTTTGGCGCAAAGCCTCCTCAGCTGATGACTTCTTTGCTGCCACCTTGATCTCTTTCACATCCAATGCTTTCCACTCCTCTTGCATGATCAGCCTGTCTAGTGGATAAGCTCCTTCAGGTGTTGTAGCTGTTACATCATGAGGTGGTACATTGCGTGATAGAGACATATTGGCCTGTTGTAGGACTTGGTCAGTGGTAAGAAGCGCATCATTTTGGCCTGCTTCCTGAAACAGGGTTTCAATCTCATCTGCATCACCTAATGCCTCTTCCTTAACCACTCCTCTTTCAGCTTGCAGTGCCTGCATGATGGAAAATACCACCAGATTTCACTAACAATTTTCAACAGCCAATGATTCCATGAAATGAAATGAAATGAAGAAACTGAGAGATATTATCTACAAGAAGATGTGACCGAAGTTTGAGATTGTAGAACCTTCCATTTTGATTTTGCTCCAATAGAAATCAATGGGCTCTCCTGAGGGTGTTGTCACAACTTTCCCCTATTGCATTCTTCTTCACATGTGGTTGGAGCAGCAGAAGACCTACCTGCGAGCGGCTCTTCTGATTGCCGAAAGTCTCTGTGAGCTGTCTCCTTTTCAGCAATCCCATCTCCCTCGTCTGTACTTCATGTGGAGTGTCGTCACCTGTTGCTGCTTTTGCATCTTGATCATAGTTCACTCCTCTGATTCTCGGCTCCATTCTGAAAATCTAGAGCAATGGCACCAGTTAGGGGAAAAACTACACCATTGACAGCAGCAGAAACAAAAACTGTTGTCAAAACGTTTTGTAGTTGATCCTTTTTCTGCGATCATCCTTTTCTCTGCCAAGGGAAAAAAACCAAGGAAGAGACAACAACAACGACAACAACAACAGTGTAGGTACCTTTTCTCCACCGAGAGGGACGAGCTTCAAGGAGCCCTTTTCCTTGTCAAATACGCCGATGACATAACTGCAAGGTTGCCAAGCTGCAGCTTCAGCCGTATAATTCATGCCAACAAAATCGACCTGCCCTTGACTTGTTGCCATCACCAACTGGTGCTGCTTCGCCTTCAATCTGTCGCTTCCTCGATAAACCCTAATGTCTGCCAACCCTGTACTTTCCTCGCCAGCAGCAGCTACTCCTTCAGACTTCGCCACAGGATCAAATCCCGTTGGGAAGTAGGAAACAAAGGGTCGAAAATCCCCTTCCTTCCCCGGCACATAATCCATCTTCACTTCCACAGTTTCCCTTCTCTTCTTCTTCTTCCTGTGCTCTTTCCGTGGCGCCTCCTCCATCTTCAAACTCTTCTACTGTCAGGCACGCAATAATGGCTTGTCTTTCTCTGACGCAGCTAAACACGTCAGAATCCCTGAGGTAAAACAACCATGACAACGTCCCCCTTTGCACTCTCCAATGCGCAAAGTCTGTGGTCAAGTCGGGCACCTTCGAAAGATAGAACAAGAGATCGCCAAACCCTAACCCTAACCCTAATCCCTGTAATCCGGAAGCATCTCCAGATTTATTGTTGCCGAGATCTTGGTTGCGTCATGCATGATCGACTCGGGATTCACTTCACTCGGTTGCATTGATATGCTTCTTCATGGCTGCTCTGTAGTCGCAATCAGAATCAAATGGAGGTGGTTGTTTTGTGGAGGATATGGCCGATGTCTGTGAGGACGGAAGCTTGTTTCTCCCCGAGTGCGGAGAAATGGTATTTTGTCGTCAGAACCTAGAGGAACTGGTAGACTGACAATGCTTCTTGGGCAACCCTTAGGGATTACAACCTCGCAGCGACGAGATTGTAGAGGTCGACGGCGGCATTGGAACTCATGTTTCATTGATGGCATCAGAAGTGCAGATCTCAGGAATGGGAGAATGGCATGTACGCGACCCTCTCTCTCTCTCTCTCTCTCTCTCTCTCTACAGCTACAATTTGCCTTTTTTCAGTAGAGACAGGTCTCCTTATTCATGTACAGCAAGTTCTTAGTTTGGATTTTGCTGTTGCTGATACCGACATGCTGAGAAAGAACTTAACCCTGAATTCTGAACTCCTTCCACCATCACTACAGGCTAAGCAATTGTTTTGAGCTGTGAATGTAGGTGCAGATGTACAATGATAATATGTGTGTAGAATCCCTGTCAGAATACACACAGGGCGGGTAAAGAAAACCTATTGAGAAGAAGCTTTTATTGGCTGTTGTTGATTATGAGAGGTGTCTGCAGTGAAAGCTCAAAAACAATTTGAGAAGTTTCTGTGCTTTTATGTGATCCTTGGTTGTCATTGACTGGAACCTGGAATCTACCAACATTTTTCTTCATAAGATCAAGCATAACAGTTCTCTCTCTCATTTTGTTTCCTCTCTTCTACTTTCTCTTTCCTTGTGTGGTTTCTCACATGGTGCATTGGGTAATAGACAGTGTCCTTTAATAATGATATGTGTGAGAGGTTTTTACAGATGAACATAGACTCTCTGGACTTTATGCACAAGCTAAGGAAGGAGGTACAAGGTTGGTAGTGGAAGCCATCTTGGGTGAAAGCAAGCTGGCTACCATGTCACAAAGCTCCTCACAAATTGGTCACATTTCTCTTTCAAAGGTCAATGATGAAAAATCAGACAAAGACTATTCTAGGTATGTGTGAAGAGTGCCAGCAACTGGAGTGACATGGTCCTAATATTGCATGTGATACAAGAACAATTATGAAACAGTTTTATCCCCTCAGCAACTAATGTTGGATGCACATTGTTGTTGCTGATAATAGGCTCCTAGAATTTTTTATGTCTGTTCCTTTTATTTTCCATTTGGTTGTTCTGAAGTTGGTTTTGCTTGAGTATACAGGTTCATAAGAACTACACATAAAGATGGAACCTGGAGTAGAGATTGTAATGCAAGTGTCACCTCTGAAATAAGGGCATTGGTTAAGAGGGAGCGACTTCAAGATGTGCTGCAAGGTCTGGAGCAGTGGGGTATTAGCTTGGATGCTTCCATGTACAAGTTGCTTCTCCAAAGATGTACTTTGACAAAGAATCTAGTTGAGGGCCAAAAGGTGCATGCACATATGACTACAACAGGTTTCATGCCAGACATTCAGCTGTCAAATGCGATATTGAATATGTACTGTAAGTGTGGGAGCTTGAGTAATGCTCGCCAATTTTTTGATGCAATGAAAGAGCGAGATATGATTTCGTGGACATTGATGTTGGGAGGGTACACCAAAAAAGGGCTGAGCAAAGAGGGGTTCGAGCTCTATGAACAGTCACAGGTTGCAGGGGTTAGATGTGACAGGGTTATGTATGTGAGTGTTGTCAGCATTTGTGCCAGCCTCGGTGATGTGAGGAAGGGCAAAGCTGTCCATACTGACATCAAGAAAGCTGGCATTGCAACAGATGTCATCTTGGAAAGCAACCTTGTTCACATGTATGCCAAATGTGGGAGTATGAAGCTTGCACACGAAGTGTTTGATAAGATGGTGGAGCGGAATGTTGTCTCATGGAATGCAATGATTGCTGGATCAGTGCAGAATGGAGATACTGAGGAGGCATTTGAACTTTTCCAGCAAATGCAGCATGAGAATGTGAAGCCTGACAGAATTACTTTCACAAGCCTTCTCAGTGCTTGTGCTTCTCCAGAAGCACTAAAACTAGGACACTGGATCCATGCCAAAATTATCAAAGCTGGATTGGAGGCAGATGTGCATGTTGGAACTTCTCTTGTCAGTATGTTTGCCAAATGTGGCAGCACACAGGATGCCCGAAAAGTCTTTGACAAAATGGTAGTTAGGAATGTTGTCTCATGGAATGCAATGATTAATGGATATGCAGAGCATGGTCAGTGTGATGACGCCATAGAAATCTTTCATCTAATGCAGCACAAAGGTTTCAAGCCTAACTCAGGGACCTTTATTGGCCTCCTCAAGGCATGTGCCAAACACACATCAGTGCAAAAAACTGGAGGGGCTCCTGCCAGAAGCATACCAGCTTCATTGGGGTCAGATTTCAAACAAGGACAGTGGGTACATGCCAATATTATTCAAGCTGGATTGGAGACAGATCTCCGAGTTGGGAATGCACTCATCAACATGTTTGTCAAGTGCGATAGCATACAGGATGCCGAGAGAGTTTTTGACAAAATGGAGGTTCGGGATGTCATCTCATGGACTGCAATGATTCAAGGATATGCTGAGCATGGTCCATTTGGGAAGGCCAAGGAAGTTTTCCGTCAAATGCAGTGCAATGGTATAGAGCCTGACTTGGTGACATTCATTTGCCTTATCAAGGCATGTGCCAACCAAGCATCCCTTCAAGAAGCCAGATGGGTTCATTCCATCATCGAGGTGGCAGGATTTGGGTCAGATCTTCGAGTGGCAACCAGTATGGTCCACATGTATGCCAAGTGCGGCAGTGTCATAGATGCTCGAAGCATCTTTAACAGGATGGATGAACAGGATTTGGCCACATGGAATGCCATGATTGTAGGTCTTGCTCAACATGGGTATGGCAGAGAGGCCCTCCAACATTTTCATCACATGATACTTGAGGGTCTATGTCCTAATGGGCTTACATACCTTGGTGTTCTTTCTGCATGTGGCCATGCAGGCTTTGTGGATGAAGGACTTGGCTATTTTTTCTCTATGTCAAAAGACTATGCCATCTCACCTACAGTTGAGCACTTCGGGTGCATGGTTGACCTTCTTGGCCGTGCAGGGGAGTTGGATGAGGCTGAGGACTTTGTGAACAAGATGCCTCAAACTCCAGGGGCTGCAGTATGGGGATCCTTGCTTGGTGCTTGCAGACTTCATGGGAATGTCAGGTTAGCAGAAGTTGTGGCACGATTTTTGCTTGGGTTTGACCCACAAAACGCTGCAGTCTATGTGTCACTTGCACATATCTATGCCACTGCAAATTTGTGGGACAAAGCCACATCATTGAAGAAGTTGATGGAGGAGAGGGGAATAAAGGAGGCAGGGCTCAGTTGATTGTCGTGGATGAGGGTCATTCACATGCTGTCAGAGAAGTCTCATTGACAAACCAATGAGATAAACTCAGAGTTGGATAAGTGATTGCAGAGATTGAGGAGGCAGGATATTTTCCAGATACTTGTTGGGCATTTTAGGATTTGGTTGAGCAGAAGACAAAGCAAAACTATGTTACCACAATGAGAGATTGATCATTGCTCTTGAGCTCCTCAACACATACACCAACAGTACTATCCACATCCAGAATGACTGACCTATGGTTTTGTGGTAGTTGTCATTCTGCAGCCAAGCTTGTCTCTGATTGACATGGAAAAATAGTGCAAAGGGATATCCTCTGAATTCCATGAATTCAAGGGTGAAATGTGCTCATGTGGTGATCATTTGTTTAAGATCAAGAGCATATTATACCTTTAGGGGCCCCCTGCATCAGTGAACAGACAGTATGGCAGGGGCTGATACTCACTCATTGATACACAGCCTCATGGGAACCTTACCCATGGGTTGTTTTGCAGCTCCATCATCTCATACTCAAAAAACTGACAGGGAGTTTTGTGATGAAACCGTGTAGCTGCTATAATGGACATGAAACAGTAATAGACAATGGCAAAAAGTTCGTCTGGAACCTGGTAACAGAACCATAGAGGACTTACTGACTGTATATCATTCTCTGTACTGTTTTCTGCCAACACATTGCTTCAGCTTGGCAGGTAGACTAGTGTAAATCCTCTTCTTCACATCCACAGAATGGCTCTGCAGTCATATGTACACATACAAGATACGGAAACTGGAGAAATTCACATGAAATTCTTGAGTTGTTTTGAAGTACATGGATAGTATGATGGAGCTGGATGGCTCCTTCCATCTTTGTGAGCATTTATGGTAATTTTATTGCAGCCCCTACAATAGCAGTAGCAGATACTTTTAGACCTCTTGCTTACAACAAAAAGTTTGCAGAGCTCCAAGAGACAAACAAAAGCGAGGAAAAAAATGAGGTGGAATCGATAGAAGCAAATTCCAAAGATGTAATTGCAGGTTTATGTGGACAATTCCAGGTTCTGGAAAATTCCATGTTCTGTAGGCAATTAATTATAGGTTCTGTAATTTCAAGTTATGTAGGCAAATTCCAGGTTCAATGTAGGCAATTATGTATGCAACTCCTTAGTTTTTTGGGATTTCAATGGGAGTAGAGGGTAGAGAGTGTCAATATGTGCAACAAAAATGAAAGCGGAAGCAATACAAACAATTCTGTACTGCAATTCTGGGTTCCATAATTTCAGGTTACGTAGACAATTCCAGGTTCTGGAAAATTCCATGTTGTGCAGGCACTTCCAGTTTGCAGAGTTCCATGTTATGTAAGCAATTCCAGGTTGTGGAATTCCTGGTTATGAAGGTAATTCCTAGTTTTCGAATTAGAATGCGAGTAGGGTTAGAGAGTAACGAGATTCCAAGCGGCCCCAGCGTTTATATTCTGTAGAATTCTGTGGAATTTCAATATTCCAAGCGCGTGAGCGTGTACATTCCGTGGAATTTCAAGCGCGCCTTCTTCCCGCCCTCTCTATCTCTGTCTCCGTCTCTCTCTCTCATACCTCTTTGTGTCTCCTGTACTGTCCGCGATCTTCTCTCGTTCTTCAGTGTTTTTCTCAATCGTTGTTGCAGGGTTTTGTTTGTAATTATTGCTTCGTTTTTGGCCTCCTGAGATCGACATTTTGTGGCATTACTTCTGAACATTTTTTCCTCCCTTGTTTTGCTTCGGATGTGGGACTTGTATTGTGGCAGTGAAGAAGAAGAAGAAGAACGCGGCTCAAGGTTTTGTTTTTTGTCCAGTGGTTTGTGTTTAGAACTTTGACATAGATTTTGTTGTGCGGTTTTGTAATTGTATGTTTCTAGTCATTTGTGAGGAAGAGTTGGGATCTTTAGATGATGATGATGATGATGTGGCATAGACGCTCTCGGTAGTACTTTTCTCAGGAAGATCGCCGCACAACTGCGATGTGAGCCTCGGCAGCCTCTTCTTCTTGCACTATGTAGAGAAGTGCTAGAAAGCGGAGTTGCGTCTATTTTTTGCAGAATCCGTCAGGTTTGAAGAATGGAGAGCTGATGATTATGGATTCTGTGCGGCGCGGAACACAGCTACTGCTGCTGCCAGGCCTCATGACGCACATGATTCTGCTGATGTGCTCAATCTAGATTGACTGTTCGAGCAGTAGAACGGTGGACTAGCGAACTAGGAAAGCGGCAGCGAAAGATGCAGGGGTTTCTGCGGGCAGGGAGTCCTCGTGCCATCCGATGGCGGAAGGGCGAGCTCATCGGTTCAGGTTAGCATCGTTGAAGACAGAATTATGTTGGCTGCTTTCCTTCAATTCCAAATGAAGATGGGGACCTGTTCAAGCATGCTGATCAAAACAATGCATTGTTTGAAGGAGGCAACCTTGAAGGTCTGAAAACTGCACAGGAAAAAGCACGTTTCACTAGTGGATGCAGGAGCTTCATGTCCTCGTAGGTCTAGGGTTTAGGGTTCAGAAGAGGTTTTGGCCTTATCCCTTCTTCTGCTGTTGTGTTGTAACTGTTGGTGTAAGTCTTTCTTCGTTGCAGGTGCTTATGGTTGTGTATATATGGGCCTCAATCTAGACTCCGGGGAGCTTATTGCAGTGAAGCAGGTTTGCATCTCAGTGAACAACATCACAAAAGAGAGGGCACAAGCACACATCCAAGAGCTTGAAGAAGAGGTGAAGCTGCTGCAAAACCTTTCCCATCCCAACATTGTGTGCTACTTAGGCACAGCTAGAGAGGAGGAGGCCCTTAATATCTTTCTCGAATTTGTCCCTGGAGGTTCCATATCCTCTCTCCTTGGCAAGTTTGGTTCTTTCACAGAGCCTGTCATTCGGATGTACACACGGCAGCTGCTATTGGGTCTTGAATACCTCCATATCAATCATATCATGCACCGTGACATTAAGGGGGCCAACATCCTAGTTGACAACAAGGGATGCATCAAACTTGCAGACTTTGGTGCATCCAAGAAGGTTGTAGAGCTTGCAACAGTCTCTGAAGCAAAGTCTATGAAAGGAACCCCATACTGGATGGCTCCTGAGGTCATTTGTCAAACAGGTCATAACTGGCAAGCTGATATGTGGAGTGTTGGGTGCACTGTGATTGAAATGGCAACAGGCAAACCACCTTGGAGTCAGCAGTTCCAAGAGGTAGCTGCATTGTTCCATATTGGAACCACAAAGTCGCACCCACCCATCCCTGCACATCTTTCTCCTCAAGGGAAGGATTTCCTTCTCAAATGTCTGCAAAGGGAGCCCAGACTGAGGCCAAGTGCAAGTGAGCTTCTTAAGCATCCCTTTGTTGTCAACTGTGACATACAAGCAGGATTGGAGGGCTTTGAGGACAAGCAACAACAGGTGGCTGATGACTGGCAACAGCAGCCAAATGGACAGAACAGCATGTTGCAATCTGCCAAAGGTACACTGAGACAGACTGACAATGGCAAGCCCAGTAGTGAGACTAGAAGATATTCATCTTTTACTTTCAATGCTTCTCCATACTTAATGAAGAGATCTGACAACATCAATGGGGCTTCCAATAGGCCTGGGAACTCATATGTGGATGACCTCAACTGTTCAGTGAGGCTGGACTCTGTGAGGTGCAGTTCTGCAAACTCTGATACTTGGGATGAAAGATACAACCCAGTATCAGAGCCCTCATTTGCGGATGGCAGCAGCTGGAGGCTTAATCTGACATTGAATGGAGGCTTGTCTGAAGGGCCTGGTTGTCATGAAGATCTGGCCACCCCAGGATCTCAACAAATTGAGGAGGATCTCAGAGAGAGGGGATGGTCCCTTCAACAAGAGGAGGAAGATGAAGTCACAGAATCAAAAATTTGTGCCTTCCTGGATGAAAAGGCTTTGGAGCTGAAGAAGCTCCAAACACCACTCTATGAGGAGATTTTTGAGAATTCAATTAGGAGCTCTCTGTATGAAGACTTTTTGGGAGAACTTGGGCCTCTGGAGAGAAAAATGGCACCTTTGAGTTCAGTAATTGTGAAGCAATCATCACCCAGCATTAGCAAATCACTGAGCAGTCTCAGTGGACAGTCAATGGGGATCAGAAGCAGTCAAGAGATTGAGATGAGTGTGAGCTCTGGGAGCTCTACTTCCAGTGGCAGTTTCTTACCTTCATTGGAGATTCCTTCTATAGGGTTGAATGGATGGAAATGCCTAATTAGTGATACACCACAGCTACTACCAAGCCCCAGTCTGAGTTCTAATGAGCGTCAAAGGCTCTGGAAAGAGGAACTTTTCCAAGAGCTTCAAAGAAAACGAGAGGAGAGACAAAAACAGTTGTCTCAACAGGTTGCTTCAATGTCTCCTGCTGTGGCATGTGTGACCCATTCCAAGAATCCAAGTTAGAACATGCCTGCACATCCCTGCTGCAGGATTCATCTTTTCTACAGATTCAACAATATGTCTACAAGAAGCCCCTTGCTGTTTTGCCCTTGGCGTGTTTCCATGGAGTGTCAAACACTTATGTTCAGAGGTCAGATGCAATCCTTTACTCTACTCAAACTTAATGTTTGCACTGCATCAACTCTCCTGTTTCTGTGAAGGTATTGTATTAGCTTTGTGCATGCCTTCTCCATGGACCTGTTATCTTAGAGCAGATTTTGACATGCCAATCAGTGTCCCAAATGGCTAGCATGGAACACATGCAAAGAGAGCTTTCCCACATATATCTTGAGCACTGGACTGAGTCAATTCCAGATAACACTGTCTTGTCCAGCCTTGACTTTGGAGGAAGAACATTTTGTTGACAACTGGGATACTTTAGTGAAGAAAACATCAAGGATTGTATTTGACGAGCCTGATATGGAGTGATAATATCTGTTGTACTATTAACATGACATAAATTCTAGACTCTAGTTGTATTTGCAGTGCTGTGTGTGTTTACTGTTAAATGCCTGCCTGCAGGAACTCTGAGGAATAGGAGATACCGCCCAATCCAGGTGCAGAATACATGAGAATTGAGCAATACAGTGAGCTTGTGAAACAGTGAATGGCAGCAAAATATTGCACAAGCAACCCAGGACCAGCATGCAACAGTTTATGACATACTGCATTACTTGGGTTCCCAATGAACTTCATCTTTCAGGTGGTGAGTCAAGGAGGGTTCTTCTTGACCCTCACAACATGCAAAACAAACTCTCTGTGTGCTTCAAATTTGGTCATTGGGTGAAACATGGCTCAAGGGGTGGGAGATAGGAACTAGCTTTCTTTTTAGATGCAAGATGAACATTAGACTAAGCTAAACTCAAGACGGATTCAGTGCTTTTGTCAATACAAATTCTCACTTGTTGAGCATTGAATTGTTGTTATAGGACCTGTCCATCATGATGATGAGCTCAGAGGTAGCAGCAATTGCTGTTAGCCAACTAGTATGTTTTTGCAAAGTACTCAACTTGGATGATGACATTTTGTATTTTCTCTCAATCTGAACAAATCTTGCATCTAGATATCCCTCATTAAATTAGATTTTGCTCAATGGAACTTGGTTGCCAAAGTGTCTTGAAAGGCCCTAAACTTTTCATAACATGTTTTCTGTTCACCTTAGGGACACTACCAGCTCCTGCCCCTCCCAAGACCTCCAAAGTTACTAAAATTGGCAGACTCCTCCATCCTTTCACGACATACACATGCATTGACATCCAAGACTAATGGTCAATAGGTGAAACCTCACCAACAAACACAACCAGAAATCTAAAACATTTAACATCTCTAGTTTTCTCCAAACGCTGCATCACAAACAGATTTCAAAATCCCCATGCAAATGGTTGACCCAATGCTTAGAAGGAATGTTCTTGGTTTTCAAGAATTTGAAGAGGTCTTTGATAGATTCCAAGTCAGTAACCTCTCAAAAGGTTTTTAAAAAAAAGCAAATTGCACCAGCTATTTTCTCAAATCTTTGTCAAGACCTGTTTGCAATTACTCAACCATATTTTCAAAACTTTTCTCTGTATCAACTTGCAATTTTTCTCATGTTGCTAGATAGTGTTGTAATACCAAGTGTCCATTGTATACATGTTTTTGCAAGGAATCAAACTTTGGTACCAACATTTTCTCTCTCCTCTCAACTAGGGTACATACCAATGTTGAACAAGTATTAAAAAAAAAGCCTTTGAATATCACCTGAGTACCATCCGGGTATCCCAATCTAAACCCTTCTGGGCATCAACCCAAGTGATACCCTTTCTAATGCCCCAATCACTGGTTCTCACACAAGTGAGAACCGGAAATGGTGAGACCCAGTGAGATGATGTCTCCTTCCATATGCTGAGATCTTGGGGGGGGGCGGGCCTGAGTCCGGTTCTCAAGCTGAGGCTAGGTCCAGGTAGAAAATCCAAAGTCATTGAATAAGTAAAGAGTAGAGAATCTAGTTTATGGTTTAGGGTTCCTGATGACATTGCATTTGCGACCATTGCTTGTTCTCTACTCTCTACCTCTTTACTTTTCTACCCTCCGAGAATAAAAGGGTATGAATTTGACCCAAAAAAATCATAAGCAGTTTGTGAGAACTGTCCAAAGATAAACAACTCTTATCAAATTTGGGAGAACCAACTTTGTGAGAACCAATCAAAATAAATAAATAAAAACCTAACCCAACATTTTTTTTAAAATTTTACAAAAAATCAAGTCTTTATTTTTTTAAAATTGTCATAACTGGATCTAGTGATTCTAAAAAAACAAAATCAATACTTGCCCAACACTGGTACATAGCTACAACTCACATGTGCAAACTTTCACAAAACAAATTCAACCCATGAACTTAGTTGCCCACAAATCTTGAATGAACAATTCATTCCATGTTTTTCCTTCATGATATTTTCCTTTGAAAGCTTTCAGGTGGCACTAGTGTGGCTACTTTCTCATCAATAGACATGTTAAAAATAGTCACATTATTAGATATAACATCTACAAAAATCTCTTCAAAACAAAAATTGGAAAGAAGGACAAGGGGTCCATGATGACCTACAAATGCACAAGAAAATACCCAATATCCAACTACAATCTATTGCGCATTCACAAATCACAAAGTAGTCACCAAACACCCGGTCCAAAAATTGTTTGATGCATCTAATAGCATACAACACAAGTTATTATATAACTAATGACCCTTGATGTTCAAGTGTCAAAAACATTCATCAAATTGCAAAATGCATTATGGACTCTTATGCAAGCAACAACCATCAAGTTGTTGTGTAAGTTGTTGCATGCTCATTCACCATCAACAATGTGAATGATCGAGAAAATCATTGCAACTTGCGCTTGCCCATGACAATTCAACAATTGCAAAATCCCAACACCTTCCATCAACTTTTAAATTATTCAACTTTGTAACACTACTAATTATTATTATAATGCGTAAAACCTAAAACAATGACTTCAAAACAAAAAGTCACAAAAAATTGTGACAAACATTGTAAGCCTTGAGGTCACAATGCACATCATCATAAACGTATGACTTTGAACTCTCCATTCATATTATTTATATTGGAAACAATATGAACACTACAAATGTAAGGTATAATGTTGTGCTCACTTTTGCTTAGTGTATATACTAGTAATTATTGTGATTTTACATTTAAAAATCTACATTGTTAAGATTTTTAAAAATTAAACCTTAATTTAGGACACTTGATAAACTTGTAAAGACAAAGCAATAAGTCAAAAGTTGCCCAATGCCTACAATCCATGCCAACAACCAACTACAATTTAGTTGCTAGCTATTACAGCCTAGGTCTTCACTAGAGAATTATATCTAGTGACTAGAAGGTTAGGTAGGTCAACCATCAAGCTATCCCATCCAATGGTGCACAAAAAATATTTGGTGGAAAACCCTCCATCCAAAGCATATAATGGTAACATTTGCCCATCTAAAGTACTTATGGCAACTTTTGGATGTAAGATGTTATAGGTGTTAATGACTTGCCCAAGTGAATTACCTTCCAATGACAAGCTACATAACTTTTTCCAAATGCAATATTCACCAAATTCATTTGAAAAGAAACTTTTTGATTCTCCATTTCACACAACCAATTTAATTGTTATTGTAACTATGAAACTTTGTTTGATGTATTTGATAAATTTGGAATATTTTGTTCAACAATTTGGTAATACCAAAACACATTCAATTTGCTTTGCTCCCATCATACACTGTGTTTTACAATTGGCATAATATCCTGAATTTTCTCTTGTTCCTTTTCAAATTCTTGTTGACATTAGTTATCAACCTCCACCAATTCCTACTCCAATTTGGTGTTGGGTGTCTTCAAATTAAGGTAGGTTGTAAAAAGGCAAGTAGGTAATTAGGTGGTAAGCTTAGTCTAACCTACTTAACCTAACTTACCTAGTTACATTAGTTTAACCTACCTACTCTAATCTTTTTATGCACGCACATAGGTTACAAGTATAAAGAATTGAACTTTCACCCACACAATGATAAATCAAGTCCTTGCCAAAGAACTACACCTCCAAAAGGTGACACTTTTTGTCAAGTTTTTTTTTATTTCATGTGTTTATTACACATCATTATTTACGTAAGGAAGCAAATTAAATAATTAGTAAAAGGTTGAAAATAGGTTAGAAGATGGTATGTAAATAAAGGAGGTAGAAGTAAAAGGTAAGCAAATAGGTAGATTAACTCAATCTACTTATGATTTAGGTCTACTTACCTAGCTTAGGTAATAATTAAGTAAATAAGTAGACCTAGGCTACTTACCTAACCTATGTAATAAATAATTAAGTAGGTAGGAGCGTAAGCCTAGGTGTGTAAGTAGACCAAGGTTACTTACCGAACTTAAGTAATAGTTAGTTAGTTTGATTTATTAATTAACACAAGATCTTCAATTTGACTAAAAAATCATTGATCATTTTGACTAAGCATGTGATTTTGTTTTGTTCAACTTAATTAGATGTCTCACTTTATTGAAACCCATTGACCATTTTGACCAATGTGCTCAAATTTTTTGTTTGATTGAATGTTCAATTTGATAAATAATCAAATTATTCATTATAGTCAAGTTCACTAGTCCAAAAATCCACAATTTCATTTAGGCCATGGACCTTTAATTAAATTGGATATGTTCATTAGTTAAGTGAACAAAGTAATCAACTTGAACAACTTAAAAATCCATGGATTGTAATAGTGGTTTATTGAAAGGATTTTAATAAAGTGTGAAAAATATAAAATTGACAAAAAATGATCATTCGAATTTTGCAACTAAAGTGCAACCACTATAAGAAAGGATCACATAGACCCAAGATTTCAAATTTTAAAATTCAATTGATTAGGAAGAGCAAAACAAAAAATGCTGAAATTAAAATTTTTGTACAATGTTGTTTGTTTCCAATGAAAATACTACATATATTTTATCAAAAATTGCCAAAATATTCAAAAATAATGATTTCCCTAAAACACTTAAAAAGATGAAAATGATCTTCCTTCTACAAAAATCCTTCTTAAAGATTATTGTGAAGTTAATGTTGTCCAACTTTGAAAAGCTATCAAATTGTGACTAACCATTTGATACAAGCAATTCCAACCTTAAGTAATGGTCAATACTTTGTTGAACTTCCAATGTCTTTTCAAAATTGGTCACTATCCAAAAGACCCAAAATTATGACCTTTCGAAACAATTTTATAACTTTTTGAATTGTTAGCCAATCATTATCAAATTTTCAAAAGCTTAAAAAAATAAAAATAATTAATTAATTAATTAATTAACAAAGGGGTGCATTGCAACCTAAGTAAATGAACAACCAAGTTATTTCATTCAAGTTTTCATCATGACTGAGTAAATATCACCTCATTAATATGTTTTTTTAAATTTTTGGACCTTCAATATCAATTACATCCTCTTTATCCTTATGATGTTCCCCAAGTGTTGTCCCATGTTAGCAATAAAATTCACCTACTAACAACTATTACTTAAAGTCTCTTGTATATTTGTATATATTTTTAGTTTTTCTTCTAATGTCTATTATGGATTCGTATCTTATTCTAGTTATATTTAAATTTTAAGAATAAACACAATCCTGTTATAAAACTAATTAAATTATAATTTGTACTGAAAAATCAACATATGAGACCATATATTTCTACTCATGTAATTTTCTATTTCTGTATTAAAAAAAAGTCCCGCTTAATTGTAGCCCAAGCGGAAGGCTCAAGAATGGGTGGACCCTCATGGCATGTGAATTTTCTACCTAGATTAAGGACATTTTATTGTTGGAGTGCATCGCAAGTTGTAACTTGAATTACAGTGCTCCAAAACATGAGCTCAATTTTTTTAAATAATAAATAATAAATGAAATTTCTCCAAAGTTCTTTATGGTTGATTTGTGCCCTCAATTAGTGCCCAAATCAGGTTGCTTGCATAAGGATGGACAATGTGATGTAAAGCCTGAGATAATGTCTTGGTACCAAATTGCCACTTGGTATACATCCATGTCTCATTGAACTTTTTGATAAGTTGGATCCTTCGGCTTTTGTACCAATGATTCCCATGGCTTGTGTCTGATTTGTTCAAATCTCCAAAGTTTTTTATATGCACAATTTGTGAAATATGGCGGTTGCTGAAATATCAGCCACCCACTATGTCGGTCTATGTACGATCTTGCGTTTTTTGCACAACAATGCAAAAGAGAGTGATGACTATGTCATCATCTCAGCTTGTCACCCAATGACATCAGCTGTGAGTAATTCAGACAATTTGGGTATAGATTTTATTTTATTTTATTTTATTGGGAATTTGGCGCAGCTTTTCAAACTCTGTGCGAAATAAAATATGGCATTGATGAATCAGAAAAAAATTCAACATGTGTGACAGGAATGTTTGCTGCCCGCTTTCTGTCACAAACGTTGAATTTTTTTCTTGCACACTCCCCATTTCAGTTTCATCTCTCAAGTCTTTATCAAAATCTCTGTGCCTTGATCAGTTCTTTCATGAAAACTATTGGTTTTTTAAGGTTTTTGAAATAACTCGGACCATCATCTCTGATTCTGAAATATTAAAAAAACCCAAACCAGTGGTTTTCATATTAAAATAACCAGACAACGCTGAAACATACTGCCATGGAACCCCCCCGCCCAGCGACCCAAACCCCCCCCCCACCCCCCACCGACCCCAAAACCAACACCACCACCAAAAGAAAAAACCCAAAAAAACGCTATAACAAACGCAACAATCTAAACACAA
>Ga0116231_10006557_pt1 | contig 22113 bp, 14 predicted proteins | sample S1TSphgellanicum_2_FD_89695 | JGI IMG/M metagenome (GOLD analysis project Ga0116231, IMG submission 89695) | Host-associated microbial communities from peat moss isolated from Minnesota, USA - S1T2_Fd - Sphagnum magellanicum MG | ecosystem: Host-associated > Plants > Peat moss > Unclassified...
TTTTTTTCTATAAAAAAAAAAAAAAAGGGGAAACAACCTCTCTGGTTAAACACCACCACCAAAAAAAGGAAAATTTTTTTTTTTTTCACCCCCCCCCCCCCCCCCAAGAAGAAGGCAATGGTAGTTATTGTCGCCTTCTTCTTCTCTACAACACACCCCAGAAAAAGGCGACGGTAACTACCATCACCTTCTTCTTCTCTACAACACCCCCTAAGAAAAAGGCAATGGCAACTGTCATCACATTTTTCTTCTCTGCAACACCACCCCAGAAAAAGGTGACGATAGTTATAGTCACCTTCTTCTTCTTCTCTACAACACCCCCTGAGAAGAAGGTGATGACATTTGTCGTTGCTTTCTTCTTCTCTGCAAGACCCCCCTAGAAGAAGGCGACAATAGTTATCGTCGCCTTTTTCTTCTTCTTTACAACACCCTCATAAGAAAAAAACAACCATAACTACCATCGCCTTCTTTTTCTTCTTTACAACACCCCTGTAAGAAGAAGGCGACCACAACTACCATTGCCTTCTTCTTCTTCTTCTTTACAACACCCCCATAAAAAGAAGGTAATGACAATTGTCATCGCCTTCTTCTTTTCTTCGAGACAGGCCACAAAAAAGGCAACAATAACATCGCCTTCTTTTTCTCCTGAACACCACCTCCATAGAAGAAGGTGATGGCAATTATTGTCGCCTTCTTCTTCTTTGCAAGATCACCTAGAAGAAGGCAATGGTAACTACTGTTACCTTTTTCTTCTTCTTTGTAACACCCGCCTGAGAAGAAGGTGACGATAGTTGTCGTCACCTTCTTCTTCTCTATAAGACCCCCTAGAAGAAGGCGACGACAATTGCAATCACCTTCTTCTTCTTTGTTATAACACCCCTTAAAAAAAGGCAATGGTAGCTGCCATCGCCTTCTTCTTCTTCTTCTTCTTATGTATAACACCCTCGTAAGAAGAAGGCAATGGCAGTTGTTGTCGCCTTCTTCTTCTCTGCAAGACTAGCCACAAAACAAGGCGACACCAATGTTGCCTTCTTCTTCTCCTAAACACCACCTCCACAGAAGAAGACAACGATGCATTGTTGTCGTCTTTTTTTTCTCAAACACAAAGAAGAAGGCAACGACAACTTGTTGCCATTGCCTTCTTTGCTGTAACACTACTAGAGTTGCACTCACCTTCTTCTTCTCAAACATAGAGAAGAAAGTGACAATAGCAAGTTGCCATCGCCTTCTTTGTTGCAATAATAGCACATAAAAAGACAGGAAGGGGAGGTAGGTAGGAAACAAAAATGTGAAAGAAAAAGACAATGGCATCTTTTTCTTTTCAAGTTAAAAAGAAAACATAGAGAAAAGAAAATGCAAAGAAGGGACAAAGTTTACCTTTTTTCTTTCGCTTTTGCATTTGGGATTAAGTGCTCCTTTTGCATTGAACTCTCCACGTTCCTTCAATGTTGAGCTCCCCACCTTCCTCACGCCTTGTGTTGCAAAATTATGTGCTATTCAAGTTCGAGAGCTTGACTGAACCCTAGAGATGGAGTGAATGGGAAATGAAGTGAGGGAGGTAGGATGGGGGAGATAGGTAGGAAGGGGGGGAAGTAGGTAGGAGGGGAAAATTTTGGGGCAGAGAAAGGGGTTGAACAATCCCTAGGCAGGGGAAGAGGATGTGTTTTTGGTTCATCCCCAAAATGGCTTGAACGACCTCATCTTCAACTAATGCATTGGTGGTTGCTAGTTCACTCTATTTGTAAATGACCACTAGCAATTGTTGGAATAATCTCCATTACACACAAACCTTTCCATGCAACGTCGTTAGTTCATTCAACCAAGTGACCGCCCCCATTCACATGGCAAGGCTCCTTTGCCAGGGGCCTTCTTGTGAAAGGTCCCCTCTCCAAAGAAGACGTCAAAACTTGGTTTTCCAAGACCTTTAATGGCCCCTCCCTCTTTAATTTAAATGACATTTATCTTTATGCCTTTAGTTAGTTTTTGCTACTTGGTATTTCCATTCCTCCTATTGGGGGTTTGCCTTTCACCTTTTTAACCTTGTGCTACCTTGTACTATTTTTTTCATTTAACCTTGATGAGATCTTTTAATTGGCTATTGGTAGGTAACATGCCTCATGAATGGTTGCGGGGCTTATTTCATGAATGGTTCTGAGTTTGAAATTATTGAGCAATTGCATGACATGCAAGACAACAAGTGTGATGAAGGAGATCATGAATTACACGCAACACAAGACATTATACACTAACAATCACAAAGTTCATAGAGGTGTTTAACATCCCCCTAGTTGAAACCATACACACTCCTACATACTAGACCAACACTAGTTTTATTCCATTTGGAAAAAAATGCATCAAATTTCACACATGCAAAAGTGTTACAGGCCTAGTGTTCCAAAAAGCAATCATAGTGCACGGTTTAACAAGCTATGCACTAAGTGGGCTCCCTATCTTTCTAAAGGCCACAATGCAATACTTCTTTTGTGTTGTAGCAACAATAGCAACAATTATGAGTAATGACATCACATTCTATGTGGTGAACCCATGGGAACAAATTCAACATAACCCTTTTACTATATTGAGTTGCATCCCAAAATTCCTATACTTATCACTTGAAGATTGTTAATGTATCTTGTAATGAAATTATGATAATTTTTTTGGAAATAGATTGAAAATTAGACACAGACATATATACATCACCAATTCATTCATGTAGTTATAACAAGTAAGAAAGTTTCTTTGTAATATGGAAAATGTTGTTAACATGTACTATTGTTAATAATACTATAACCCTTTAAATGTATTATAAAAACATCTTTTGAATGGAAAAATAGTAAAAATTTCCAATTTGGTTTAAATAATGGTTTTGGAACAACATATTTGGAATGGATGTGATGGTTAGTAAAAATCACTACACAATTTAAATCATGTTGTGGATTGGCAAAATCGTTTGATTGGTCCTTCATGGTAAAATCTTCCATTGTTGTTGATTGGCCAAAATTATCTAATTGGTCCATTAGCTTTGTTATCAATTATTTCTCACTTTTTAGAGTCTCACTTTCAAGTTTATGGGTGGGGCTTCAACAAGCAAATAAATAATAATGGATGTGAAAAATATTGATGCAAGGCCATATACCTAGTATGGGTGGGAACGCTATTAGATAACCATGCTATGTCTTTAGTCTTTATTCTAAACACCATCTCTTTCAACAATGAATTGCAAAAGCTAGAAACCTCCAACAAAAACAAATGCATACAACCCACACATTTGCAATTCCACAATTGTAGAACAAGTTGCTTCACATAGGTATTTCAAAAATGTGTTCCAACCTATTAAAAAAAAAGGAATGGTGTAATAAAAGAAACCAAAAGAATAAAGAAAGTTTTAGGGTTTCAATTTTTGAATAATTTTTTTTTATTTCAATCTATTGATTTCAAAAATTATCCTTTCATCTTTCACAATGTGAATTTGACCCCTTATTACGCTCTTGACAACAAAAGATTAGGATGCCTATTAAGGCATGTTTCACATAGGAAGCTAGTGTTAAGTTTATATTAGTCTATCACAATTTCTTCTAAAACCAAAACTAATTTTACAAATTTGTAAATTCATAATTTCACTTGGGCGTAGGTTTCAAATCCTCTTGTACTTCGAAAAAAACAGAAAAAGTGAAAGATAAGAACAAAAGTAGTTTGTGCCAAAAGTGCCTATTATGACAGATGTAGGTGCTTCGACCTTATCAACTCTTGCTTCAAGTCTTGTTGACTCCTTCCCCTCACCATATGGTTCTTTTGAACTTACACAACAACACAACAAATAAGTATACAATTATAGGTATAGGAAAAAGACAATGAATCTCTTGGAATCAACTTGGGGGCATGCAAGTGAACCTCTCATAAGTGTTGAGGGTCCGGATTGGATATGGCCCATCCAGACAGCTGCTTCCTATCTAGTTCTCATTTCCTGGGGACTGGGTTGTTTTTGGCTGATTGTAAATGGACATACAACGATTGAAGGTTCCAAAATTGAAACCATATCCCCTAAGGCCCTCTTGCTTGGCTACAGTCCACAAAACACATCCCAAGTAGGTGGATTGCTTCCCTTGCCCACATACATTGCTTTGTCCTTTATTATGAAAGAAAGTTGAAACCTTTGCAATCTCAAGGATAGTGAACGAATGCCCCACCCAGTTGGTTACTGTCTTTACCAGTGTTGGGTGGTTATCAAAAGCACGAACAGACCCCAGGTGGTTACCACCTGGGTGATGGTTCTTAGGGTTCATGAATGCGGTTCTCAATTTAAAATCAAAGAACTGATTCTTATAAGTAATCACCATTCTAAAAAAAACTGGAAATAAATTTTTTGGGTGAATTCTTTCACCAAGATCATTGGTTCTTTGAAATAACCACAGTGGAATGGGTGGTTTGGTGATTCTGAAATATTTAAGAAAAAAGAATCAGCAGTCATTAACAAAACCAAATACCCACTCAACATTGGTCTTTTACCAGAAGCTAGGGACAATTATTAGCTTGGGTGGTCTAAATTATTGACATCATAACAACCATCACACAAGGCCCCTTTCTTGTTGGAAGGGCATGTGCAACCAACCACTCCTGTACTGAATGTTGTATGGTTGGAAACAAGTGATCACCTTGGGTGAACCACCACCCATATTGGTACCACCATTTAAATTATTCCTGAATATTACAAATATCCCGTGTTTTGACTAAATCAGGTCTCTAAGTTCAAATCTAAGTTACATTTGTTGGGCTTAATATTGTCACTAAGAGGCTTCCCCCAAAAAGGTGAAGGTACCAATGCCGGTGCTGGCAGGAAATAGTCTGCAATCCAGATCCAATGCCATAAGCGCTGGTTCAGCCACATATTCTGGGACCGACCTATGGAGACTTTTTGACCTGGTCCAAGTTCAACTACCCACCACAAGCTATGATGGATTGCATGATCAGTTTTTTTTGGCACTATTTCACAATCTCGCTTGGTATATGTTAAAATTTTCTTGTACTCTGGCAAAAACATTAAAGTTATTCGTAAAGTCAGGAAAAGATGGCATCGGGACACCCTGGTGACCTTTTCGAGCCTCAGGCATTTAATCCCGAGTCTCAGTATTTCATACCCTGATTTAATAAAATTTGGCGACTTTGCGGATAACAGCCAGGAGGGGATGAAGCATCAAATGAAACTCAGGCCCAACAGGGCATGACTTTACTGATAACTCTAGTATATCCACTCCAAATGAAATGAGAAAACTTTGGAGGCTTGAAATTAATCGGTGAAACAGGGACCTTGAAGAAGACAAGGTCTTGTGATGTGCTACACCAAATTGTTGCTCATTTCCAGGTATGTGGGCGGGCCCTCTTGAATGCCTCAATGAACCTAGTACCTACCATGAAAAAATGCATTGGATGTGAGGCCTGGCCTTGCAAGGGCCAAAAAGAGCAAACAAATACACACTGAAAAGGGCACCATGAAACATGTTGTTGGGTATTCTTGTCCCATAGCTAACCACAGTGGTTAGCTATGAACTAACAGTCCCCATACATGTATCTACCCAGCTAGTAGTCACCAAGTGCCTTTACATAATAACCACTTACATTCCTCACATACATACTTTCCTACAGTACTTCAGTGTAAGATATGGATTGAAAGGAAGAAAGAGAAGGGGGTGAAAGTGGGTGTAGTAGTTGGATGGTGATTATAAGTCATAACATGAATGGTTGAACCCTTCAATTGACCCAGTCAATTCTCTCATCCCTGGTGCATCAAACATAACAATGGTTTATCCTCCAGGTGGACTAGGGTAACATGGTCTAGTAGACAAACTTATTCTCTAGTAATCTTGTTCTATGTAGTGGGGATTCCCAATAATATATTGAGTTGAACGAGTGGTGTTGAAGTTTTCCACTACCGGAGTGGCCTATTTGTACATGTATGGCAAGGGATGAACCAATTACATTGTTGGATGGAGCAATTATTTTGCAGTTGCAAATGGTTGCTTCACCTTCAATTGCATATCTGAGGATGACTTTTCAATGCCTCTAATTTGTTGTTCGATTGGGTTTTTGAGGGTTTAGACATTTTCGATTAGGGATGCTTGTGTCTTGTTTGGTGCCATCCTGGGGGACACAAGGGGGCACTAAAAAGCTAAATCAAACCAACTGTAAGGTCTCATTTATGTTTGTGAAATAAAAATTATAATCATAGTTTTGAATGAAGGACTTGTTTACTTCAATTGAAGTTCACAACTAACCTATTAAGGTACTAGTTTTCCCTAAATATTATTGTTTATCAGAAGTAAAATAGCATAAGTTAAGTTTGATAGTTAATAGAAGTTGAAAGTTCCAAAAGGGTGTTTAGGTTCAAGTAATGTTATGCCAAAAAAAATTAATGCTTTGAAAAGAAAATTATCTACAATTGAGGGGGGATCATTAATAGGTTGAAACATTGTCGAACCTTGTGACAATTTAGAAAATGGATAACTAAGATCAACTAAGGCATTCAAATCAAAATAGTTACATTTTAAATATTTATTTTCAAAATATATAGCTTGATTAATTTGAAGTTAAATAATGGTTTAAATTTTATATTAATAAATTGATCATTAAAAAAATGTATGATTTTCTAAACTAGTGTGGCTTGTGCTATTGGCCCAATTGTGAACATGACCTTATTATAGAGCTCAATCTTTTTTTTAAAAAAATTAATGTTAAATTAATTTCACTAACAAAATTTACTCAAAATTAGATATTTCCCTCTCCTTAGTTCTAAAAGTTACAAAATCACCTCCAAGAGATCCCACTCATATCAAGGGTTTTTCCAACAATATCAAAAGAGCTTGCCCTGATTTCCTTAAAATATTTGGTTTTAAGAAAATCTTTGAAAAAATTGTTCAAGATTCAATAATTCTTGGACTATATGTTTAAACATTGCCAAACCACCTCAATGCACCTTTAGTCATTGGGGGCTTTCCAATAATACCAAGAGCAAAATGAAGGGCACTAGCAGCCTATGTCATATTGGCCCAAATGTGAGCTAGTTACCTAATTAAGTTTTGCTTTCAAAATCAATTTTTGTAATGTAATTGAATTTTGAATGATAAAAACTATTCAAAATTCAATATCTTTCACACCTTAGGTTTGAAATTTCCTAAATTGCCTTCATTAAATCCTACTCATTGAAGGCTTTGCAACAATACAAATAGTCCACCTAAATTCCCCTACATTTTTTTGTTTTGATTTAAATAATATTTCAATGAAATACCCTAATACCTTGGCCAATTTGACACTAATTATATTATTTTTAAAAATGTTGAATTTTTTCAAAAATTATTTTTTCCAAATCAAAAAATATTGTGAAAGATAATTGTGAATATTTAGAAATATTCCATTTTTTGAGATGAATTTTTCAAAATTAATTAATTATTCGATGAACATGTGTTGAAATGGCCAAGGTACTACAATAATTGTTCAATATTCAATAACTTCATCATAATTTGAAACATTATGAAACCAATTTGGTGCACCTTTATTCATTGCAAGTTTTCCAAAGGTATTAAGAGTGTAACAAGAAACACCCAAAGAAATCATTGTGATAAACAAAACAAACAAATTATTTTCTTTCATAAATAGATATGTGTAATTAGATAAGTGGATAATATAAATGTACCAAAAGTTATTATAACCTACAAGGTTATAACCCCCAAACAATTAATATTTTGCCACATGTGATAGTAAAAAAATACCCCTCAACGATGTCATTTGTTGGTTTTTGGATTTGGATAAGAGGTCATTTTTAATTAACCCCAATATCCTTACATGTATAGATTTACAAAGTTGTACCCAATATTTTTTAAATATTTTTTTTGATCAAGCAAAAATGGTGAATTAGTGTTTATAAAATACGTTCTACACTTTAAAATGCACATTTTTCCAAGTTTTTTCAAAGAAAATTTTGCAAAAACATAAATTCCTCACCAAAAAATCAATGGTAGTACCTACCAAGTAATTATAAAATATATTTTATGCTTATGCTACCAACAATTGCCTTTCATGATAGCCACATGGGCTATATCTAAACAACTAAGATGGATTCGGGCTCTACATGTCTCTGTTGTTTTTGATCGGTGCTTTTCATAAAGTGTAACACATTTGTGTTAAGGTCCTACATGAAGTAATCGAAACAATATTTCTAATGAAGGCAAACATAAGTGATGCACAAAGCTTGTTCCAACACAAGTTGTTATAGTCTTTCATCTAAAAATGATCATGCAGGGTACCCAACAATCACAACTAAACATGTTTATCTAAGTATTGTGAAGTGTGAAATGTGAAGTTTGAAAGTATGAAACAAGTAGGTAGGCTCATGAAGTGACTTTATTTCAGTACTTGAAAGAAATTAGGAAATAGGAAAATTTCACCAAGTATTTTGCCCTTCTCCAAATTGGAGACTTTCAAAATCAAGGTAAATATAAAGTCTAATTAGTACCATCTACATCCATCCTTCTTTCAACATTTACATAGGTCTTGCTACTAATAGATTTTATGTTAGTTACAATATCAACTTGTTTTTATTCAACAACACAAGTTTTTCCTACTTACCTATGTGAAAATCATAAATACACATTTTAAATTATATTTGTAATACATGATAATGTAATCAATTAAAAGTAATTCCAATGATGTCTAATATGTGACCCAAAAAATTAAAATTGGATGATGAAAAATCAAAACATGTCATTTTGGCTTAACATTTTTCCACATCATGTTAAGCTTAGTAAAAGGCACAATAGGGGCTAATAAATGTCATATGATTGTCATGTTCATAGTATTAAATATGATCTGACTACTACTCCATGTTTTCAATTAGCCAACCAAAATTATTAGTCCATGTGGTTTGTTATTTAGTAGTTCCCACCTATTTGTAGTCTAATTTTAGTTTTATCGGTGGGGTTGTGAAAAATTAATTAATTAAATTGGATGTGAGAAATATTTTTGCTAGGTCACACACTAAGCACCAATGGAGCTACTCTAAACACAATTCTAACCTCCAAAACATCATAAAGAGAGTGTTCACACGAGGGTTGTGGAAAACTTTAACATAACAAATGTTGTTACTAACTAGTCATGATGATGTAAAGTCGGTAGTGGCCAAGTGGTGAGTTATAACTTGTAATTTTGTTTTAGTTTTGATTTTTTTTATGTGAAAAATTTGAAGTATAACATTTTCTTAAAAGCTTTTAAACATGGTTGAAAAGGCGAATTTCAAAATGGATTTGTATATAAATATGTTAGGAAATTTATGAAAATTAGTATTTAAAAAAATGATAAAATCCATTTTTTTAACCAAGAAATCTTACAAATAAAATATTTTCTCTTGTCAATCCTTACAAATTATTGTCACTCAACCACTGTACAAATTCCTATTTATATTTAGGTTCAATTTATTTTTCCTTCAACCTTAAAGGTGATCACTTAGTGTTATAGCCCATGTCGAAGACCTTGCAACTTCAAAAAGGTTTTGGGGTTCAAACCTACTAATGTGCTTGAATGAAAGTCATGTCAACCTTCTACCGCTAAGCTTGACTTGGGGGTGCCAATGGGTTGTCAAACTAGGTTTGCTATTGTGCTTCATATATATACAAAATATAGAAAACTATGTGTGAATACATTTTTAGAATCAATCTATTTCATTGTTTGTTATGGTAACATGAATTCACCACCATTTTTGACATGCCCCTATATTTGCCAAATGGTATTGGGACTACAAAACTTGTAGGCATGTTCGTTAGTTCTAACAAAAAAAGAAGGCACATGGCAACATTGGGATGAGACTAAGATGAATTCACAAGAGTTTAAGGTGAAATTAATTTACACAAACTAAGAAAAAAGGAGATTAACACAAATTGGAACCAAAATGGTGCACTAGCAATAAGCAACTCAACTCACAAGACTCACCACAACTTGGATTTGGGAGGAGTTCATCACCCTCGTCCTTGTAATATATTTTGTGATTAATGGTGGGGGCTACATCAAAATGTCAAAAATTTCCAATTTGGTCAAGTTATGAGTCTTGCAAATTTGTGGGCTCATAACTCCCACATAAAAATTATGATTGAAGAGTTATCAATTGCAAAGTTGTAACCTTGGAAAGACCTTTCCAACACCATATCACATGTTCACTTTGAAGGTCATTTGACCTCAATTTTTCGAGTTTTCATGATTAATAATTAAATTGTTAATTTGACTTCTTGTTCTTTTTTTGGTAATAACTTGAAGTTCATGGCTTCAAATGGAGAATGCAAGCTCAATTTTTTATATTTAAACTTCAACGCCTTTCAATGGTCTAAAAAAGGCTCAATTGGACATTGGTTGTTATTTGGACTTTTGTCCCAAAGATTCAAAACACCAAAATATTTCAACTTTCAAGGTGGGAAAACCGTTTGGGAATGTTAGGACTCGTTCTCTCACACTTGTGAGAATGTGGTTGAATTATAAGACACTTTTCCAACTTTCTTCCCTTCTCATGTTTTAGCCTTAATCATTGACCCAAAGCTAATATCATGACAATTTCTTTGGCAATTATAAAAACAATAGAGTCAAAAACACATTATACCATTTTTCTCATAAAAGCCCAACTATTTTTCAACATTATCCTATCATCTAAAATCAAGAAAATAATTGTCTTTTCATTTTAAAATACCATTATTATTTTTATTATTTTTTGCATTTGACCTCCCCATTTGCAATCTAGGATTATATTAGCACAATGAAATTGCTATGAATAAATGACCAATGGTATTACAATATATTATGTGTTTTTTAAAAAATCTCCCATTAAACCATTTATTTCATGTAGTTTTTCAATTACTTTATCCACATGCAAAAACTTTCACATAATAGGCTTGGCTGAATAAAAAAGAAATATCAATTGAGCTATGATTCAAACTATCAATGTTATAGTTTTCCAAACTCAACCCTAGAATGACCATTTGACATCTTTTTTGTGTGGGCTTTCAAATGTAGTTTTTTCAATTTGAACTTGTGACCACTTGTTGTAGGGGAGTTAGTTTTCATTTTAAATTTTTAATTCTACACAAAAATTTGTTCCAAATCTTGTGTTGAAACATTTCTATTTTTCTGAGTTTTAAAAATTGACATAACTTATGGTGATTTGTGGTAAATGGCCATAATCACAATCAAGGCAACCCCATTGGAACTTGACCTTGTAATTTTTAAAATACAAAAACAATTAAAAAATTGTAACTATTTTTAGTTGTGGAACACATGCAACTTAATATAAGTTCAATTAAAAACATCTTAGTGTTTTATAAATGTTTTATGTATTTAGTATTAGTTTACATCTAAATGTTTCAGATGTGTTTTTCCCAATACTAAATAATGAAAATAAATAATTTAGTCCATTATGCAAGTGTAGATAAAAACCCTTTCAAATAGTCCTTTTCTAATCACTTTATTAAGGATTTTGAAAAATGTAGATGTTATGATTTTCATAACATTTGATATCTAACAATCATTTCAATTTATGGTTCAAATTTGGTGCAAGTTGGCATAAATTTACTAGTATTATTGATTTCCATACCATATTATAGTTGTTATGATCAAGAATTATTTTTAGTATTCAAGATTTGAAGACATTAAATTTTACACCAAATTAAGAAATTGGAACATCCTTGTGTTTATTACAACTTATAGATATCATTAGTCATGTTGAACTAAAGATAAAATAAGAAGGAATAATATTTAAGACCCATAGTAGAATTTGTGAATTGGAGCCTTTTATAGTGTGACATTATGTTGGGGTATCCTAATTGTGATTAAAAGGTTGAATATTATGTTTCATTTCCTTGTTAATTTTATGGACCCCAAAAAATATATCATGCCTAAACTCAAATGAATTCCAAGCCATGAGTTGCACATCTTTGTTATATACAACATGAAGAAGTTTTTCCTCAATAACATGACATGAACACTTGCAAATGGTTACATTGTTAATTATTATTTTTGCAACATTTTTTCATCCTATATTTATTCAATTTTTTAATTAATTAAAGTGCACAATATAATTTATTGAGTTTTCCTTATATTCATAGTGGGTCCAACATGCTAATATGAACCACTTTAGGTGTAACCAATCATTTTTTGGCATGTTTACAAATCCCATAAACTAAGTTAATGTTGAAAATGTGTGTTGTGTTTATACAAAGTGTTTTTAATGTAGCAATCTAACATTTGAATAAAGTTTGAAAGTAATCAAATAATGGCATAAATAACCTTCAATGGACCCACTAGGACCTCCACTTCTAGAAATGGTAAAATTGTAGAATTAGTCAAATAAAATTATTGGTTCTTTTCCTTCAAATTCTTTTCTCATGTTTATCCATAGCATGCCAAAATATATGATGTCCTAAAGTGTTCATTGAAAATTTTAAAAGGTGAAAATATCATAATATATTTTTCATAATTGTAAGTTGGAGGGGGGGGTGGGGTAGTAAAAACATAAGGTCCATTTATTTGTTGTTGGGTAAAAATATTTGTAATTCAATTAGTTCTATAACATGATTATGTATTCTTTAATGATTCCTTACACCTTCAACGAAAACAAAAAAATTAAAACAAATATATAATGTCAAAATCAAACATAAAATTTTGAATAAGTTTAAGGTGGTATAAATATAAATGTTTAAATGAATAATAGGGTAAGAAAAAATGAAGTTCATTCACAAAATACCCTCCAAAAAATACCCTCTTTGATGCACACAATTGGAAAAATTAACCCATAGTAACCCCCCTAGTCAAAATCAAGCTCTTGAACTTTGGAAATAGATTCAATACCATCTAAGGTACCTTTGAAAATTATATTTAAAAAAATCAAAACATGTTTCAAACTTGTGTTCTTGACTAAAAAGTTCAAGGAAAAAAACACAATTACATTCCTAATAAATGCAATCATTAAAAAAAAATTTAAAATTCTTGATTTCATTAAAGTTTCAAATTTTATACAACATAATTAATGTATTCACCAATAAATTATAATCAAAAGGCTTATTCAATTGTTTCTTGTATTTATCTAAAGTTTGATGGGTCTAACAAAATGAATGTGTGACATTCCTAGTGGGTCCATCCAAGGATATTTATGCTTATAAATACAAAATATATTTAAATAAATCCATAACTATTTTTTTAACACAATAAAATAATGCAAATCACTATGTAAACGTTGTTGTTCAATAGTGTCTCAGGACTTTTCAATCAATTTTATGCTACCACATCAAACTATCAAGATTACTCATGAACGGTACTTAGAAAATGTCAATGCCTACTTTGATTGGGTTTAACCATAGTGTTAATTAATTTTTAAAAGAATTATCTTTTGAAGCACACATTTGAAATGTTGAAAAATGATTTACTGATTGTATTTGTGCATCCATTTGCAAGTAATAATGCAAGTAATAATCATCAAAGTTGATTTTACAATTTCATTGAATCTAAGGTAAAATAAGATCATTTGAGATATTTTAATGTTCAAATCTTTATACATTACTTCATGGACCTAAATAATGTTATTTTACTCTTGTTACAAATGACACTATAGATTCTTTGGCAAAAAAATTACATTTAATTCTCATGTTCATGTTTCTACAAAGGGTTAACAACATCTACAAAATTTCATTGAAGTGCCTTACTAAGACGTCATGAATGTGATGGAATATTTGAAATTTATTTAAAAGATGTTTCACAATTAAATGACATGATTATTTACTTGTCTTTTTAGTTGTATGTTAATGATTTGAATTGTAAGAGATTAAAAAATTTCTATTTAAATAAAAGAATTAATGATAATAATTCATTTTTTAAATTTAATTTTGGTTTCATTAAGCACTTCAATTTGATTTTTCAAATGTGTTTTATAGTGTGGGAATTTTTGAATATGGAGTATGATAGTGTGTTGTTCAATTGTACTTAATATTGTACAAATTATAATAACTTTGTGGGTTTTTAAAACTCATGGATAAAATCTCGTTTAATTTCAGTAGATAAGCTTTCAAATTATCAATTACTTCACCTTGCATATGGATAATCTTTTTAAAAAATAAGAAATAAAATTACAAAATAAAACATAAATTTTAAAATAAAAATGTGTGAATTGAAAGAAGAACATCACATTATAACCACATTTAAAAAATAAATCCATATCATCATATGAATTTGAACCTACATGATGCACACCCTAGAAAAAAACTTTGACATTGCAAGAATTGTTATAATTCTCAAGTTGCAACGAGAGGAATCAAATGTGTTTAAAAAAAAGATTTTATACAACTTATCAAATAAATAAATAAAAAACATGTAAAGCAATGAGGGACAAGAAAGTTCAAATGGGCAAAGGGTGCAACCTCAAGTCTAGAAGCAAAAATGACAAAAATTACTACCTAACATGAAACTTGAGTTATAAAAGCTTTTACAAGATGCCAAATTTAAACCATAGCCTTATCATCACAAGGAGTAGCCAATAGTATGGGCCATCATGGAAGTTGACAAAGAAACAACACAAACAACAAAAACAAGGAGACAACAAAACAAGTTGGACAAGAAAGAACAACAAAATCAAACAATGCTATAAATTACAACTTGTCATTATGGTATTACCAAATTTGCTTCATTAAACTTAGAAAATCAAAGGTGCATTTAAAACTTGCAAAACTTTAGCTTCACACTATAGTAGCAAGATTTGTTGTCATGACGTATATCAACAATGTAAGCAACAATAAAATCAATGTCCCCAACACAACTTCCAATCTTCAATGAGTTTTAAAGATCTCATCATTTGGCACATAACATAATTTAAATGTTGAGCCCCAATACATAAATCCGCAAAGTCAATGCATGTTTCACTTTGCATTTGGGCTTCCATCTACCTCTTCATGCGTAATAATGAACTATCCTTAAAGTTCTTAATAAAGGACCAAACCCCCAAACCAATCATGGAATAATAATAAATGCACAATATTTGCTAAATATTTGGTGTAGGAACAATCATGCATCTTGTAAAAATGAGATTGGAAATGAAACTACTTTTTGTAGGTTGATTGAGGTAAAAGTAGTTCCACCTTCCATTTTACATGAATGTATATTTTTTGCAACTTTTTGGCATCTCGTTCCAGTTTTAGCCAAAATAGGGGTTTTGGTCCCTTGTTTGACTAACTTTGTAGATATCTTTAATGTCAAAACTAAGTTCACCAAGTTTCAATGCCTTGAGACTTTTGAAAATTTGAAAACACTTTCAAACAATAAAAGCACATTGAAAGTAAAAAGTATGCCATGTATGCAACAAAGAAGGCAACATCAAATGAGGAATGCACAAAATGTGCCTCCCTTTTGAGCTACAAAAAAAGTCACCTTCATTAGACAACAACTAGACATGTCATGCATAGCCTTTAACAATATCATTGTATTGTTGAATTCCTTTTCTATTAAGAAAGTTTCATCTAATTTTAAAGTTTGAGATGAAAAAATTATGTAATTTTTAAAGGTTGTTCATGATTTGCTTGTGTGTACAAAGAATATTGCCCCATAGTTTTTTGTTTAGTTTTTGGAGTAAAATATGATATAAAACAATGTTAAATTTGTGATAATGAGAATTTAAAATTACAATCTTGTAGTATGGAACAAACACATCACAAAAATGTGGAAATGTTTCCATGCAAATAAATATAACTAGTATTTTGATAATATTTTATAAACACCGATTTCTTGTCCCATAGAAGGAATTTTTTAAAGATATATATGATTGTTGTAGTACAACCATTTCTTTATGAAACAACTATTGTAATTTGATATGTATATATGAAGTGCATCTTCTGAACACCTTATTGACCCACTTACATATGTTGATGAAATCTTCATATATGTTAAAAGTGTGTTGGAAAATCACAATTTTGTCCACTTAACAAAATACCTTGATTTTTATGTGAATGGGGGGCAATCACATCAAAATGTATTTAGTGCATTGTAATCTAGTGTTTTATCTATTTTTCTATTTGAAATTAATCCTATTATAATTTTAGTCATATTTTTTATAAATGGGTCACAAATTTTCAAAATACCCATAAAATGTGATTTTTTTTTCCAACAAATACCAAAGCTTACTATCTATTTGAACCCAAAGTGGGTAATAAATGTCACATGTCATATGGTTTGAAATTTTTAAGATATTAGTGCATAGGGAATTATGCAATTCATATGATTAAGTGGGAAGGTTGGTGGAAATGTTTAAAAATTTCCTAGCATTTAAAATGTTAGAAATCTACAATACCATATAATGTTTTGTATGCTCAAGCAAACCATGACCCAAATGTTTTCCTACAGAAGTCTAAAGAATGGTTTTAAAACACATTTCAATTTCTCAACTAAACTTCTTTCACAATTAGGTGTCAAGTTGAAACATAAATAAACCTTTGTACTCTTAATTATTATAAGGGGTCCTCATTTACAAGGTCAATGCATGGTAAGGTGGATCATAAATCAACAAAAAAATACATCTTAGCCATAAATCCATTCTCTTTTATTTTGAACCTTGGGATTATTAGGGAATTAAGTAACAACAATTTGTTAATTCCAAGCAATTAGTTTTCATCTATGTTTAAAACTACCCAAATTTCATTGTTCTATACACAAGTGTGCACAAATCCAACATAAAACCACATTTTCTCAATATGATATGGACTTTCAAGAAAGGAAACAAAAAAAGTTCATAAATTTTATTTTCATTTGACATGACGTAAAACTCTTCAATTTTTTTTTCATCAATACATTATTTAACTAAACCCCAAGTCCCTAACCCTAATAAGGTCAAAATCCATCATTTGACCACAATGAAAATTTGCCTATAGTTCTTGCTTTTAAGTTCAAAAAGTAATTGCTCTTGTAGTTTTATAAGTTATGCATAACAAGTAATTGAACTACGCATAACTTCAAGTGTATGATCTCAAAACAAGTCCTTCATAGCAAACTTTAATGTAGGCAATTGTGACACCAAAAGTGATTCACCCTACCATGCATGGACCTTATATAGTGCACCAATGCAAAATAATCAAGTATGTTGAAATAATCTAAATACCATTATCTTCAATTTCTTATATTTCAATGGTTGATCAATAAAAGTTGTAGCCATTTTTCAACCTAAGCTTAGCAAGGCAAGAACCTATGAATGACATTATCCATTAGTCTTAGTCTTTCTAGGTGAACCACCTCCTTATTGGAGGCTTGTTTGGTGGTTGGATCCATGCAACCTTTTACTTTGAGTCCTTTTAAAAATTGACATCTAACCCACACAATTTTTTATGATGATTTATTTTTGTTAAATGTTGTGGCACAAAAAATTCAACATGGTGCCACAAACTATATTGTTGCAAACAACATTTGGTTGATAGATGACATATGTCTAGTTAGAGGAACTATTCCACTACCTAAATATAGACTTTTTCTTCACTAATTGAAAACTTTTCATTTTTTGTTTGATTAGGGTAAGTAAACCTATCATTAAACACCCACCCATCATTGAACATTTGTCTAGTGAACAAAAGACCCAATGACCAATGAACCAAACATCTTCCATTGGTTTGACCATGATCATTGAGTGAACATTTAGTGGAAAAAAATGTTTTAAATGTGTTTGGTCATGGATGGGGAATATAATATTCATTGAAATAAGTTGTTTGCAAATGGTAAAAAAAGAGTTGGTGTTAGGGTTAAAGTTGTCACATTCCAACACACAAATGTTCACAAATCTGAAAATATCTAGGTGTTTACAAGCTACAATGTACATGATTTAAAGCAAAATTAGGACTATAAATAAAATAATGAATTGTAAGATTTCACACACTCTAAATTCTTTTGGAGATCACATATAAATGGCTTTGTGTTCAAAACTAAAATAAGTCATGAAAACCATGAATATGCAATTGATTCATATCATGGCTTTGTGTAAATGTACACTAATAATTTTATAAAAGTTAAAAAAACCTCATTTGATAGTGGTTTTGCATTTTTTATTATTTTATATCTCCACTTTATTTTTGTCAAATGATTAAAAACACTTATCGCAAGTACATCTTCAATGGAAGAACATTTTACAACCTAAAAAGATCATAATCAACAACATTATGATAACATAAATGTTTTAATGAACATTCTAATATCATTTGATCCAAATTCCAAGACTTCAAACTAAATTTAAAAGTTTTGATGGACAAGATTATTCCTTTTGTTAATAACTTTATATGTGCAACATTTCATTAAAAAAATTGTATAAAAATGATTGGGATATAACCCATCATCTATAACAAATTTTCATCAAAGAATGTTTTTCTAAAATTTACCATGATGCATCAAAGTGTTGAAATATTGAAAATGATCATTTTGTGACAATTTTCTATGTACACAGTAGCTTGCAGACACCCATCCCCAATGCATGAGATTTTAAATATTTGGTGAAATGTGTCACATGGATAGATTTATAGATTTTGTAGTTCATTTTGTGATGTTGTTTAGGAATGGGCTTTTAGTTGTTTCATTACAATGCACACACAATGACAAAAAAATGCAAAAAAATGTATGTATGGGGCTTCAAATGTTTAATTAAAGATGTGAAATAGGGCATACTTATAGATCTTTTGATTCATAACGTCATTTAAAATATTTAAGGATGGGAGGTGATTTATTACACTCAAAGGGGTACAACATCACCATAAGGGCCTTAAACCCTAACTAACTTGTAAAATCAATCTTTGGGCTATAAAACACAATTATGATTTTTGCAAAAATTTAAGCAAACAATCAAAGGACTAATTGAAAGTTTAGGATATTGCAATGCAAAATTTATGATGAACTTAAAGAGCACCAAAAAGATCTTTAAACCTACAAAATTTCCTATCGAAATAAGAACATCATAATTTTAATAAGATATATATATTCACACAAGTCCTACTTGAGTGGACATTCACTTCTTTCAACAAAGAAGAAACATGTCCACCTTACCAAAATCTATGCAAAAAAAGTTCCAAAATTTCTTAGAAAATTTTAGTACATAGTGTAAGAAGGTTGAAAGCAATAGCAAAATAGACCAATGTAGATGTGAAAGTAAAGGCAAAGCATGATGAGTGTGAAATTCAAGGAATAGTTGTAAAGAAACAACATGAAAATCCAACAAAAGAGTTCAACTAGAAAAATCAATAACAACATAAGAAACCAACAAAAAAAAATTCATGGGGTGTAGTCATACTAACATGTACCAAAAATAGTCATAACCACTACATAATTTTAGAATTTTGGATTGTAAAAGAAATTTTAAAAATAAATAAAATATATTTTTAGAAAATTTTATTGTGAATACATTATGTACATGTCATAAAAATTTGGAATCAATCTAATGAGTGAAAAATATGTATAAGGGCTTTTAATTTGTTGTAACCATTGTTTAAAAGTTGCATAAAGCAGCTTAAAGTAGTTTTGACACTAAAAGCACAATTTGAAAATAATTTTTAATGACATATTTTTTGATTTTTTAAATATACACCTTAACATAATAGTATTAAGAATTTTTTTTAATTTTAATATTTTTTTGAAAGATGTATTAAAAAGATTCCAAAAAGAGTCTAAGAATAAAATAGTGGTTGAAGGGGGCACATGTGATTCCTAATAGAGTGGTTGGACCCCATGATTATAGAATTGAAGAAATAAACATTATTTACAAGGAGAAGTACATGCTAAATTTTTATACTATTGTTAAGTAGCCAAACATGTAATGACACAAGCAAGAAATAATGCAAGACAAGACATTGGTCATCATAGATTTCAATGCATTTTAGCCTTTTGAATGTTGGTTCATTTGAGTGAACCAAAACTTTTGTCCAAGGGATATTTTTTTCTTATTTTGGATGTAATGAATATGTAAAATATTAACAACCACAACAAAACCAGGAAAGAAAAATGAAATTTTTATAATCACAAGAAGGTCAAGGACATGTTAATGAATTTTCATGGAATTTAATTAAAGTGGTGTTGCATGAATATTTTGTGGGAGGAAATATTATCTTAAGGGTTTTAGACATTTTGTTTGGAAATGGATTCAATGTATGATTGACAATACCCAATTTTTTTGGGATTATTACATTTTTATTCAAATAATTCTTAAAGTACTTCAAGAAATTTGTACCAAGTGGGGTTTTTCAAACAAATCAACATAATCTTCTACTAGGGCGAATGCAAGTTATGATGGCTCATTTTAGGTAGATGTAGAACTCCCAAGAGTCATTAGCATGTTTTTATATACTATCCATATGGATATTTAAACTTATAATATTTCATTGATGTAATTTTTGACTATTACAATTTCATTAACTTATAAAAAATCTTAAAACTAGGTGAAAACCCATATTGAAAAATGTTGTTGTTAGTTGGTATGGTGAAATCACTTTGGAAATCCTAAACAAAAAACTCATAAAGTCCATAAGAATAAAAGCCCACTTAGATATTTCAATTATGCATTGGGCATAATTTTTTTGACAAACACAAAAAAATTTGTTTCAAAAGGACTTTTGAAAATGAAGTCCAATTCTAACCCTTCAAAAATTCATAAAACTACCATTTGGCTAAGGTTTCACAAAAAAAGATTTCATACTTAATTTTATCATTTCATTTTTCAACCCATTCTTAATCCTTATAAACAATTTGGAATGAAATTCAATATGAAGATTTGAATTTCTTAACAATATAGCCAATTGACTAGTCCATATTTTTTACTTCAAAAGTTCATTGTTGATAATGAATGCATTATTTTCAAAAAATAATTGTGCAAATATGTTCATAATCAAGTTGTTAGTTTAGAATGAGTTATCATTTAATGTATTTAAGATTAAATTATTCACCACAATCATTTAAACATAAAACATCTTGTAGAAATTGCCACTATGACATGAAAAGTGAACCATTATAATTGCATTCACCCTTTAGATGGGCATGGATATTGATTGTGACTTCAAAAGCAATAAAACAATCACATGCATTTGGATTAGATATGGTCACATTCTTAAGCCATACATCACATACAATAAAACCCTTAGATGTGTCTTATTTCAAGCCTTTCAAAACAAAATTTAGAAAGGATGGAAATAATGCAAAAAAGATGTTCAAAACCAAATAAGATCAAGGTGGTTGTTCAAGTAGACACTTCATTGGACAAAACACTAAGCAAAGAAAATATTATATTTGGATTTAAGGTTACAAGAATCTAGCTTTTAAACCCTAGTACAACAAATGACAAATTATTGTTTGGTGAAGTGTATAAAACAACAAAATTTAATGGACTAAATAAAATAAAACCACAATTCAAATGAAAAAGTTAATGGTAATCCTAGATGGGAAGAAGATATTGCTACTACATCTTTCATTAATATCACAAGAATAAATGTTGTAGTAGATGAAAAGGATTGTCAACCTCCTTTCACATGAACAAAGGTATTATGTGGAGATGTTGCTATAAAAGCTACAAAATAAGGTGAACAACATTAAAAACTCGTCATTTGCAACCTCATTGACATTGCCATGTCTATTTATACAAACAACTAGAGGCAAACAACCTTTATTGGATTATTTGCAATCCCATGTGGTCACATCTAATGAATATTAACAAATCTTGTGACCAAAGACCATGGAAAGAGAAATAGCAAACAAAATCAAGGACAACAAATGAAAGGAAAGAAGAATAAAGGCTCAAAGGGTGGCAAATATTCAAATTACGGTTAAACGCACAACTCAAATGAACCTTGAAAGGCAATACATAACAAATCTTACAACAACATCGTCTTTTATAACTACAATGGAATATGGAAATCAATTGGATTGCAACATTCAAATAATGCTAACAAACCAACCACAAGGAAACCAAGCTTCTAATATGGACTCCAAATCACAAACTCAAAAAAAAAAAAAAAAAAAAAAGAAAATTAGGTTAACAAAAATAGGGCATGATCCAATTAAGCACAAACAAGAAAGTAAAATATTTTTGAATAAAAAAAA
>Ga0116231_10006558_pt1 | contig 22111 bp, 12 predicted proteins | sample S1TSphgellanicum_2_FD_89695 | JGI IMG/M metagenome (GOLD analysis project Ga0116231, IMG submission 89695) | Host-associated microbial communities from peat moss isolated from Minnesota, USA - S1T2_Fd - Sphagnum magellanicum MG | ecosystem: Host-associated > Plants > Peat moss > Unclassified...
GGGGGGGACGGGCGAAGGGGGGGCACGGGCGAAGAAGGACCGAGTGGGGGGAAGCTCAACGGGTGCATTATGCACCAAGTTCACATTAGTTTCCAATAATGTGAAGGAGTCATAATCATTAAAAGAATTGGCATTGTATGTGAATAATTTGAGCTTCAGTTGGCCTTTAGTGTTTTTTTTAAAAAATGAAATAGGGTTCAATTTGCATGGTTTGCAATCTTAGGGTTCGTGAATTTCAAAATCACTAAGAAAATTGTTTTGCAATGTCTTTTGTTGTGTGACAATTTTCTTTTCAACCTTTCTTGACAAAGTATAAGTACATCCTTTGTCATCTTCCATCAATGACCACAAAAATGTTATTACAATAGTACAAACAAACACTAAAATGAAAGAAACAAGTTCAACCAAGCAAAAATAAACGAGCATGCCAATGTTTGCCACCTTCTAATCTCCCATCAACAGAGCTAGCTTGGGATACCATCATGTGAGGGAACAAAACATCAAAAAACTTCACACTTAATTGGGCTGAACTGTTTGCAATTCAACAAGTACTCCATACTCTGTGGGAAATCATCCCTTGTCTAGAGAAAGCAAATAGTGAAGAAATTTCATCTTCAACTCCCATGCATCATATGTTTCAAGTGCAATCTGATTTCACATATCGACTCCCTCACCCATTTCCATTTACAGTAGGCATTTTTGATTGCCAACTGCAAAAATCCCACTTCACTTTTACAGTAATAAAATCCCTCTTGCATTAGTTCACTTGAAAAATCCTACGTATATTAGTCCAATTGCCCCGTTTTCAAGTGGACTAACACCATAGTAGAGAGACACCAAAACTGAAGAGCAAAACCTGAGACCCAAATCCTCGGAATACAGAAAAACCTCAAAAAGGATACAACTATATATCACTTACTCACAGATCTAATGCCTTGTTAGGTGCACAACAAAATCCTGACGGTCAGTAGTACTACCACAAGCAGGAGAAAATTGAGCTGTTGCTGCTGCTACAACCTTTGAGCTTCCAAAGTTGTTGTCATCCGAAGCTGGAATTCAATTCTCAGATTTAAGGCTGTTTCCAATATCGATGACAAAACGGTACTTCACATCCACTTCTCAAGTCTTTCCATCGCAGTGTTGATGTATGAAATGGGGATCTTTTCAATCATGCAAGTGATGTTGTGCTCCCCACAAAAATCAGGCATCTCCTGTGTCTCCTTGATTACTCCTGTCCCACTTCCTCCAACATACCACCGTGCTGCCAGCCATTTCCAATTATACACAAATTTTGCTTTTAGGTTTAGAAATTTGTATAATTGATACAAACTCAAATTGGCGAGAATATGGGGAATTTCAAAACACATCTCTTTCCTTCTCTCCCAATGAACTTCTCAGAAAACAGCTGCTCTCCAACAAACAAACAAACAAAAAAGCTAAAAAAATATGGAAGAAGAATTTGGGGCTTTACCAGAAGTGAGGGACAATGCGTGGATTGACGAACACTTCACTGGAATTCCCACCATCACGAGCTTGCCATCTAGTTTCAAAGTACTCAGGTATGGATCCAAAGGATGAGAAGCAGAGACTGTGTCAATTATGTAATCAATTGTTCCTGCTGCAGCTTGCACAGATACCCACATATCCAAATAGATGGACCACAAGTTTTGTTGCATTGACACCAAGCATGTCATATCTGCAGATTCTGAGTTCCATTGCATTGACATCAAGCCGATCACAATGTGCAGATCATGAGTTCTGTTGCATTGAGAACAAGCATTTCATATAGACAGATCATGAATTCTGTCACATTGGCATCAAGCATCCACTGGCAAAGCTTTGGCCAACAAGAAGAGCTTTTTGGCCATTGTTCATGTGAAAACTCTTTTGGGTTTTTAAAAAAAAAATTACCTTCATCTGCTCTGGGTCTTTACTGACAATGAACCGATCAGCTCCCAGAACCTCGAGAGCTTCCTTCTCTTTGCTGGGGGAGGTTCTGAAGACAGTCACTGTCATACCAAAGGCTTTCCCAAACTTGATAGCCATGTGACCTAAGCCTCCTAAACCCACTACTCCAAAATGCTTGCCTGCTACATCCATCTGGTAATGCTTCATGGGGCTATAAACCATAATACCCACACACAACAATGGTGCTGCTGCATCCAGTGGCAAATTGGTAGGCATCTTCAACACAAATCTGGCCCACCGAACCCCATCATCAACAGACACATCCTAAATCTCAGGACTTTGACACAAATCCTCATCAGATCTCCAGATCAAGATGAATGATTCTGAGAATTTTTTACAATTTCAGGCTTTTTATCTGAACAGATTGAAGTAGAGGATCAGAGTCACATAAGAATCAGAGTACACAGAGGATAAGAATTACCTAGTCTTGTTTGCAAACCATGACTGTGGAGTACCCGCATTGCGTGACAGTGCCATCATAGTCCTCTACAGAGCAGGTCCAGATCACCTTCTTCTGGCAATACTGTTCGAGATGTCATGTGCATGAGTCGCAGGTTTGGCATGAATTCACCATGCATTGCACTCCAACAATCTCCCCAACCTTGAAAGCTTTCACCTCTGAGCCAACTTCTGTGACCTCTCCCACTATCCTCATGCCTGAACAATCAAGGCAAAAATATTTATCCCATTAACTCACCACCCATCTGATGATCAGAGCTCCTGAGCTTCACCAGAGAGTCGATCAATCTGTTGATTGGAGCTCATGAGCTTAAACAGAGAGAAGATCCATCTGTTGATCAGAGCTCATGAGCTTCAACGGGGGAAGAGCTTGTTCCAGACTGGACTCACCATCTCTTCTCCATGCTTCAGGATCTCATGAATTGGGAGAAATGGAACTTACCCAGGAACCATGGGGTAGATTGATTTTCCCCAGTCATTGTGGATCTGATGCAAGTCTGTGTGACAAATTCCACAGAAGAGGACCTTGAACTTCACATCTCCTGGCCCGGTTGCTCTGCAAGCAAGCAAAGCGACCCCATGGGCACCGAAAAAAGAAAAAGAAAAAAAAAGAAACAATCCAAGATGAGAACACAACACCCAACACAATCTCCTTCAATCATTGCAACAAAAACTGGCCAGTTCTTAAGAATATGCTCATCGCCAGCGCGAGAATGTGAAGGGGGCTAAGTGGCCTGAAGAGTCTTTTGCAGCCCATGCGCTAACTTCTACTGTTGCAGGTGCCATAATATTTCTTTCCTTCCTTCCAAGCTTGCCAGAACAGAACCAGGCTTCCAATCTCTGAGCAGCAGCTGGTAGAAAATTAATACATAAACACTCACAACAACACATCATCATCAGAACCTTCAACAACACCTACTGCAACCAAGCTCTCCTGCACAATATGCAGTAAAAGAAAAAGAAGTGGTGCCACAAAAGACTAGAAGAAGGAAAAAAAAAACCCAAGACTACATCTCTGAAGAAAAACAACCCAAATTTCTTCACAGTCCAAAATTCTTCTTCACAACTGCAAAGTTTCCACTGTGATGCTAGTACAGCAAAAACCACCAGCTACTTTCCTCTCACTCCTATCTGTAGCGTGCAATAGATATATATATCTATGGCAAGCAACAATGACATGCAAAGATAATCTGAAGAAGTGTTGAAGCTGTAATCAGCTGTTACCTTAGCTTTCTTGCGCAGCAGCTGCTGCAATCCCTGGTATGTCCAGTAGCTACCCAAATTTGTGAGCTTTGCAGGAAAAGGGAAAAAAACACCACACACAAACACAACACAACGAGATCTAATCTGTACACTTTGGAATGAAGAAATGGGTTTGTTTGTTTGCAAAATGGAAATTTGGTGAAGTTTTTGTAGAAGTATGTGCAAAAGTTTGTTTGGAAGAAGATTTTTTTTCTCAGGATTATTAGAATGGTGGCAACATAATAAGGGTTCTGGCAACAAGTTAGTAACAAATGTCTAGATATGGCAAATTTGAGAACAACTTTGAGTAATTTTTTTTTTTGAAAGAATCCTTTGGGCCCTTGCCATGCTCATTTTTCTATTGTTGCCCAGTGGCAAAATTTAACCACCAAAAAAAAACTCTGCAGGCAAGCAAAGCAAAGCATAGCTTTGTTTTTCTTCTTTCTTTTTTTTCTTTTGGGTATTTGATTTTTTTCAATTGTTTGAGAACTATGGTAATGTATATCAGAACCTTATCTTTTTCTTTTTTTTTTCTTTTTGTTTTGGAATCACTGTAATGAACCTTAAGAATCTCGAGGGGAGTTTGTTGCAATTTCTAATACCCACCCAATACTCATAGCAACCCAATTTAAGCACAGCTAATGCAAAACAAATTAGTACAGAAAAATGCAAATTGCCAACCAAATTCGGCACAACTTTATATAAACATGATTAGTGCAGAAAATGCAGATTACCAAGCTACCAACCCAATTACAAACTAATACAAATTGTAGACCTCAATATTTGCACCTCCCCACACCTTCTTTACAGGGTTTTTTTTAATAAAATTTTTAATTTTAATTTTAATTTATTATTATTATTATTATTTTCAACTTAGCCGTCTGGTGCTTGCAAACACATTTTTGTTCGGATGTTTGCAAATATAAATTGTTTTCAATAATCCACGAATCATCCATCATATGAGACCATAATTTAGATAACACAAAAAATTGCAAAAGTACAGCATTTTCTCTCCTTTGTTCCTATGTAGACAAATTATCTCACCTTGAGATGCCGACAACCCCTTTATATGCAAAGAAAACTCCAGAAGTTTTTTCTGTGTGGGAAATTTCTGATGTTGTATTGGTATATAAGGTGCAACCTGAGTATATAGTATTTGTATGAGCACTGGTATTAAAAGAACATTCCAGTCTGGTTTGACCTAAGGCAATATCAGCCTTTAAGGTTTAGGGTCATACCAATATCAGTCTTTACCACATCCAAAATATCAAAATGAAAAATGAAAAAAATGATATATATATATATATATATATAATTTATTCCAAAGAAAACAGGTTGTGTTTTATGAGCATGAAATTTTTGAACAAAACTTAAAGCACCTCAATTTTGAGAACTCACAACTCTTTTTGAACATGAAAACTTGGTTCAATGTACAAGGGAAGGCTCTTTTGTCCACTAAGAATGACAAGACAATGCACACCCTTGCACCCATGCATTCATCTGGCATGCTTTTGAATTGAACCATATCTTTACATGAGATGCATCAATTAGGATGTTGGTCTAGTTCAATGGACAAAAGGCCAAATGGCCCTCAAATACGTAAGTTTGCACCCATTCTTTTGACCACTTGACAATGTGAATATAAGTCGGTGAGGAACTTGATAAAGAAAAGTGTGGGAAGGCCCAACATTTGGAGCTTTCATAGAGCAAAATAATTGGAATCCCCCATAGGACTCATTACAAGCAACTCCTACATAATGGGTGTCATTAGTCCACAAAAGTACTTACAACATCTATTGCTACTTTGGTGCAATTTTTTGACAAAAATCCTTTGAATGAGTATCACATGGGGGTATGAAAGTTCTAAACTTTACTAATTTTTCGCTTCCAGCACAAGTTTTTCACAACTGAATTTGTCAAGAAGAATTTAGGCTTGTGAAAAGAGGAAAGAGCCACTATTGTTTCTTGTTTTGTCCCTAAGACCCTGCCACTAAAGGAGAGCAAATTGCTTGTTGGATAAGCACTAATAAGTAGGGTTGCCTTCCTTCCTTCCTTCTCGAGAACTTTCCAACACCAACAACAATGGTGCCAAAGAAATTAACACCCACCTCTTTTCTACTAACAAACAATTTGAAATTAACACCAACCTTTTCCTATTAACAAACAATTGGTACAAAGAAATTAAGACCTACCTTTTTTTCTATTAACAAACCTTAACTTGTTTAATAGGTATAGGATTCGAAACCCTAACCCTAACTTGATTAGTGGGTGTAAGTGTAAATATTACACATGGAGTGAGAAGCTTCATTTATCATTTCAAATGGGGATTAAAAAAAACATTTATACATTTTAAATCTTGCAAATGTTTCATGAACTTCATAATGTTGTGAAAGTTTATATGCTGCTATGGCAACAATAGATGATATAGTGCTCTGAATGTTAATATATGGGGGTGGTAGTCTTACAAGGGGTATATAAATTCATTTGAAATCAAACAAAAGGCATTGTCCATTTATGAATTGAAAATTCATGGGATTTTCAAATTGCAATGATTGAATAAAATTATATTTGCAAACATTTTATGAACTCTTGTAACGTACATGCAAGTTCCTTGGTGCACATGATGAAGTGGATTGCAAAAAAAAACATTCCCATTCAATTTTCTTATAAACAAAAGAAAACTAGAAGAAATAACATTTTCATAGTGACTTCAAGATTCTCATGAGATTTTAAAAATTTAGTGAGTCGTCATGCCCAAATCATAGTTGTTGTGTGATCATGTACCTTTTGTAAATGGAATTTGAAAAATTCAAAATTTATGACACACATTGAAACACAAATTTCAATGTTGATATACATTGATTAAATTTTCAAAAAAAGACATGGGGGACTATATGCCTTCATTGTTTGAGTGAAATTGTCTTTTATTATTTGAAACAATCAACCGTCATTCCTTTTTTTTGTACCATGGTCTCAATTTTACATATGTTAGCCCCATGCATCTTGGTGAATGTTGAACAATAAAACACAAAAAAATTTGCCAATCCATATGAAAGTTGAATAATATTGAAACCGACATCAATTGGGTATGCTTTGGTTAGGATTCAAAGAATAAACACATGGGATTTTTGGCAAAATGCAAGGAGGGAAATTGAGCACACTTGAAATACAATGTTTATCAAAATGTGTGAAATGGTCCCAATGGCCAAGGCACAAGCTCCTAGGACCGCCCATAACTTGGTTTATCTTCATGAGAGGTTTTTCTTCGGGCCATAATCTCTTGCTAGTCCACCCAAAAGGACAAGTGCAACATTAGTAGATACACCAACATTGAAAGTAAATTTTAAACAAAAGTTGCATATCCTATAGCAAGAAGAACATTTAGTGGACTTTAATTTATATTAAAATGATGTCCTTGTAGTTGCATGACTACATGGAACCAACAAGGACATGATTAAAACTTCCTTGGAACATTAGCTCCTACCAAGAGTTGGATCAATTTCTACAAAATAAATATAAAACTAGCATGGTAGAGATTGCTTCAACATCTACTATTAATGTCTTTGCTATTATAAACCCAAAAACTAGGTTGGATTCAAGGTTGGTTTCTACTATTTGCTCTAGACTTGTCCATCCATGTGGGGGGTAACAAGGGTGTTTGCCATAATTAGTTATCAATGTTAAATTTGATGATAGATTCATGGAAATTGATTAGAACAAAACAAATGGAAATAGGTGTAAATCATACACATACATACTTCTCTTATAATATATTGTGGTGATCCAACCCTGATGAACTCAAAAGGTCTTTGAACTCTGTGGATGTGACATGGATTTCCTTGCAAATAAATTGAAGAATTGGCATGACACTTGCCATTCGCCCCACACTCGCCAATTCATCTGGCCAAACACAATTTGATTCAACTTATGTTGGTGATATAATTAATCAATTAAAAATTACATACACAAGTCTAGTTTAACTAACATGCTTTGGAATTTTGGCAAACCGATATTGCAATATTGCTCCAATTTTAAGGAGAAAACCAAAAAAATTCAACCAAAGATTTGCATCAAGTTCTTTAAGTTACCCGGAATTTTGGCAAGGCTGAGACAAAGTTTATGCAAGAGCAATTTCTCTAATTTTTGTCCTTCTTCCAACAATCTGCAATTTACAAGTGTTTATCAAAATGATTTTTCCTTGCATGTGGTGTGTAAAATGGGTTGGAACTTGGTTGGTTTTCATACATTCCCAACTCCACCATTTTGTCTATTTGAACATGACAATAATTAAAGCGTATCACTCACATTCATGAAAAAAAGGAATGAGAATGGAATATACAAAGGGGAGGAAGGTTTTGATGTACTCTTTTAGGAAGTAAACAAGAACATCCATCAAAGGGTCTGCCATTCGTTGATGATGGACAAATGTGCACACCCGATCATAGAATCTCTTAATGCTCTCTGTTTCTGATTCATAATCTGGCACAGGAATTGGCATTTGTGCCACATGCCTATCTTGTGCCTTTTTCCTTCAATCATCCAATCAAACTTAGTGTAAACATATTTTTGTCAAATTGTTCACACTTGCACTGAACCCACTTCAATTCTACTTATCACACAACCCATAATACCATATCTAGCATATCACCATGTTTAATTCACTACCAGATGAAATTAATTACATGATGCAGGTTAATCAAATTTCAAACACATGATGTTTATTTGGGAGCACAATCTAGAGAGGTGGGTAGATGTTTGCCATATTTGTCGAGTGCTTGGAGTTTGTCGACCACCTGAGTGATTTAGTTGTTCCATCACCTTTTCTGCTACCTAACCTCATAACAAAAACAAGAAGGCCAATTTTACAAGCTTATATATCACATGGAGTTGCAAATCAATCAACACAATACATACACCCATTGATCAACTCCCTTGGTAAGATAACAATTTGTACTGTGATAGTCAACTTTGCAAGAAACTTGTGAAATATAAAAATTACACAATGTAAAATAAGTGACTACAATTCATACTTCACTTGAGAATGGGGAGGATGAGCGCCAATGTTCACGCCGATCGGACCGTGCTACTAACTTCAAGTGTAAGTCATGTTCCAAATCCCTTCGAAGTGTCAATATTTGCTTCTTCCATTCAAATACCTGCAATTTTAAACCCAAATTTGTGATTTAAGCTATGTGATTCTGGAATGTGACCATCACATTTGGAGTTTCAAAACATATATGTCCATGACATAAAATGTATCATTGAGGACCTTTTGAATTGGTAGCATGCACTTGTTTTGGAAACCAAGATATTTAACATGGGTTGTCAATGTCAAAATTAGACGATTGATTAAGAACTTAACATAGAAAATACAAAATCATGAAGTTTGAAAGGCCCCTCAATTCAATATTCAAAAGTTGAAGAAGCTTACAAGAGAATCATCATGGAGTGGAAGTGTTTTGGCCATTTTTAGTGCTGGATTCTGTGTTACACACCAATGTCATTTTAGCAATAAGAACCAAACAAGCCAGATAACTAGGTTCATTGATCTCGTCCCCAACAATGATGCAACTAAGAATGCATCATAGTTACCTAAGTTAGGATTTACCGAATCACCCATGGTAGCATAGATGGCACATGTAAATTATCTGATGAAACCCAAACCCTATTCTAGATCAAGTAATCAAAATCATGTACCATATGATGCATTTGTATGTGTTTCATGTAGACATTCATTACCCAATGTAAATGTCTTCACCTTCTAGGACTTGTAAATCTAGAAGAAAACAAAAGCTTAAGTCATTTAAGCCAAGAAAAACATATATACCCTTGAAATTCTTTGGGATTCAGTTGATGGCCTTGTAGAGTGCATGAAAACATTGTTAGGGGTGTCTTGCTCTTTGATGGCTGATACATGTGATTCCCCATACACAGTCTGCCATTACATCCATCTGAATGTATATACAATTACCATGCAATATATTGTTTGTATAAAATAAATGTACATATAGCAATGATTATTCAATGACAAAGATCTAGTAACCATATTGATACATATAGCAAGTTTGAAGCTTTCGATTGAATGGTTCAAACTTGTAACATAAAATTTTAACACCCATGTGGAAATTTTGTTTAGGATTAAGTAAGACCCATTAAAGGAAGAAATATAATGTTACCTGCCCTTGCAATGTAGGATCATTATCTTGTAAACTGCACCCCAAGCCATCACTGGACATTGTTAAAAATCTTGATTAATATTTCAATGCACATGTTATACCACAAAAGCTAAGAAAAAAATTTGTTATATATTCAAACAAATAAACTTGCAACCAATTATGATGGGAAAAAATGACAAATGCATTCATGAAAGAACCATTCTTGATGTACCTATGATTATAGGCTATTCGTATGATTTATGACTTAGGATTTGAAGGTGATTTACCTTCCTTGTAGAATTGGAAGTGGTGATCCACTTACACCAAGTATAAACCGTTCTCCTGTCATACCCTCTAGCTATCATTTTAGATTCTCATGGCTTCTTTGTCTAATCCAAAGAACAAATTGAGCTCATCTTAGTGTGGTTTGGCATGTGTTTGTTTGTGATCATCACCAAGGAAGTGATATCCATGCCATCAACATGTTAGTAACTCTGGCTTGTATCTATGTGTAATGGATCAAGCTCTTGGATAGAAAACTTGTGAATTTAATTATCATGTTTCATATATCATAATACACAAGTTACTCAAGGTCGAAGATCTTTGAGGTCATGAAGGAACTAAAAGAGAAAAATTGGCAACATGTAAAGGAAAATTGATGACATTTTTTCAGACACCTTGCAAGGATGTTTTGGTAAATGTTGACGTACCCTCTTCAAGTGGTGCACGTGTTAGCTTTCGAGCATGTGATGCCATCATGGTCACATCATAATCTGCTGGAAATGTGCTTCCTTTCTACACACCAGGAGACTAGATGTTCACAAAACTTTCAAAACTCATAAATAGTTGTTAAATCCATGATCAAAACATTTTTTATTCAAAGTTCAAAGATCCATAGAAAATATTCAACATTTTCCGTATCCTATTGATGCTAAATAAATACACATTTATCACACCCCAAGACGATTTTACCTTAACAATTTTCTTGAAAGCATCAGATATTTCAATTGGTACTTTTGGAAATCGAACAGAATCCAAATCTAGCACCAAAAAATACACCCATTACATATAGATTTGCATCATCCAACATGCATAATATGAGTCTGTCAATTCATGTTTATAAATAACATAGTTTCATTAACTAAAAATGGGAGATTTTGTTACCATGAAAATGCATGAGTCCCATTTTGATAAGCATTCGGGCCATATTGGCACTTGCTTGAGCATATCGAATAACCATTTCCTTTTTTCTCTTGAAGAGTGGGACTAATTCTTCATCTTGAATTTGTGCTCTTTTGTGTGCCTCAACAACACCCAACTCTTTGAAGAATTGAAATGATGCCTTTTCTTCATCCTCACTAATATCAATACCATAGTTTCCAAGTTCTGGCATTGGACATTCTTTTGAAATTGTTATGCACGGAACTCCTAAGCATTCATATGGCTTCCCTAATTGCGCCCAAACTCCTTGTTGTGCTCTACACAAATCTAACCCTATTTTCATTCTCATATATTTCAATTTCTTAAAAGATTTTTTTTTATTGTTCGTAATTCAACTTCAATGCAAACATTCATTAGGAAAACATGAATTTCCTTTGAAATAATTATTTTTGGGTTGAAGGTTTTCAATATAGATCATTAAAATTTTGTCTTATTTCTTTATGTGAAGAACCTCCTAAAGGACATTTTTAGAGATTTGCAATACTTAGGAATAAAACATGTGTAATATATATGAATATGGTTGGCAATGTGATCAATCAACAAACCTATTTTGATCATAAGCAATTTTGTTAATTAATTCTCGTGCTACCACTTCCACCTTGCTTGCTGTTATAGTCTCTTCGGTGATATGCCGGTGATCATCCATACCTTCTGGAATCTAGAACCAAAAATCAAAAAAGAAAAAAAAATGCATTGCATACTTCAAGAAGATGTTAAGTTTACCAAATGGTGAAAGAATCACAAAGAAAGAGACATGAACACATGATCCACACCTTTATGAATTTTTTTTGACAAAAAACCATAAGAAATCTAGGAATTTGAAAGAGAAGAAAAAAGCCTTGAAGAAGAAAAGGTTGTTAAACTTTATTTGATACCAATCATCAAAGAAAGTGCCAACAATTGACATTGATACATATAGAAACAATATTAAAAGTTCAATAGTGCAAATGTCCATTGTAATGATTTGCACAAGTGGAGAAATGGCACAATGTGTATGGAAACCTTATAACTAGTCTACGGAACAACAACCCTAAATTTAAAAAGATTACCTATGCAATATATTTGGCACGTGTTGCAAAGATAAAGAAACAAACATACAAAAAGAGAAGGGGGAAAACAAAGGACTAAACTAAGCATTTCACAAGTAGAGATCTAAGGAAGAGCTCCAAACCTTAAAAAAAAATTCATATGATTTTTGAAAAAGAAAAAGATAGATTGAATCCTTTTCTTTGCTGTACCACAAAGAGCTTGTCAAAGATGTGTTGGTTTTGGAATGCTTTCAACTTGAGTTTGCGTTGTTGCATGCGTTTTTTGATGCTCCGCAAAAGTGAACTTTGTTGCGCATTAGGTCTCGCTTTCCATCCCTTGGCCTCTACCCCTTCTGTTCCCTTAAACTTTCTGGGACTTACTTTCATTTCTGCAATTATCTGAAAAATAAACACTTCACCAAAGGATTGTCAACAACCACTCCCAATGAAAAATTTATTTAGGGAAAACATATAGAGAATAGATTACAAAACAATAAACAATTTTTTAGATTGAAAAGTATGATTACATGGGGGAAATTTTTAATCATTACATTTGTTATGAGGACATTTCTTTGGCGCTTGTGATTCAAAGTGCGAGGTGTAGGTGGATCAAATAAGCCCATGTTTATTCTCCTTTGGCTCCATGTTCTCATCATTCCTTCACGTTGTTGTTGTTGTTGCACCATTTGATAATTCTTCCCACTACTATCAATGTCTTGTTGATCTCCTTCCTCTTCCTTTTCCTCCTCCTTCTCCTTTGTCATTAAAATCACATTTTCTTTCAACCTCGCCATTACTTTTCTTATTTTTATTGGATTCAATGACTATTAAATTCAAAAAATCCTTATGACCCAATTTGATTCATCGCCTTCACTACATTTGGGTCATTGTTGCAACCCAAAATCTCCCAACAAAATGTCAAGGTCAATCCAAAGAAAGAATGTTTAATAAAAAAATCTCTTTTCACTATGGATTAAAATGTATAAATACATGTATAAATATTAGGTGTAAATAACATACCAAAATTGTATAAATGGGTATAAATGAATATTTTAAATATATAAATGGATATAAATGCAAACTATAACTGTACAAATGGGTACAGTTGCATATTAAAAATTTTAAATAGGTATAAATACATATAAAAACATATAAACATAATCAAATGGAGAAATATACATAAAAGGGAACCCATATGAAAAGTCTTGAAAATGCTAACTAGGTCTACCTTATTTTTGTTGTTTTTCCTTTTTGGAATGTTTATGTTTTATGTTAATCACATATTATTGTTGTATTTCAAGTGTTTGAATGTGTGTGCATGTTTTAATAGTTTATATTTTCGTTCATCGCCTCTAACCTTAATTGTGTTAATGTTATTGAATATATGGTATCAACATGTTGTTAATTAACATGGCACTATTTAATGTAATGATCCAAGTAAGGCAATAGAAGCATTTCATGAAAACAAAATGTTTGTTCATGATTTCATTACATATGAATAAAGTTATGATCGATGTTGTATTGATATTCTTTTTTCACATACCAAAATGGTACAAATATGTTCAATGCTCCTATTTAGTTAAGTCATGATTAGGGTTATAGATAACTAGAATTGTTCCAGGGTAAGATTTTTGCATGGTATGAGTAATTTCATACTGAACATACCATGGTCCTAATCATGAGTATATCAATATATAAATGGACACATTAAGGGAATATGTACAATGGTATGATATTATGAATATACATCATTTTGCAATTAATAAAAATAGATTTAAAAGGTAACATATAATACCTTGGATCAAGCAAATTTTGCACATTTGTTCATTTTGAACATTCACAAAATGTTAAGATTTTAAAACATCCAACAAAAACAATTGCACATGAAACAACCTTGAATAGGATCCCACAATTAATATTGTAATTACAAACTTTATAATGTTCTTCAAGTTGAAAACATGGAATGCCTTAATGTAATTATATCTACCCCTCCCAACTTAAACTTTTCACCTTTCAATACTGGTTTCACTAAAGTATGAAAACTTGTATGTTTCAACATAGGTAGGTTCATGCCCAAAAACCCTAAGTACTATTAACAACCTAGTTATGAGTTTCAAAACATATCCAACATGTAGGTTCTGTGATACCCATACATCATACCCAACTTCAATAGTTGTGTGAAGTCCATATGTTATAACTTTTTTTCATTTGGGTGAAATTTAAATTTATGTCAATTGAAATTACACAATATTCAAAACATTTGTGAAGAACTTTAATGTCACATCATTGGAAGTGTGAACCCTAGTCTTCAAGAAAAGAATGTCGAATTGATGAAGATATATGCATTTGGTCATGTAGCACATGGGAGTGATTTTCCTAAGCAATGAAATCAAAATATTATAATGACATGTAATGTGGTGTCATATTTGTTACCATTGATAAAAGAGAGAGATGAATATTTATTGGTCCATAGGTTAAATTACAAATGCACTATGATAGACCAATTTAGTGGTGGGTTAGTTGGGTAATTTGAATTGAATGCAAAACATGGTGGAAAAATCTTCAATAATGAAACATAAGGGGTGAATGACCTTTGTCTTAGTTAAATTACAATGTTTCATTTTGTGGATGAAATGATCCAAGTTTCATGAAATTTCATAAATAGTAAATAAAATCCATTATTGCAACACATCTTAATTTTCAATCTATTATGTTTTGAAGCTTTCCAAAGGAGGGACACAAACATGGGTGGAGGTGACACAAGGTTATGAGTTGCTTTCAAATTGTCTTTAATATTTGTTGACATCATTACTTGATATTTTCTAAACATGTTTTTATCAAATAATTATTCCAAAATAAGGATAAAAATGTGCATGTGTTGATTGTGTTTATGCGTGAATGATGATATGTTATGATACTTGAAATATAACATATTACCATACAACACAACCTTTTTTCCAAAACCAAAAAATCCTTTAAGAAAATTGATTTAGCTTGAATGAAAGATAGGCCTCACTCAACTTGTGAGTTTAGTCTATGTTGACATTGACTATCAATTTGTGCTAGTGCCTATGCAAGCCAAAAAGAATTGGGTTGAAAATAAGCTCAAAGCATGGCCAAGGTCTTAGAAAGTGAAAGACTTAGTATTTTGAATAAAAGGAAAAAAATGATAAGTAAAAAGAATAAGATTCTTTAAAAGTTTGAAATGTTCAAAATATGTTTTTAATATCAAATCATTTTCAAATTGAATGATGTTCCTTTTACTAAAAAATGTTCAAACATGTTTAAAATTTTGATTTGCATGTTCAAATTAAATTTGAATTTGTTAACTCATAATATCATATGGCATTTCCAAGAGACCAAATAAGTTTCAAGCATTTGGAGTATGATTTGGATGGGCATTCATGTTTGGATTACATAAATTTATAAATAAATAATATAATTATTGAGTCACATGTCCAAATTTGTTACATTTTTCAAGATTATGGGTTTGAGAATTTTGGGGACATCAAATTAATGTCCTTATTTAAAGAGGAAGACTAAAAAAAATCTTGGGAAGTTTGAATTTTGTCATTTTGAGATTATCTTGATGGATATTAATCCAATGAGTTTTTTATTTTGAAAACACAAAAAAATTAAATAGTGACACATGTTCACAAGCTAGTTGTCCATTTTGTAAACATGTGTCATATTTTGATTAGTTGCATTATAGTTGCAAGGAAAGTTGCACATAAGATGCAACTACATTTGGATTAGTATGTATGGATGAACATGTATATTAGCACCGTATATACATGTTGCATATGTAATGTTGCATGCAATTGAATGTCATGTGCAACTTGTCTTAGGCAACTACACAAATTTGTAGTTGCATGCGTCGCATGTAACTAAATTTTAGTTGCAAATGATAGTTGCAAAACCCAAAATTTCTAGTAGTGATTTAGACTACCTATCCATTATTTACCTGCCTACTTACTTATGTACTTATTTAAACCTACCTATTTACTTGGTATGTCATGTCATTTATAGCATGATTGAAATGAGCCACATTGAAATAGGCATTAACATCATGTTGCCATGCAACAAACCATATCATTCATGGTGCATGACTAAAATTAATCAAATTAAAATAAACAACACCACATTAGCAATGACTAAAACTACTTATTGACATTTTAGTACACACTAACACCATGTTGGCATGGTAAGGTCCATGTGTCAATGACATTGTCTCATTTGATTTAAATTATTAGTCAATTTGGTCAAATTATATGTGTTTGCTTTGAAAGGGGGACAAAATGGATTAAAAAATCCCTTCTAGTCATATCCAATTTGTAAACTCTGCAACTTATTTTGTAATAATGTTATCACATATTCAAAGGACATTTGGGTTTTCAAAACTTTTCAATGATCATTTTGTTGAATGACACCTTCTTCTATTAATGTGCAAACTATATTGTGTTTAGTGAAATTAAGTGACTTGTTGTGTATTTGAAGTTTTGACTTTCAACATTAGTGTTAAGCATGTATTTGATTTTGTTAAAGTTTGACCTTTAAATTTAATGATTGTATTCAAATTTGTTTTAACTTCACCTTGGCACATTAATAATTTGTTCATTTTATTTGCAAGTTGGTGTCATGTATTTTTGCTTTTGTGTAGGAGGAAGCATCTTATAGGCTTAGAGATACAAATTTGGCTTGAATTTCAAACCAATATGTTGGCATTCTTTATTGCTTTTATATTAAACATCCCTCCAAAGCCATGGGGGCATCTCCCATGGTGGTATTAATACAATAATATGCATATAATACCTTGGAAAAATAGAAATTTGATATATCGTGTGAAATAAAGTTTAGACATGTAAATATGTTCATGATATTGTGAATTTAAAAGGGTTGTAACAAAATTGACTACTTTTGATTAGTCAACTATAGTGATTAACCCAAATGGTGATGTAGCCCAAATTTATTTTTGGTTATCTTTTAGTGTTTGTAGTGTGAAAAAAATGTTACTTGTCTATGTATAAGTGTTGAAAACCAAATTGTTTTTTGTTTTTTATCATTCATTAGAGTTGGATTTAATTTCTGCAAGTGATGACAATGATCATGTAAGTTATGAAGGAGTGAAGTGCTTGGGATATGCTTAGTTGTTTGTTTGTTTTTTTTTGTGTGCGTGGTTGTAGTTGTGTTGGTGATAGAACAAAATGAGTTGTTGATGGTGATAAAAAGTGAGTCATTTAGAAGATAAACACCAAATTTTCTTCTACCATTTTTTAGATTGTGTTTTGCTGAGTAGGATGTTGTAGATGTTTTTGGAGTTTAGTGTTTATTTTTTATGATGGGCTAAATGCCCACATTGCATGTAGTTTGTAGCTTTATTCAACTATCTTTTAAATTTTTATAGCACATGCAAGAAGATGAACAATAATATGGATATTGTAGAGTCCATAAAGGCATTTAATAGAATTGATGACGGGCTCAAGGCGATCATATGGCTGATTTGTGTTTGGTTCTTCTTGCCCAATGTAATATACATGGGTTGTTTCATGTATTGATGTACGTAAAGGGGGGGTTGAATACTTGTGAAATTGGGTGCTTTAAACTTAATACTTGTTTTTTAAGAGGAATAATTTTGGGTTCTAAAGATCAATTGTAATCTACCAAGGGGTTTGGGTTTTATGTTTATTTGTACCATCTTCAGGTGTTATTCAATGCTTTTCATATTTGTGATTTTGAGGGTTGGATGGGTATATGGTCAAAATTTGTGGCATAAGTTTGTTAAAAAAACACACACCATAAAATGGTGATAACTAACATGAGAAGAAATCCGAAGTGTGCCCATCTACCATCTAATGGCTGATGCATTAAATATGTTACCCAACTAGATTGAACTTATTGGATTACCTTATCAAACCTATGATGTTCACATGTTCACATTACAACTTAAGTGGTTACAAAATGTTTATGAGTATAAATGGGGATTGGATTTTATTAAACCTATTAAACCTACAAGCAGATTGTCAAACAACCAATACATTATGGTGGCCATTTGACTATGTAACAAAATGGGTGGAAACATGAGCACTTCGCACCCATATTGCCATAATAATTGACAAATTTTTGTATGAATATATCCTTACCAAATTTGGATGTCCATTGACAATTGTGATCGATCAAGGTACCCATTTTATCAATGATGTGATCAGATACTTTACTTACCATTTTATTCTTAGACATACCAATTCTACTATTTATTATTTGCAAGGAAATGGATAAGCTAGTCTATAAACAAGGTTTTTGGAACCTTATTAACCAAATTTGTTAATGAGAACATGAATGATGAGGATGAGCACTTGTTCATAATCTTATTCTCATATCGAACCACTTACAAAGTTGTAATAGGTCATACCCCATTTCAACTTGTGTATGGATTACATCCATTATTGCCTACAATGTACTTGTTACCATCCAAACCTAATGAACATGTAGATCCAAAACCTATAAAAGTACTAACTAATCGATTATCAAAGTTAGAGAAGTTACAAGAAAACAAGTTGATTACACATGATCTAGTTGCTTCTAACCAATGGAATAGGTCATTATGTCATTAAATCAATTCATTGAAATTAAATTTCAATTTGGAAACTATGTGTTATGGGTTTCTAGGGGTTGTTTTTCAACATGTTCCAAAATTCCAAAGACGATGGTTTGGGCCATATAAAATCCAATATTGTTTGCTCAATAATATTGTTTTACTTGTCACCATTGATAAATTTGATCCCAACCTAATTCTTATCAACATTAACAAGTTGAAACCATACAAGTTTATTGAAGATATAACTTTACAACTTATATTAACTAACCATGATGACCTGGTTATTGATGAACATGTTCAAATAGAGGAACTTGAACCATTATTTGTTGAAAATGCAAATTTTGAACATGTAAAGTTTGAACCGGTTAATAATTACTCAACACATGGCAGTATTATTGGAACAAATGTACCAATTCATTATAATGATGATGTACTTGTTGAGTTTAACTATATACCCGTTCGTAATGATCAAAATGACACATTTAATGAGAAGCCCATAGACATCTATATCTTAGAGGTTTGGAACCCTAAAAGTTGCATCCATTTTCAACCATAGAGTTGTTATCACTTGAAATAGTATTAAGAATTGTTGCCCTCTTGGTCCTACCTCTTTGTTTTTATTTATTTATAAATATTATCAAAGGCCATGAGTGAAAGCGCCTTAAAGAAGTTGAGAAGAGAAGCAAGAAAGAGAGAATTTAAGAAGAAAGTTGAAGTAGCTAAGAAAAAACAAGTGGAGAGGGAGAGAGCATAACAAGTTTGTTTGACAGGAGCAATTTATGTTGAACCTTTAGCTTTGCAAAAACCTACAAAAAAGGAAATTAGAATCTTTGAGGAAGGAAAGAAAAATAGAGAATTAGAATAGGAAGGAAAGAAAACCAGAGAATTAGAAGAGGAATTAAAAGCAACTCTAAATATTTTAAAGAGAACTATGATTTTTATAGCAATAGTAGAGCCATGGCTTATTGTTATTTCAGATTCAGAGGAGGAAGTGGAAATTATCTTTCAACTTGTTGTTGAGGAACAAACACCCCAAGCTCTTGAATTAGGACATGTAGAGGAAGAAGTTGGGGTCTCGGTATGCTTGAGTGTCCAATTTTTGGTATGGTATTGGGTGTATTTTTGTATTCAGAAATATCGTTTGAAGATTGATTTTGTTGGTTATATTCAAAAATCACACTATTATCACTTATATATTCACAATTTTTTTTGATAAGGCACTAGTGTACTTCCTTGTTAACACTTTCAAATTTAATTTAATTTAATTTCCTAATAAAATGTGGTATTTTCACATGTGGACCATTCCTATATGTCAAAATACATAAATTGTTGTAATCATTGTTAATGGATAGGCCTAGAGATTGGTGAAAAAATACATTTAATTCATATAAATCAAAATGAAATAATATTTTATCATACAAATAATCTTAACTATACCATTGCCATACACATAGGAAGTATTTGTTATGCGGGACATGAATTTGATGTTTATATTATACCATCAAAATACCACTTATATTCATATGCTTGGATACATCTACACACTTTTGTGATGAGTTTGTTGCATACAAGAAGATTGTAATTTCAAATTTTCATATGAAAACATCTCATATTGCATTATATGGTATTAAAACATTGGAAAAGAGTTTTTCCAAGATCTCTTTGAAGAATAACCTATTTGCAATGTTATTTTTTAGTGTCTATGATCAAGGACCAAAGTCATGATGAAGAAAAAAGGCAAAGTGCTTGTAAAAGAACATGTTGAGAAACATGTTAAGAAAAAAACAATGTCTAAAACAAAGGAGACTTAGAAGATGTTATAATGGATTAAGATGAATGTTAATGAACTCAAATGGGCTAGACAAGCTAATTTGGAGAACCTATTCACCTTATAGTGGACTATTCCATGAAAGGTCTTGTTACAAGATTTTTTATGAACTTGGGAAGAATTGGAGGATGGAAGAATCCAAAGACAAGTGCGTGGTCAAGAAATTTTAATTGATTAGGTATTTATTCATGAGCAACTTGGGATTTCCAAGAAAGGAACAATAGATGCTACAAATGCAACCTTTGAAGAAGTAAAAACTACTTTGAAGAAGATTGCAAGTCCACATGCCTTTGTTGAAAATGAACAATGGAATGTAATTCACATGAAGGAATAATGCCATATTTGTAGCTATTTTGCAAATTTTTTACCAACGAGAGCGATTAATGTATTTTAACAACAAGATTGTTATTACTTTTGATTTAGCCAATAGAGGACAACTTGTGAATTTGTGTTTTATAATTTTGACCCAGTTGTTGGTTGAACTTACATATTGGACTGAACGTTAAAAGAAAGCAACAACTAACCCAATTTCCAACAAAACCAAGGCAAATAATTGCTACTCGGGGCCTATCCTAAATATTTTGTTTAGGAAGTGGTTCCCATTATATGAGGTGCCTTCACCAATAATAACAACCCCATAAGAACTTGTGTCACGAACTAACCAAAAGTGATAGGTTGTTCAAGAGCAACATGTTTCACCTAAACTTGTTAAAAGGGAGCAGTTTTTTAAGGAAAGAAGACAAGCATGCTCAACAACAACTTTGCCTTTACCAATACATCAACCTCATTGATTGAAAATGCATATGGAACCACCTACACTAAGGGACAGGTTAAATCCTAAACCTATTACCTCACCACCAAGAAAGAAATATAAAGCTACTTTTAGGTCACAAGTTATTGATTTAAAAGAGGATGAGGAGTGAACTTGTTTAGATGGGATGGGAGGTGGAGGTGGAGAAGAGTTTCAAACAAGAATACACTGGGCAACGTGGAGGAAGAACTTGAGCCCAATCTGGATTAGGTAATTGATAACATCCAAGTTGAACCTATTGAACCTATTCAATTTGTGGTATCAATTGTAGAGCCCAAACAACCTATAGTTGTAGTTGCAAAACCATCACATTATTTTAACTTGTAGTTGAACTTATTCATGTAGAAAACCCATAGTTTTTTATAACCCAATTTGTCCAGTTTTTGGTCATTTTATAGATAACTTAAGACATATTAGTATGTTTTTAGAACAAGTTACCTAAAATATTACAACTTAGTACGGGAAATTGCAAGAATTTGCCAACCTTAAAATTGAGTATGAACAAATTAAGGAAAGTATGTCTAAGACCAATAATCACTTGTAAACCTATAACCTAAAGCTAGATATTGCAACAAACTCTTAAGAACCGTGACAAAGAAATTGTCACAATCAAGGAACTGGGTTCAACAAAGCAACAACATCCCATGAGAGAGCCGTTAGCAAAGTCTCCACTTCAAAGATGGAAAAAAATGCAAATTAAAGTCCTAATTCTTAAGGGGTCAAAGAATACCCTAAATTAATAACTTCATTTCATTGTGGCACATTTCAAGTGGTCGTAAGGTTACTTCAAACTTGGAACACCCA
>Ga0116231_10006559_pt1 | contig 22109 bp, 10 predicted proteins | sample S1TSphgellanicum_2_FD_89695 | JGI IMG/M metagenome (GOLD analysis project Ga0116231, IMG submission 89695) | Host-associated microbial communities from peat moss isolated from Minnesota, USA - S1T2_Fd - Sphagnum magellanicum MG | ecosystem: Host-associated > Plants > Peat moss > Unclassified...
GGCAAAAGAAGGGCCGGGAGTCAAACTGGCAGTTTGACTCCCGACCACTAAAAGTCGGGAATCGACCTCTTCCCGACGTCCGATTTGAGCGTGCGACATGGCGTTGAAAAGATCTCGACGAGGGCTACAACTTTGGTTCAGACCTCGTCGCGATCCAACTCTGCAGTCGGGAGTTATGGCGGTTCAAAGTTCCGGGAGTCCCGTCGAGACAATTTCGGGAGTCCCGGGAATTTGTGCCATTCGGATGTAGCCTCCACGACCAGCCACAGAGAATACTATATGGGGGAAGGTGGTGGCTTCCCCCGAGTCCGGGTCGTGGTGAGTCTTGTGTGTCCAAATGCTCGTGGCAAGTCCCAACACCAAAGGGTGTCCCGAATGCTAAATTAACCCGATTTGGGTGGTGTTTTGGATGCAGATTCACATGAGTTAAGTTAGTCCCTCGTCCTAGTCTAATCCCGGGGCTCCCAACTCGACCCTCTACCCCTTTCTAGAGTTGGAAGCTGGGAGCGTGCTATCAAGTTCAACTTTCCGCAACTTGACTTTGTGAAACCCTCAAGCGGGTTTCACCCCGTGACTTGGGAGCGTGTCAGAGCTAGCTTTCAAATTCCACCTAGAATGTAAGGATCTTGGAACGACGATGATGTTGAAATGTTGAAAGTTGTGGTAGAATCATCTAGGGGAGTGGACGGCAAACCAAGTCTAAACATCAAAGGCTCCCTACAATACCACCACAAACGAGGCCATTGACATCAATGACATTTCATAACCATGATAAAATAGGAGAGAACTATAGGAGATTCATTTGCAAAACCATGAAATGAACCAACATTATTAAAATGGAGGAGTTGAACTGGTGTAGGATGTGTATTTGTCTATGTGTGTTTGGTTTTTTTATCATGGCCACTTGAAGAATAATGCATTTAAAAATTTATTATCAACCAAATTACTAATTTTTTTTTCAAAAATTGACAAATGAAAGTTTTGATTTGCTTGAACAATTACATCAAAGTGAGAAACTTAGGAATGTCATTTTAAGACCATAAAACAAACTAACAAATCCAACTTAAAATTGAATTTTTTTTCCTAATATAATCTTGGAAATTTGTATTTGGTTTGAGCTAGGATGGAAATTCTATTCACAATATAAAAAATACTTTAAATATAGTGGTTGACACCTGATTCCACAAGATATGTTGAACACAGATGCAATGTAGATATAAAAGAACAAATGAAATATTTATGGCCATTTAAAAACAAGAAAATTGGGAATTGGCTTCAAATATACTAAAAATTAAATTCATAATTGGAAAACACATTCCACACAAAATTGATTTCACCTACAATACATATATAAAATGAAATTCCATCTCCTAATGTGGTTATTCAATATTAAAATTTGAATTTGTTTTCAAGTAGCCACAAACTTAATTAGAAATTGTGATGTATTGTGATGTATTGTTTAAGTATTGTTAGGTATAATTCCCCACTATAGGGCACAACAATTGTTAGAAATATTGACAATATAAATAATTAGATACATTTGTGTGTCATGTTGCTAAATTGATAAAATTGAAAGGTTTGATTTAATACCAACATAACCATTTTTATATCATCACCATTAGCATAAGTTGTTTTTGCAAATTTCCAATTCTTAAATTTGAAATATGTTTATAAAAAACATGTACATTGGAACTCTAGATAAAGATATTCTCAAAAATAAATGCAACATTGAAAAAAACAAGGAACCATCTAATCTTTATTTGGCATCCATATAATGCACATACAAGCCAATATGGTCTTCCAACTTCAAAGAACCTAATTCTCTTACAAAATTTTACAAATGTAAAGGATGGTTTGCTTGAACATTTCCAAGAGTCATATAAGGTTTGAGATCATTTTAAAAATAATGATATATTAAATTATCTTTTAGAGAAGTAATAGGTTTTAATTTTTTTCACATAAATAATTATTTTATGTGGACACAATTTATGAAACTTTTGATTTTCCTTGACGTGTGTTTCAAAACATTACAAGGTAGAGGTCATTCTTACAACCCATATTATTTGATGTGAAAACTAATGTACAAGCTTCAACACATATACTACAAGAATTCCAGGATGATGAATTAAAAGGAGCTTTGTGTGAAAATTAAAATAAAAGAAAAGTTTGGCACAACACAAAAAAACATCAATATAGCTCTCCACCCAAGCTTAAGACCACCCAACAAGTTCATAAAACCAATGATCCACCCTTGAGCTCAAAATCCAATCCTAAACATCTTTTAATGCTTTATCATTGATGTAACTTCTAACTTTTGGATCATAACCTTGAAAAACTATCCATGAAGGAAGTAAAGCTAAGGACACTAGAGTTTCAGCTTGAGCTTTGACACATGATGGTAGCAAAAAAGTAATGGAAGGATCCCAAAACATCTCATCCTATGAAACTCATCAATGGAAACGACATTCTATAAATCAAAAAAGACAACAATGTGAGGCATACAACAAAAAGAATTGAAGGAATGCATTTAATATTGATGCAAATGGACAACTTACTCATAGTCAAGCAACCTCCATGAGCATTTTTTGACAAGAGAATTAATATCAAAGTTGTGAACATGTTCGACATCAAGCTTAAGCATGGCTATTTCAATAAGAGGTTCCAACACCTCCATGAAAACCTCCATATCTGATTCCAAAGCCAAGATGTGGCGCCCAAGGCTTTGGCAAGCCTTGACAGTGTTGTTTGCAAGGTGAAAGATGGTTAGACACAATATTTGATGCAAAAATTGAGAATGAATTTCTTGAGGAAGGGCACATACCTATGGGTGCAAATAAATCTGCAATAAAAGATCCAATCTTGGAATAAACATCGATCAAGGCTTGAACAATAACAAAATGCATTTCCTTTACGGCCCTAAAGGGCTTGCCAGCCTTGGATATAGACATAGAGGCCCTATCTGTCTAATTATACAACACATATTCATTTCGAACATTAATAAATTTGTTCACAAGCTCATCAAATGGTGAGGAGAACACTAATTTCCCACTGCCCAAAAAGTTCCAATCGAGGATTAGAACAAGTAGAGTTACACAATTGAGGAGAGTTTGAAAAATTAAAAGACAAATTTTAGCTTAAGGAAGAAAGAAGAAAAATACAATGAAAGTTTAAGGGATTGTGATGGAACCTTGAAAGATGGGAACTTGATGTTCATGAGTGGTAATGAATTCACCACAACCCACTTCATCCAAATCTAGAAGCCATAATTCTCCAAATAAGATTTGACCTCCTTTAGAACCCTAAGGTCATTTGAATGAAATAATAAAACAACCCCATTAGAGGCCAAGAACTTCTTGGCAAAATCAAAGATTGTAGCAATATATTCATAAACCTTCCAATTTTAAGCAAGAATATTAGAAGGGTTCTTTAATATGAAAATAACAAGGAGGTTTCTAAAATTATTAGCAATGACAAATTAAACCTTACCACCATGATTCATCTCCAGAAAAAAGGAAAAAAAATAGTGCATCCAAGACAAGATGCTTGAACTATGTTGTAAAATGAAAGAAAATGCAATGTAAGCCTACCTTGTGAATGAACATCAAGATTATTTCATACTTTGGGGGCCAAGTTCAGAATGAAATCTTGGTTGCCACAATGGAAGGCCATAAAAATGGGACGAAAGTGTGGTGAAAGCCAGGAGGCTTGTTGGAGGTAAGAACACTCGGACTTGGGCAAGATGGAAAAAACTAAAATGATCCTTGTCGAGTGCTCCAAACTCCACTAGGAGCAGGGGTGGGAAGAATTAGTGGAGTAGTAGCCCTTTTGTCTCTCTTCATATCCTCTATTGTCTACCAACCTATATTTGGTTCAAAAGAACCTCACCAAAGGTGTCCTGATTTACATCAGAGTAAGGAGGTTCGGTCACTTTCTCCTTCAACTTTCCTTTTCCTTTAATAATGTTTTTCCACCTACCACTTTCAACCTATGTTCCTACAAAGCTTGCAAGAATCTCCATGAAAGTCGGTTCAATGCTCTCCCTCAATGGAATTTCTAGGGCGGAAGTGTTATCTTTTGAATAGTCAAGGTACTAACCACATTAAATAAGATGTGAAGTAGGCCAATCCTTGAGCAAATCCTTCTGGAACATAGTGCTATTAGCCTTGGGGTCACGCCATATCTCCAAGAGATTGGAAAGTTGATCAACAACACCATGGGATAACAAGATATGATAAAAATAATTGTAGGAGAATGAATATTGCCTTCACAATGAAATCTACAAGCATGGCCACCAACTTTCCTACCCTCGGTGCCAAAGTAGGGGAAACTTTGTGGTGATCCAGAAAAATTAATGCGAACAAACACACATTTAGAAAACAATTTGTTGCAGATTGAGGACAAAATGAAGTTTTATGATTGAATGGAAATCCAAGTAGGTTGGAATATTTGTATAACACGCAATTGACAACCTCCTTGTTCCTAAATTGTTGTTCCCAAGATTTGCTTTTCCGGATCCCATCCTTAGGCTTCAACTCCTGGAAAAAACAAGTTTCCCATACTATTAACCTCCACTACTATATATATGTGGGGAGAGAGATCATATCCATGACTTTTCTCACAACCAAAGAAAAATAAAAGATTGTTACATCGAATAGCTTGAGTGCTTCAATCTCAAGTTGCAAGAACAAGAGTGCAATAAGGAGAATCTTGGAGAAAAAATGAAAACTAAAAAAGTAGCATTTAGAAATAGAATACTTGATGCCAGAAGGTTGCCTTGTGCATCCACTTGTCCAACTAGGAGTTAGAAAAGTCGGGTTTGGGGAATTTTTTGGCCTCTCTTAAAACAACAAACTCATTCCACATCCTAAGCTAGGACAACTTTTGTTCATCGAGATGCATGAGTAGGTGAGCATCTAAAGTTTTTTTGTCAACATCTCTAGCTCCAAGTTCATATCATAATGAACTTGTATCTCCTTCAAGAAATCTGGACGTAGAGAAGGATCACATATTGGCAAATGCTTGTAAAAAGCCAAGTATTGATCCTTCTTAACTTGTTACATGGTTCTCTCCATTCATTCCTGGAGTTTCAGTGGTGAGCAGTTTCGAATGTTGGGGAATTCTTCATAATACAACTTGACTGCAACGTCCCTAGCTGTAAAAATCTCTTGATGTAAAAACAAAAAAAAACGTTTCATGAACAAGTTGAATACAAAGGTTTAAAAAAAGTCTTTAAAGGAGTTTGAAATATTTCATACCTTATACATATATTCAAAAAAAACTTCTAAGGTCATGGAATGCCATGTTTTGGAGGACTTGGACTGGCATTTCTTGTAAACCTCTGCTATTAACACTTCTTTAAACTACTCCAAGGGGATAATCCCGATTTATTGGATTTTGAAATTTTCATGGACAAAGTTGGGTTTCACGTGGTCCAATTCCATGGACCTATGGAAATATTTAAAACAATGAAAAAAAATCCTTTGAATCTAAAACTTGATGTAATAAAAGAATAGAAAGGTCAAAAACATACTTGTTGAGTTATGTCATGGCAATGAGGAGCTCAACACACCCATGAGAGGTATCAAGGACAATGGAGTCAACAGAGATGTGCTAGGAGGGTTCATCATTGTGCAGACGATTAATATAAAGCAACCAAGATTGCAACTTGTGATTACCATCCCAAACAAAAACACATGTGCCTTGATAAAAAATTGATATTAAGATCAACAAACAAGGTAATCTCAAATCTCTCATTCTAAGACATCCAATGCCGACTCCAAGAAGACATGTGTTACTTTTGGAATTCCTCTTCCAATTGAAAGGTGAAATGTAAATTTTTTTGTCCCCCTTTTGATAGCAAATCTAAAATGTTTATTCCATCTAAAGGACATTAATTTTGAGAATAGGATGAACAACCAACATCAATATCATCTAACATAAGGGAATAACCATCAAGACTTTGTTTTTCGACACCATCTTGTGTTTGTCAAGGACTTCAGAGTTGTTAAACTTTGTTTGGCTCTAAACGACTTACATTGTCCTATTGAAGGACAAAGAGTCTGCATATGCCACCACTTGAAAAATCTACAAAGAAATTCAGAATGTTACAAATTCACAAAGAAAATTGTGAAAATAGTCCAAAATTTTGAAAACAAAAGTTGGTCCAAATGCTCCCAATACATCAAGCATCTCCATAATCCTTGTGATGGAGATATGTCTACAAGATATGCCCTAAAAAAATAGACACAGGAAAGGTCAGGAGTCTTTTTGCAGAAAAAAAAATACATGAGATGAACAAGAAAAGTTTAGCTTTAAAAAAAAGGAGCCAAGCTCTAATTCAACTCCACTTTTGGAGCCGAGCTAAAGCTTAACTCCCCATTTTTTTTTATGCATCCAAGGTTTTTTTTGGCACCGAAAGAACCTTTGCTATAACCAAAAAAAAGAAGTTGAGCTTTAGCTTGGCTCCAAAAGTGGAGTCAAACTTTATGTTTTGCTACAACCAAGCTTTTTTCAGCATTAAGAAAAACTTGGTTGTAGAGAAAAAAATCGAACTCAAGCTTTGCTTCAAAACTAGAGTTGAGCTAAAACTCAATTCCTTTAAATTATTTTTTGGCCAAGCTTTTTTCGACATCAAAAAAAACTTGGCTCTATCAAATCGCAAAAAATTAAGCTTTAGCTTAGCTTTATTTATTTTTCAAAGAAAGGTTTAATGAAAGAAAAATGATAAAAAATAGTCACAAAAAACACTTTTGGTCACCTATAACAAGTCAAAATATGGGGTTTTTCTTACTAGTGATGTGTTATTCAAGCCCCTGGCCTTTAGTCAAAATGTACATGTCCATGAGTCAAAATGACAAGTTAATCAATTTGAACCTCTTAAAAAACCATGATTTGTAGTAATGAACCTACTTCCCCCTTTATTTTAACTAGGCCACCCACCCTTCAAGTCATACTAAGAAAGGTCATATGCCCTAACCTACCCCCTTAGATTTAATGTGAACCCCATAACTTCCTTAGTTGCATTATTTAAACTTAATCAAAACTAGGTTAGGCTAATTAAGGCCCAACACACTCCCAAGACTCATGGGATGAATTCCCATTTTGGGAGTTAAAAGTCTTAGAATGCTTTGAAATTTTGGGACAAAAGCATAGGCCAAAACTTTATTCATATCAAAAAACCATTATATCCTTGAAAATGTTTCAAAACAAAGATATTGAAAATGAACTTTTACTTTCCATTTACACCTTTGAGCTTAGAGTTATGGCCAAAAGAAGGGTTGAAAGTCCAATTGGTCATTTGATTTTTTATCAGTAAAACTTAGTAAATAAGGGTCAAATGACCTTTGATTAAAATGTGCAACACAACATTAAAAATGCCTTGTTGAAGGTTACAACTTTGTGATTAATTTTTTCAATTGAAATTCATATGAAAATGTCATGAGCCCACAAAATTGTAAGACCCATGTGTTCCTTGATGGATTTGAGCCCAAAACATGCACAGAGGGCAACAACCCCAACCATGTGTCCTTCGAAAAACTTGAACTCAAAACATGGTTCCATGGGCAATTTGATTAAAGCTGTCACTTAGTTTTTTCTCCCCAAAGAATTTGGTGCACATGCTTGAAAAAGTTACCCATGGGCTATATATATTTTGTTGATTTCATCCATGGAAAAAAAGGAAAATTTGATGAAAAGATTGAACCCTGAAAGGTAGGATTTTAAACATTAAATTACATTTTTTCCCTTGAAAATATTGTTAAAGAAAGATAGTTAAAATGATAATCATAGTTTGAATATTATAAAAAATTATTCAATTTTTTTTCTTGTCAAGCAATTGTGAGGAGGTAAGGACTATGCCTCAAAATTGCAAAATTCATTTTTTGCCAAGATTTAGGAGTGTACCACCAATACCATAAAACAAAACTAGGGTTGTTTCAATAAATGGAATTGGTGTAGTTCCTCAATTCTATAATAGGAAACTCAAAATATGGGGCGCATTTTTAACTTTTCACAATTGAGACAATTAGGACAAAGATGAGAGCTTCAAGATGACTATGATGATATGACTTGTTTGTTGTACACCTTGGTGACACAAATAGACCCAAAAAGGGATAGTGCATGATTGGGCTAAAATTAGGTTCAAAATTCATCATAGATTCATATGAATTTCACCATTGCCAAATTCCTAAGGGATACAATATTTTCCATGTGATATATTCTACATGTCCCCATGGGGACAACATCTACATGGAATTGTTTTTGTAACTTCCAAAGTTTTTTTTCAAAATTGAAACATTTCGATATCTTGTAAGACTAAGGTTTCACAAATTCTAAGACACAAATTTTTTTATAACCTCTATTGAGAGATCTCCAACACCACGTCAAATTTTAATTCAATCAAATATTTTTTTCACTTCCAAATTAAATTATGAATGGTAACAAATCATTTTGACACTTTGTATCATAATTTTTCAAATAAACACAATGTCATACCCTATTTTTGGGCTCACAACCAAGGCTAAAACATGAAAATGGGGGCAAGCCAACAAAATATCTTGAATTAAACACACTTCCACAAGTGTGGGGGAGGGCAAGAAAGTAAATCCTAAACACTTTCAAGTGAGAAGAATGTCAAAATTTATAATGCAATGTGAAAGCAATACAACAAAAGGTGACCCTATATGCCAAGTGCTTTCATTGGATTTTGAGTGAATTTAGTAGTCCTAGTCAACAAGACTTAGTGGGGATGCAATGAAATGATTGGTCCATTGAATACAAACTAATGAACTGCATTCACATTTTGTAGTAATGAAGTTCCATATTTTTGGAATGAAAGTGCAAGTAGTAAACATAATCCAAATTGGGCACCTAATATATCATTGAAAAGGTCTTGAAATGTAAATGTTGAAAATGTGTTCATATTATCCATTTGGACTTATGAGCTAGGAATTATGGCCAAAAAAAAGGTTAGGATTCAAAATTTGACTCCCAATCGCTAAAACCCAATCAACATGCGTCAAATGAATTACAAATTTAACATGTGATATGGTGTTAAAAAAATATTTTCAAGTATTACAACTTTGCATGTAAAAACTCATCAATTGATGTTAAGGCAAAATTATCAAACCTTTGGCTAGCTTTTATTATTTATTACAATCTTGTAATTCAAAATTATCAACAAGAAGAGGGAGCCACTATTTCTATTGTTTTAGGAAATTTAGTTAACTTTCAACCTCCACTATTTTAAGGAATATTCTAAAAAAATACTAGGTGGCTTAAAAGTAGGAGTTTGATTGATTTGCCCAACTACCTTCTATTAAGGAATAGAAATATCTAGAGTAGTTAGTGCCATAGGCATCCTCGTAACTAGTAGTTACTAGTAATAGACTGACCGTCCCTTACCAAAGGGGTGAAGCTAGTGGGATTAAGTAGTTCGTGTTAGTGAGTGGTTGGGTGTAATCTACCCAATCACCTAGGAGATTTCTAAAAAGCGATTAGGATAAGGACCTTGTTTTCATGGGGTCAATGTGGGCCTTGTGTGGCTTTGTGAAGATGGAGGATTAGAGGGAGATTTGGAAAACTTCTATGGGATTAATCGATGAGTTTGTAGTTGGGAGTTGGAGTGGATAACTCTCTCTTAAAGAGGTGTGTAGTGCAACACTAGAAAAGAGGGAATAGTTTGGAAATTTGTATTTGTACTTGTGTGTTATCTCAATAGAACTTTCATGTGTTTTGTGTGAGTTTATTCTATTAGAATATGAGGAAGGTAGTATAGCTTAAGCTTACATAATGGGTTGCTACATTTTATATAATAGTTATGTGTTTTTTCTACAAAAAAAGGGTAAGAATGCATGTTAAGTTTTAGTCTCTGGGGTAGGAAGTCTCTAACTACAACAAGAAAATAACAACTAGTATGTGGCAGTAGGAAGGGTGAATACTTGAAAGTTGAAATTTGCAAAATAAATGGGGGTGCTAGAAATGGTAGGCAACAACCACGTAAGGGTGTAGTGGCTATAGACAATAGGCAACATTGGAAAGGCTTTTCAAGGGATTGTAAATAGTAGGCAACGTCACTAAAGGTTTTAATGCATTGTAAAGGTGGGACAATAGTTGTGGAGGCCTATAGACCCAGTGGGGCAAGATTAAGAGGCATTGAAGGTATTGTAAAGCTCTAGAAAGTAGTTACTTCTTAATCCCTCTCATCTTGTTTGTTTACTTTTTATACTTTCTTCCTTTGGCCCTATTGGAATAGCTTATAAATAGGATAATAGGTCTATTTTTAGATGACAAACCTTACCTTTTTCTTTTTCTCTTTGTGTGAACTTTTAATTATTATTTGAATAGTTGTAATATAGTAAGTAAATGAGGGTAGTTTCTTTTGGGAGTATTAAGGAGTTGACCATGTTCCTTCAACCTTACTTCCTTGAAGGTGGTAATGTTCTAGGGCCACAATTTCACCCCATTTACACCTTCCCTAATTTGAAAAGGTGGTAGGAAAATCAAAAGAGTGAATAAATTAAGGGAAAAATTAGTGGATATGAACTTGTGGTTGCTATTTTCTAGGTAGGAATTGGTTACCTGAATGAAAGGTAAAAAGGATTAAATGTTGGGAAAGAGTACAATGTTGTTTTGTATGTAGTTTTTGTGTGTGTAATTACAAAACAAACAAATAATGTTGCCATGATATTAATGTAGGAGATGATCAAGGTGTACCAATAATGGACCTTAGATGTACTTGTGTGTTTTGGATTTAATTTGTGTGTTTGATTTGGTACGTGGAAAAGGAAGCATACTACAATTGTAATGTTTGTTAGTGTGTTTGCTTACATAATTACATTATTGTAATATTGTAATATTTATTTTAATTTTTTTGATTCCTCAAGTTTTTTGTTAAATATTACTCTAATTATTCTAATATATGTCACTATTGTGGCAATGTTGCTACAATATTATTTTTTATAATTGTATTATTATAACTATATTACTATTGTAAATGTATTACAATAATAGAATTACCTTTGTACCTTTTTTTTTCCGTAAATGTCTTCTTTCCAATAGAACTATTGCAATGATTCTAGCTTTATTGGGCCTTAGAAGAAAAGGTTTATTTCCAATTGGTATTTTTATGTAGAAATTATGAGCCTACAAATTTGCATGAATCATAACTAAGGAAAAATATTTTAAAATTAGGTTTCTCTCCCAAGAATCTTGGGACTTTTTGCCACTTTGATGCAACCTCACCATTGGGAACAAAATATATTATAAGGAAAGGAAGTGGTGGCTCATTTCCGAGTTTGGGCTATGTTGTATTTTGTGAGTTTAATTCACCCACAATTTGTCCATGCACCATTTAAATAATTCAAACTTGCACCAAACACCCTTTTTATTGGTTTATAAAGGTTAATCTAAATAGAAATTCTTGCTTGTGAGTTCATCCTTTGTTAACTATCAATAGTCACCATCATATGGCAAAATGATGAAAAGATAATGATGAAATGAAAATGTTAGCTAATAGTAATATTGCCAATACAATGAATTATTTTCAAAATATTGGAATAATCAAAAGCTAATATTGGACTAAAATTCTAATATATAAAAAATTGTTCATAGGTAAATTTTGTAGTTTAGTTAGCCAAGAAGGCCTTTTAGTAATTATTGAGTTACTATTGATAAGTTCATACTTACCATCCTTTATGTATTATGGAATGAAGCATTAATTTTTAGAAAATAAAGTAGTTTGTCACAAACTAGGATATGTGAAGGAAACTAAGATAAGATGAGGAAATCTAGGAAAACAAGGGAAATCCATGTGTGATGGGGAATCGTTTTTGGTTCTTTATTGTCTCTTGAGCTCATTCCCTCATTCTATCACTTCTTATCATTCTATTATTCTTTCATTATATCATTCTATTTGTGTGATTTTAAGAATATTGGTGTGTGTGAATTGGGAGAAGAAGGTTGCATTTGTGTGAAGAAAATATAAAATGGATTTTGGTTGAAAGTCAAATGACATAGTATCTTTTGTGGTTTGCCTTGTTTTTTGCATGCAAAAGAGAGTATTTAGTATATGTTTGATGTAAATTAAGGTAACTTTAACTACTTAATTAGTTTTCTTCATTTTTTTATTTAAAATATCTTTTCTGGAATATTTTGGGCAAGATGGTAGCTACAACAATAAGGTAGTCAACTTGAAGGCAACAACTATCACTTTAACTAAACTTTTATTTGTTTCACTTTTTCAAACATACTTACTAGCAAATGATTGATAGAAGGTAATTGCTTCATGATAGTAGTTAATGTATGAAAGTAACCAATGGAAAGTAGTGGTTGCAAACATGAGAATAGTAGTTACAAATGTAAATATTATTGCAAAACCATGGTTTTTATGCTACTAGCATCATGTCTAAAATGACTAAATGTGTCCATCATGACTAACATCAAAAGTAACAAAGTCCGTTATGACAAAAAAATCTAACATTCTAATCAAATCAAACAATATGTTGCAGACATGGTAAATGTGAGTGTTCATGTGGACTTGTCTATGTTGATTAATACAACTAACATGATTGAAATTAGTCATAAAATATGACGCACATTATTATAATGCTACTTTTTAATGATATGATAATAGTAAAATGGAACAAAAATCATGTTCCCATTTTAAAACTTCATCATGAAAAAAATGACAATAAAATATAGTTATCATGTTTTCAATTATTATTCATAATGATTCAAATAAATAAATAATTTACAAAGGGTAAATTATTGAAAAAAAATGTAATGAAAAACTGGAGTATCAATCTGAATTTTTTAAATTAATATTGTAAAAAGAAAATCATAATAATTAAGTGAAAGTACATGTTAATCTTGAATTATTCAAATTCCATGATTCAATTAATATTTATGATGAATAAATTTTGCACATATATATCTCAAAATTAAACTAACCCCAAACTAAACCATTTATTTATTTATTTATTTATGATTAGATGACTAGAATAAAATGGAAGAACAAAATAAAATAAAATAATTTATTTTAATGTACTATAGAAATTTTTAAAATTTATATATTATCTAATTTTGAAATTTCAAATAGTAAAAAAATTAACTAAATTTATAGAATAAAAGTAAAATCCATTGTTACTATGAAAACATTGTAACATTGAATTCAAATTTTTTACTTTTATTACAAAAATTGATATATGATTGAAGACATAAAAAATTAATAATATAATTTCACAAGTGAATTTGTCTTGTTATGATATTTTTAAAATATCTTGTTAAAAAATTAATTTTTGATAAATGAATCAACATATGTAAATTAATGTAATGTCTAAAACTTTTGATTGAAAATATTATGAAAATGGAGTCAATGATAAAAGTAAGGAAACCAAATGAACCTAATATAGTTATATGTGAAATTTGTAACCCAAGCCAAAAAAGAAATTGTTTGAATTTTTTAAACAAATATTTAGTTTTTTGTTCATGTTTTGAAATTGGAAGGAATCATAAAGTTCAATGTGATTATGATAGTGAATTAGTTTTACCCAAGTGATTATATATTATAACCCAATCAAAGATTTAAATCATTATATATGAATTTCTGAATTAAGTGATTTAATTATTTGTTCACATTTTGAAACTAGATAATATATTTAAATAAATAAATTATGAAATTAAATAAATTAAATGTACCTAAACAATATAGAATATATAACTCAATTCAAAATTGTAAAAATACATTTGAATTTTCTAATTAATGAGTATTTTAAATAAATATAATTTACACATATTTTAAACAAAATAAATTATAGATTTCAATGTAATAATGAACCTACCAAATCAATTAAATCAAATAGTGATTAATTCATTTATTTTTTCAAAATATGTGTTTATACCTCTTGCAATGTCATATTTTATCTTGTGAGGTGTTGGTTTGGTGGTTAAGGCCTTGGAGTGTGGCCAAAAAGGTTGTGGGTTCAAACCTCACTTTAAGCACTCATCATTTAAGAAATTCCGAGTTTGGGGATTTGATGGTTCGTATAAGGTTGACGATTTGCCAATAATGTCAACCCAAGAAAAAAACTTCTTTTTTCCAACATTGAATCACAAGTCAAGGGTGGCAACATTTTTTATTCATCTATAGTTCAAAAAATAATAATAATTTCATAATGTCATTGTTTATTCATAATAATAATTTAATTTCTAATTTGAAAATCAAATTAGTAATGCCTTGCCAAATAATAACCTTAAACATTTTAGTCATTTCAAACAACCATCTTAATCATTTCAGATAAGTGTCTTTAGTCATGTTAGTCATATAATCTTAGTCACATTTGTGTAAAAAACAACGTGTTTATTTTGATTACATCCAATTTTGTGCATTGTTTGATGTGATTAAAAATCTGACTAAACTCAATTAGAAAAACTAGCTTAAAAACACATATTTGTAGTAGTGGAAGGTAATAGGTCGAAGATGAAGTTCTATTTCGTTGAGGTATTATTTAAGCATTAGAAGGTAGTTACCTTCTAGCACTTTCATATTTATTTTGGTTTTCACAAATAAAACATTTTCTTAACTAGTCCTTTTAAATTTTTAGGCTAAAAGAAAGTTTTCCTTCTAGAGGATAGTTTATTCTATATTGTTTTCATTGTCTTTATTTAGTTTCTATTCAACAACCCTTTCCTCATGATAGTATTTAGGCTATGAGTTCCATAGTATTACATCTTTGTCCCATCTTAAAGCTCAAACCATGTATCTCTCTTGGGAATTAAGGAACACACATTGGGGTTTGCATTTTGGTGTAAACTTGGGAATCAATAGGGCTATTTACCCTTGATATCACTTGATAAGCCTAAGGGTGCACAATTATCAATAACACTACAAGGAATTTTGTTCATACCAAACCATGTGTTTACGACTTGTGTCCAAATTAATCAATTTTCTAACTACCATTTCAACTATCCTTCATGCCACTATAGTAAAAAATTGTAGTCAAATATTCAACTACAAAATGGTTTTAAGTTGTAGATGTAACTATGACTTGCAACTATTGTTGATTTGGATGAAAATGAAAAGTGCATTCATATCACCCACAATTGCTGGCATTCAACAATAGATGAAATTTTAGTTGTTCTTGTGGTTGGTAATATCATTCATAGGTGACCAAATAACATGTGGCATTTTGTTCAACTTGAATTACAACTTGTATATCATGGTCACAAATGTACATGTGTTAGTTGATAATTAATGCATGTAATATGTCATGTTAGTTCAAGCAATTTAAATAGCCTAGGTAGCCTTTAGGTACTCTAAGAAATCTAGGCAACTTTTAGGTACCCTAATTAATATAAATAGCCCCTAGGTAGCTAATTAATCTACACATCCCCTAGGTAGCTAGACCTTTAGGTACTTTAGTTAGTTTAAACAAGTTTTAAGTAGCCCTTAAATAGCCTAGGCATCCCTAGGTAAGCCTTTAGGTAACCCCTAGGTAGCCTTTAGGTGGCATTGGTAGCCTAAGCAACCTTTAGGTACCTTACATAGTTTTGGCAACCTTTAAGGAATAGTTAAATAACATAGACATCCCTTAAATAAGCCCATATGTAACCTAAACAACCCCTTGGTAACCTTTTAGGTAGCTTAGGTAGTTTAAGCAACCTTTACTTAGGTAGTTCTAAGGTAATCTTTAGGTAACCTATGTAACCTTTAATTAAGCCCGTACATACCTTAATTATTCTATGTAGCCCCTATGTAAACCCTTAGGTACCCTAGCAACTAGTATAGGCAACCCCTAGGTAGGCCCCTAAATACTTTAATTAGTTTAAACAGCCCCTAGGTAAGCCCTTAAGTACCTTAGTTTAAGCAACTTCATTAAAAGAAACATTGTCATTTGCAACTAATTTTTTCAACTAAAAAATGTTGTTTGCAATTTTTTTTAATTGCAAATGACATTTTTAGTTGAAAAAAATTGGTTGCAAATGACAATTTTTCTTCTAGTGCTTCTAAGTAGCCTAGGCAAGCCTTAAGTACCTAGGTAGCTTCTAGTTAGGCCTTTCATTACCCTAAGTAATCTAAGCAATCAAGCTAAGTAGGCCCTTAGGTACCATAGTTGTTTTGAACAACCCTTAAAGTGCCCCTAGGTGGCATAGGCAGGCCTTAGGTAGATGCGTACCTTATTTAGTTTAGGAAACCCCTAAGTAGGTCCTTAAATACCCTAATTAATCTAGCTAGCCCTTACGTAGTCCTTAGGTAGGCCCCTGGGTAGCTTACATATATAATAACCTAAGGTGGGTTGAATAGATCATTTAGGTAGGTTACAAAAAATGTTTATTAAATGTGGTTCCATTTCATATTACATAAAAAGAAGTTGGTGCAACGATGAAAATGAAGGGATCATTTTTTTATTATTGTAACTTATCTTCCCTAATTTAGGCTAGGTGGTTTAAATGCCTACTATAGGTCAAGGTGTTTAGTTAAAACCACCTAGGTTTTAGTTTAGCCCATGTTTTTAATTAGCTTAGGTGACCTAGGTTAGGTAGGTTAGACTACCTAATTTATGTATCTTAGGCTAGCTAAATAGACCATGTTGTGCCATTTGTTCAACTTGGAGCTTGCCAAGATTCCCTGGAAGTTGCCACATTTTAATCATAAAACTAGTGCAAATGATCATGCAATATAAACATATGTCATTACACATTTTAGTTGTTCTTTGATGTAATTACTAGTTTGAATAGGTGCCCCACCATTTTTTTTAATTAAAATGTTATGTGACCTATCCAAGGCAACTAAAGGAATTTGGAGTCACATATACAACTAAAGCATAATCATAAATATAGTTGTTAATACACAAATTCCTTGTAATGTAAACACCATTATTTGACATGTAATCCACTGAAACAAAATTTTTTGTTTGCAATCAATTTTTGTAACTAAAAATGTCATTTGCGATTGTTTTTTAAAAAGCAATTATAAATGATAATGTTTCTTCTAATGATCTCACAATGTTATAATTTTCATTGTTCAACCTTTCTAAAATACCTTTCCAAGATTATTCAATTTAAACATGTTTTGATCTTTCAAAATTGATTCCAAAATCCAAATAATCAAATCCTTTCAAAACGTTCAACTTGATAAGGAGTTTTGGGAAACTTTCCCCTTGATTCCCACAAACTATCCATTTGGTTTGGGTACATTTCGAAATGTGTGTTAGTTCCTTTCACTTATGTCATGCCTTGACCTTGTTATCCACTTTTTTTTTTCCCGCCTTTAACTTTTGTCATTCAAGCATAAGATTAGGGTGATGATGTAAGTTGTATTTTCTTCATGTTCAAATAAATATAATTATTTTATACACTTTTTTATTAATGATATTTGTAAAATCACCTTGTCTTTGGGCCTTAGTTTGATCATCTAAGCCTCTCTTTCATCCCAAATTGAATGTATTTGTAAATTGAGTGAAATTGGGTATTGTTTCATGTAATAGGCTATTAGTTCAAATTTTCAAATATAAATTTTGACCCCCAAAAATACTTTCTTTTTGTTGTGACTCTCACCAAGTTTACTTCACTAAGCTTAGAAAAGAAGATCGTAGAGCCTTTCCTATCCTTAAAAACATTGCAAAAACAAAAAATAATTGCCACAAACATCCACAAGTTACTTGGATAAGAACATGTTTACTTTACTTGCAAAATATAAACATGCACACATTGTAAAGGTTTTTTTTCCATTGAACCTTCATTGCCACCTAAAGACCTTGCAAGAAAAAAGGTTGTTCTCATTGTAATGCATTTCATTACAATACACACAAATGAAACAAGGTTCTTAATTCTTTCTCCATGGAAACTTCACAAACCATAAAGTGATCTCCACCAAAACTCCTTCATATCCACTTGTTGTTCACACGTTCAAGTCCCTCGCTTGTTTCCATGAGCTTTCCTAAACCTCAATGTTGTCATGTGTGCAAGCAAGCAAGGATGACTATAAGGAAGAACATGGGGTGAAATTCATAAAAACATCAATTTTCTACAAATTTGAATTTCAAATTGTTCCTTCATGGGCTATATGCCCCATGTGTGTCAATTCATACCACATTTGGCCAAAATAAGAATTTTTTGTATCAACTTTGAAACACTTTATGAATATCTTTAATATATGTTGATATTGTATTCCCATTTTAACAAACTAGGTAAAAAATATTATTGTGCATGCATTACATGTGATACTTGCACAATAAAATGATAATAAAGAAAAAAATACCAATTATGTGGTCATGATGGGGATTATAATTTGTTAGAATGAAATAATGTTGATGACATTGTTGCATTTGTCTTACTAAAGGAGACATGTTATTATAAGATTCTTTGGATGGCATTATTGAAACCTTAATGTATAAACTCATTATTTTTGTTAGTTGAATGTAAGGCATGTGTTACAAGTAAAAAAAGGTTGTACTCAAAATATTTGTTTATTGAAAATATGGGAGCATATTCTATGGACATATCAATTAAAATACACATGCAAAAACAAAAAAATTGAACATCTAAAAAACATTTGAAGGTATTTGTATCCCTCTCATAAATCATTGATGTATCCATGTAATATTTTGTGCATTGCTACTACCATAAGCTAATTTTTTAAAACATGGATGACATTTATGGAATAAGTAAAAGGTTTTCACCTTCAATTGACATGAGAGGTTTGAAGTTGGGATCAGATGCCTACAACATACTTGATATAAAATTGAAATGTTGGCCAAGCTAGATAGATACATTAATCCTCATCTACAAAATTAAAAAATGTGTCAATTTGGCTCAAAGCTTAGGTTCACAACTTTATAAAACTCACCTATTAAAATAAAAATAACAAAAGTTTGTAATGCTAGTTGGGTAAAGAAATGGTATTCTATGAACCCAAGTCTACATAATTTAAAAAACAAATGTCCACATACAAATGTACATATAAACACTATGAGAAATGAAACCACATTACCTTGCACTAAAACTCAAAAAATAACTCATATGCAACTATTGTGCAACTATCCCTTGGTATTACAACTACTATGCAACTATCCCCTTAGAAATATGGTGTATTAATAAATAAATTGCCATGTTAAAAAAATAGTTAGTTGTATTATAGTTACAAGTAAATTGAAAATGGGTATTCTATATGGTAATTTATACACATTGTATATAAAAATGTAATCAACCATGTTTGATTTTTTCAGGAGTTGCATTGTAGTTACATGTGGCAATTACTTTATAACTATTGTAAATGTGCCATTAAAACAACAATTATATTGCAACTACTGTAGGATGTACATACATGCAATCATGCCATGTGTCCACATTTCCACCACCCATTATGGGATACATTTCAAACAAAATTTTGACCATGATTCTCATTGATACAATTAGTATGGCCACTAGTGCACCACTACTAAAATACTATTATTCAGCTATGTTATGGCTATAATACAATTTGCTTATAACTTAACAAGGATACATATTCATATGTAATGTTTTGTAAACAATTATTGTTTCATTAATTTGACTATTAATATGAATAAATAAATGTAATTCATATAATTAATTTTACATTAACTAATGAACTAATTACTTATTAAATATTAATCCAAGTTGGGGATATTTCATAATGAATTAGATCAATTATTTAAGATAATTATTAATTCATCAATAATTACCAAATCATTATTATTTTAATTAATTAATTGGATACAGATAATTAATTTAAATGTGGAACTTAAAACAATGTGTATATTATATTAAAAATTCAATTTGATATACGTAGGGATATGCCTATTTATAGTTTCATGTTTCCTACCCAAATTCATATTAATATTGAATATTTAGTAATGAATTATTTTCAACAATTAATTAATTAATAATTATTAATTAATATGTAATTCATTTACTTATTATGAATTAATTAATTAAACTAGTAAATAATTATTATGAATTATAAATAATTTTTATTCATATAATTAATTAATTAATTAATCAAAATAACTAATAATGTTTTCCAAAACTTGAAATGATAAGTCATTAATTATATGAATTTAAATACTTAATCATGTGATAATAAGTTATTTAAAGTCAAATAATTAATTATTTAATAGCTAAAAAATAAGTTAGATTGATTAAATCAAATAAATTTTTATTTATTTAATTACAGTAATTAATTATTTTAAAAATTTAAATTCAAATTAAAAATCATATCATTACTTTAAATAACTAATTTAATTATTTAATTATCATATAATCACTAATTTAATTATATAACTTACATGAAAAGCATAAAACATGTGGAAAAATCTTTCTATAATTGCAACTCAATTGGAACTCAATTTGCAACTAAAGAATAATTAAAATATTTAACCCATATGCTTTGTCTTTGAATCTCCTGTTACAAATTATATAAAAAAGGCTTACATTTTCTTATGTTTTCACATTCAAATACATGTGCCATTTTGGAATGAACTCAAAAAAACTTAACCCAAAGCAAAACATAAAATTATAAATAAATAAATTCATGGCTATTCTTTAGTTCATTTAGTCTTGTGTTTTCCTACCTACTTAGGTATGTATGTAGGTAGGTTCTAGGTAAATATGGAGGTATGTAGGTTTTAAAACTTACCACCTACCTACCTATGGTTATACATGACCTACCTAGCTAACAATATAATTATATATATGTATTCCAAAATACAATTAATATGCCATGTGACAATTTTTTATTAGCCATGTGTCACAATTTCGGACCATCATTAATAATCATAATGAATGATGGAGATCAATATTTCAAAGAAAAATGTCCATAAATTTTCATAGTGCCACATGTCATATTTTAATAGATGAATGCCAATTAATGATGTTAACATGACATTATGGGTGTAGTTATAATGAAGTTACATAATAGTTGAAAATGAGTTCCAATAAATTGCATCATATATATAGTGAATTACAATTTTGTAACTCATGTAACTTGTTCATTAGCATTCACAATGTATAAATATGACGAATTCCAAGTGGTCATTGCAACTCAAAAATGGAGTTGCAAGGCCAATTACACAAGGCCCCTTTTTCTCATAATGAAAAAATCTAAATTGATGTCCACATTAATTTGAATTGGGGAAAATGTTAACATTTTCTTTTATTTCATAGGTATTGCATCCTTTAAAGGTGGATTTATTAAGATTGTCAAAATTTTAATTTGTCATGCATCCCAATATTCAAAATGCTTGATTTCAAGATTTTTGAAGGAATTGGTACTTTTATATCCACTTTGTTCAAGTACAATCATAAACTAGTAAATTACTAGGTTGTGTGATGTATTTTCTGTCCACATATATCCTTTAAAAAAAAAAATTGAACAAAAAAGTTTAAAATGAAAAAAATGAAAAAAAAAATCAAGTTTTAAATGACAACACACAGTTTATTCACTACAAAGCATGATGTTTTCTTGTTGCAAATATTAAGCACTTCATTAATGATATCATTGAAATTTGCTTTTGGTTGAATCCCTTGATTAAGAAATTTAGTGTAGACTCAACTTTTTTAATTATAAATTCATTTTTTTTAATCTTAAGAAAGTGCATAAATGTGGAAAACCCCCTTTGCAATTAGAGGAATCACTATTAAAATTCCTATTTTTTCAAACTAACCATGTTGACTGGATAAGTCTTTTTGACTAGAGGACATGTATTTTTTACTAGAGGCCAAAGGCTTGAATGACAATGGGTATTGTTTTACTAATCAATTTGACTAGAGTGATGGATTTGACAATTAATCAAATTGGATTTTAAAATACCACACAATCAAATTAGTTAGTGGCCTGGTTAATAAGACCACCCAATCTAGTCAAATTGGCAAGTGCCTTAGTCAATAAGGCCACTTATTATATTCAATCAATCAATAGGACTAATTAAGTAAGCTTAGTCAAAATGGCCAATGGCCTAATCAATAAGGCTAAGTACTGTTAACAAATAGGAGATCTACTCAAGTGCAAACATAAATCTTTATTGAAAGGAAACTACAACATAATGCTCACAACACAAAACACAACATCAAGAACTCTCCAAGGTTCTTGTCAC
>Ga0116231_10006562_pt1 | contig 22099 bp, 6 predicted proteins | sample S1TSphgellanicum_2_FD_89695 | JGI IMG/M metagenome (GOLD analysis project Ga0116231, IMG submission 89695) | Host-associated microbial communities from peat moss isolated from Minnesota, USA - S1T2_Fd - Sphagnum magellanicum MG | ecosystem: Host-associated > Plants > Peat moss > Unclassified...
TTTGAAATATTTCGAGAATATTGAATCAATTTTGCTTCATTTTTTCCTTCATTTTAATTTTTTTTTCCAGAATCCTCCCCCCCCAACCTCCTCCAAGATTTAGAGCCAACTGCAGTGAACGGAAGGGGAAGTGGGCCCAAATTGATGGGCTTGGGGTGGGGGGGGGGGGAAGGGAGAGAGAGACCCAGTAGGACAAGGGAAAGAACAAGAGAGCGGGTAACAAGGGGCCAAAATTGGGTGCATGAGAAGGCTCCAATCAGACATCCCAATCAATCGAACAACAACATTCAGTCAGTTGGTCACAATAGCAAATGAACTCTCAATCTTTCTTTCATCTCGGGATGTGCATCCTGGTTGCTAACTAAGGTGGACCGATATTAGGTTCGACCTTCTAAGTTTGTACCAAGTCTAAGTGAGAAGAAGGCGGAAGTACTCATAATCATAATAATGCACGCACTCTTTCTATATATGTGACATGTTCCAGATTTGCATCTAATCAAAACAAAAAGGAAAAAAAAAATCTTTGAGGACGAGAGAAACAATTGGAATGAATTGTGGAGCTCTTTGTCTCAAAGCTAAAAAAAACAAATAAAGGTTTGCAAAAAAGGGAGGGGAAAAAAACCCAAATTATTGGGTGATCGGACTACTAGGTATGTACTGGATTGGATTATTATTGTGAATTCCATTCGGATCCATACATAAGTGATCACTTAAGTGCTCAGGGCAGGCCGGATCCAAGGGGAGGTTCCGCTGTTTCTGGTGTCTAAACAAAACTTGAACCCTCCCTGTTGGCACATCTGACACACTAAAACTCGTCAAAAACAAATTAGAATTGAGAAAGTTACAGCCCCCAAAATAGAGGTAGTCAAAAACTCAAAAATACAAACCACCAAACATTATGACATCTAAACCCAATCACTCAAAAATTTCCTTGTATGTTGCTCTGTTGCTATTAAAGTTCAAATATGATTTGTAGAATTGAAGGTGATGCTCCTATAGCACTTAAAATCATTTAAAATGAACAAAAAATGAAAAAGTTAGAAGCTTTGAAAGTAGGAGGGGTCCAAAAAGAAAAAAAAAAGGAGAAAAAACGTGTTTTGTGAGTTGAAAAGCTATTTTTCTTCTTACTATTTTTTCATTACTCCTTTTCATTTGCACTTCAAAGATGATTTCTGGATCTTGAGGTAGGGCTCCCATAAAATTTTAAATCACTCAAAATGAAGCGCAGATGAAGATCTAAAGAAATGATCGGTGATAGGGTAATGATCGGTGATAGGCAGTTCTACCCTAGTGAAACAACAGAGGTTGAAGAACTGTGTTTTTTTTTGGTGAGACAAACAGCAGGCAATAATAGTTTTAAAAGTAAAATAAAACAAAAAAATGACATATGAACAAATGCTGAACAAATAGTCCAAAAAGTGCCAACTATTCTCCCTGTCAAAGAAAAAGAAGGAAAATAATAATAATAATACATCATATAAAGAATCAAATCAGGGAGTCCATCACTGTGTCTTTCCAGAAGAAAGTTATATAAATAAATAAATATATATATATTCCTTCTGGATCAACTTGAAACATGCCAAAAAGGGAAAAAAAAAAAACTTTTCTTTTTTCTTTTGGATATCCCCAGCTCCCTCGCCTCCCCTAATCCATTGCAGAATGGTGACAACAACAACACTACCAACCACAGAATATGTCTTTCTTACCGCACTAGATTTGACCATGATAATAGAACAACATAATACATTGATGCCAAATTATGATAAACACCACATATGCTAGCCATATAGAATGAATGAAACCACGAAGTATACTCATATAGAAATGTATGGAACCATGTAGTTTTACTTCACAACCATTGTTTTTTTTTTTTTGGACATTTTTTGTATTTTCAACAATAAATTGGGTCTTTTTGGAACTTCTTTTTCTAGTGTAAAGTTGACTAATTTTTCTTTTCTTTTGTGAATTGTCAAATTTTCAAAGATCACAAAACTCCAAAAAAAAATTTGAAAAAAATACAGGTTCACAATCCTTTGATTTTGAATATGGTAATGACACTTATTACATTAATGTCAACATTATAATGAACATAACATACGGCATTTCATATAGAAATGAAAAAGATTGCAAAGTTTACCTCACAAATGTGTCATGAACCAGGGCTTTGTTGATTGAAACACCTATTCAAAATGACTACCTATATGTTACTATTGGTGTGAGATAGTCTTATTAAGTTATTGTACATGCAAAGTAACAATGGCTGAAATCAATCTTTTTCTTGAATTTTACACTATAGGTCGAAGGTTAATGTCCTTGAGGGATGAAAGCTACCCAAGTATTTTGAATCTTCATTGTAGCGTAGATTTTTGAAACCCTCAAGCAATATGGGTTCACCCTGACATTGAATGCAGTAGCTTCATGACTAGCCCATCTTAAGTTTCCTTCATCTTGTTTGCCATATTGCTTCCCACAATGGGAAAAAAAATTATGTACTAAAAGGTACCCAAAACAAAAATTTAAGTGCTTCCCATTCAAGGGATTCAATTGCTTTTTGTTAAAAACAATACTAAAGGAAAGAGGAGTGGAAACCCTACTTAGGCAATTGTCAAGAATTTCTAATTTACAAAAAGATTTGGTGTGATGAGAGAAAAGACTTTGGAAGACAAATTCAACCCTACATTACATTCAAGTTCACTCCCAAGACATTTCTTGACAAGTTTCACAAAGAGATTTGGTGTCATGATAGAATGCTATAGGACACAAATTCAACAAAAATTTGAGATTCAACTTAGTATCAAAGAATCCCCCCCTCCAATCAATCAAAACCATATCTTGCTCACAAGAACTTGGCACTTGCCATCCTTTCTTCTAGCAACACAAATCACCTCATCAGATTGCAACTTTGTCCCTCCCACACTGGTAAGCAATCATGAACTTCTGAACTTCTCGCCCCAATTATTATAAGTTAGGTGGATAGAATTTCCCATAAAAACTAAATGCTTGCCTTATTGCCTTAGACAAACCAAGCAAAGACCACCCAACAACCATGGCTATCATCTTAGTTGTGGATGAAGTCCCCAATATTGGTCACTATTGTTGACACAAGTCAAGATGAAAATAATAATCATTTAAAAATTGAATAAATAGATCCCATTTTGCCCACATTTTGAATGTGGGTTTAACTCTAGCCATTCATCCATCCATCCATACATCCATGTGTGTGCAAAAAGGTCAAGTGCTCCAAATTGCAAAGAGGAATCTCATGTGTGGCACAAGTAAATAAAATGTGTGTGTGTATTTTTGTGAGAAAAACAAGATGTGGGTGCTCTTTTTGTGTGAGAAAAAATCATGATGTAGGTGTTTGTTGATGTTTTTGTGAGAAAAACATGATGTAGGTGTTTGTTGATGTTTTTGTTAGAAAAACATGATGTGAGTGCCTTTCTTCTTTTCCCAGTGAAAAAAAGCAGATGTTTGTTTGGTTGGGTTGGATTCATGGTCAGAAAAGAAGGCTCCACATGCAATCAATTTTATTGCACAAGCAAAAGAGCTGAAAGGCACTCAACTATTTGTCAGGTACCAACTACCCACACCTTCTGTGATCATAATAAGGTAATGAATGGCATTGGTCCCAACAATTTCGTGGCTAAATCTAGCTTGCCAATAATGGGTAATCTTCACTTCAGGGAGGCCACCCACACAAGCTATTGATACATTAGAAGGAAGGTGGGCCTCCCAGCCTTCTATTATAACTGCATTCTCAGATTTTCAGTCCATTCTAGACGAGTAGGTTCTCTCTCTCTCTCTCTCTCTATCATCCATAGAAAATTCATGATTTTGAATTGTTGAGCATCCTTCCATGCATACAACAATACCTGGAAGAATCTATTCTATTCTATTCTAGTGCTAGCAACACAAAAATCCCAAGACTCCCAAGATGGTCCACTTAGCCTACTCAAAATGACAAGAGCTTTGCATTGAAGAAATGCTAGCTTGGGTTTTGTTGTTGTTGTTCTCTTGTTCTTTTGACTTTGTTGGCCTTGCCTACCAAGGCAAGGAGATTGTGTTTAGATTCATTATAGAGTATAGTAGCTTAAGGGATTATGGCCCCTATGTAGTAGGTCTATTTTTATATGATGATTTTTGAAAGATGACATTTTGGCTTGTGTTGAAACTTGAAATTAGTTAACAGAGGTATAATATCTTGAAGGATTTTGGCTTCTTTTAAAGGATTTTTTTGAAGATTGTATTTTTGCATGGTGAAAATTTTGAATTTCCATAATTCTTCTTTTGCCTTAAGATAATTTTTAATGTAAATGGCAAGGCCATAGTGTGACACACCCCTTGTTTACTCCAAAGTCTCATTTACTATGCCCCCCACAATTCATGCCCCTACTATTAGGTGATGAAGACAATTGGGAATATGTATTCTGCTCAGCCATTGAGGGATTGCACCATGCACCCAATAGACAATAGACACATTGTCTTTTGAAAAAATTGTTGTATGCAATGTGTCCCCACCATGTTCCCACTATGTTCACAATGGGTTCCATTCCATTTTCCCAATAGCACCTCACTCTGTCCTGTATGCTTTTGCCTGAGTTTGTCCTCTTGGAACCTACATTGATGGGCAAATAAGACTTATATGTTTCTCAGAGTGAATACTTCTATATGGTAGGTACAGTGTTGAAAGTTTCAGAATTTTTTTGTGATGAAAGAGGCAAAATGAAATTTAAAAAAAAAAAAAAAAAAACCTTGGAAGGCACCTTCAACTAATTGTCATGGATCACATTAACATAAGTAAAATGGGTGCGAAAACTAGAGAATTGCTCCGCAAATTTGCATTGCTTTTCTTTAGTGGTGAATTTCACTCTTTTGTCAGCTCTTTTTGAGGAAAACCTGAAAACACTCGTTCTTTTAGCATCTAATGTGCTTTATAGCAAAAACAAATTGCCACTATGGTGAAATCAAAAATTGAAAAAAGAAAGAAAAAAAAAACAGTGACATTGATTGCTGATAGGAGCTGGTTTGTGAGTTTCTTGATTTCATAAATAATTTTTGTATCGTTTCTTTTTTGCATGTGATATAGTCTCTCAATCACCACTTCACTTCATTTGTGCATTTAGGGAAATAAATAATGATAATAATGTCACTTTTGATCTCTCCTGCATGGAGCAAAATAATATGTGCTGCAATCTTCCATGATCATATTCAATTTTAAGGTGAAACCTTGAGTGTGGTGCATTTACTAGCCACAAGTTTCATGCCTCCGGATGAGTACAGTGATGCTCAAATCCTGCTTGTGTTTTCTATCAGGAGTAATGATCCCATTTGTGCCATCATCTAATTATCAACTCTCAAACCTAACCCTAAATCATATCTCATCCAAGTCTCATTTATGAGTTGGGGAGTATGTGTGTGCAGCATACTTAGGCCATTTTAGACGAGGGTCCAGGGTCCAATTTCCTAGGAACCAATTTGGATTGATTTGAAGCAAATTGAATCCTTGAGTTGGACTGTACCTTGGTCCCTAGCTTGATTCTTGGTTCTCCAAATCAGGAGCTCTCCTTGTAGCATGGTTTTTTTGGTCCCAACCAATTGATTTTCCCTCCAAAACAGGTGCCATGTAGGTTTAGCCTCAATTTGCCACTTTTTGGTCTTGGACCCTCATCTAAAGGCCTTGGGACCAATTTAAAGCTTTTGACCAATAAGATTGCTTGAATTCATTGGTCCCTGGACCTTGGACCCTCGTCTAAAGTCACCCTTACACTATACCCATTTGGCATGCAACAAACAAACAAGTTAATCTTAACACCTTAAATTTCCCTTGTCGACAATCTCCAATTCATATTCTAAGGTTTCTTGATCCATGATTTGTAGAGATGTATTGCTAGCTGACACACACGTGACAAAAGCTTCCATTCAAATTAATCAATTGACTAGCCTTATTGGTCTTGAGTATATTGTGTGTGTCAATGGACTTACACACTCATCATGACAGATTTTGATGGGCATGAAGAGCTCATTATGAGTGAATAAAAGCAATGTGAAAGATTAGTAACTTCCTTTGAATCAAAGAGTGTACACAGAATGCAAGTACTCTATGATTCATACATGCTTGAAGAAAGATGCAATGGGCTGTTACAGATTTTCTACAATTCCAACATGGTGTTCCCCATGAAATTTATGCCTAAAAACCAATGATGGAATTTTGATCTTTTGGTGTGACGGAAATAAACTGGGCATAATTTGATTGCCTTATCAAGTAAGAGAGGATTGCATGTAAATCCCATCACCATTATAGGAAGGTGATTGAATTATGGCACCCATCTCATTAAGCTGATCACGAGCAACAAGTGCTCAATCCATGCGACCACCAATTGGGTTTTGATGGCTGGGTTTTGCTCATTAAATGTGAGCAAGGCATAAGAGGTATAAGAGGTGATTTTAATGCTTTGTTGTCCTGAGTTCGTTTGCTTTCTAAGGGTTCAATGCAAGGTTTGGAGTTTTCGACATGTCCTTGCTAGCTTTGTCCCCTGAACCCACCAAAAAACCCCCCAAAATATGTCCCACAAGTTCACTACATTGCTGGATTCTTCTTCTTGGGAGGGAGGACCTTCATTATTTCTCTGAAAAGCTCAAAGTTGAGAACACGATCAAAATAATACCGTAATGTTTTCATCAAAATTGTTTGGGGTTCCAGTTCTTAAGTTTTAACCCCAATTTTGGGATCTTAATTCTCTGGAAACTGGGGTTGCAGTTTCTAACCCCAACTTCCAGTTTAGAATTATCTTGAGATTTGAGTTCCAGTTCTTAGCCCCAATTTTGGGTTCTTAATTCTCTCCAAGTTGGGGTTTCAGTTCTTAACAGCAACTTCAGGTTCTTAATTCTCTCCAAAATTGTGGTTTGAGTTCTTAACCCCAACTTCACGTTCTTAATTATCTTAAAACAAAATTAGGGTTCCAGTTCTTAAACCCCAAACTCTTGATTCTCTTGAAATTGGGGTTCCAGTTCTTACACCCCAAATTCTAGTTCTCTTGAAATTGGAGGTTCTGGTACTTTTGCAGTCACTAGTGTCTCCAATTTGGGGATTCAAAAATTGAGTTCTTAACCAGTGATTTTTTTTCAAGAAATTTTGTAGTTTTTTCAGAAAATAATTCTGAAATTTTTGGGAAATTTGTCAACGTAGTGTAGTAAGTTTGCTAATTTTTGGAGAAAATCGCCAAATTCTTGATATCATGAAAGTGAAAAAAAACCCCTGTTCTTAACTCTCTGTTTTTGACAATGAAGGTTTTCTTCCCCAAAATAATTTGGGGGGTTTGTAAAAGAAGTTGGATAGGGTTTTCTACATTAATTAATCTAAACTATTTTTGATCCTTTTTCCTTTTTCAGAAAAACAATTTTACAAATTTATTTTTATTCAAAATTTGAGGCATTCACATCCGGCGGTTAGTCGTTCCACGAACAAAAATCTCCGGCGTGGGCAGTCACCTCAGCCCGGGACCCCCAACGAAAGAACGGGTCGTCCGTTTACAGACCTAAAAATAACACACGTAGTTGCGGCCCTAGACACGGGAAGCGCTGGCAAGGAGTCCGGAAATACGTAATAATTCATCAAAATTAGGCGTAAAAGAGAAAGTTGAAAGAAAGGAAAAGAAACTCCATTTGGAAAAGTCAAGAGAAAAAAAGAAAAAGAAACAAGACAGAAGAAGAGAATGAAAGAAATGAAAGGATGAATAAACAAAAAAGAAAAAACAGGAAGGAAGAATAAAAGAAAGAAAAGAAAAAAATGGAAGGAAATAAGTTTAAACGAGAGAGAGAGAGAGAGAGTAAAAGAAAAAAAAGCCAGAAGAAGAAGAAGAAGAAGAAAGGTAATAATATTTTCAATTTGACAGAAACGAAAGAAAAAAAAGGAAAAGAAAAGGAAGAATAATAGGAAAGGAAATAATAATAACTAATAACCAATAACTTCAGTCAGAAAGAAAGAAAGGAAGAAATTTTGACAAAGAAAGAAAGAGGAAAACAAGGAAGCAAGGAAGGAAGGAAGGAAGGAAAGAAAGAAAGAAAGAAAGAGAGGAAAAGAGAAAAGAAATGATGTGCGTGAAAGAACCACGTGCGTTGATTCTTTTTCTTTTTGATGAAGACTAGTTTTAGAGTGGGGTGAAAAATAGCGGGGATGACACTGTATAATCCTGTTGCTGAAAATTAGAGGGTGCTGATCTTCATCATGCACATTTGTTTGTCTGTTTGATTGTTTTGTGTTGTTGAAAATTTTTGAAAACAAAATTGGGTTGTTGTTCTTGCAGCAGCAGCATCTTCATAGACGAATCTGAATCTGCCTCAAATGCTTGCCATCGCTCATCACCATCATCATCAAGTCTTCACTAAAAATCATTTGATTCCAAGTCGAACTTGTTGGACTCCAAGAAGGAAGGAAGCAAGCAAGCAAGCAAAGCAAGCATCAAATTCTTGATGTTTGTTTGATGAGTCCATCGAGGAGTTTTGTTTGTGAATTGTTTGTGAATCAAAAATTGTTGCTTGCTTTTTGCAGTTCTTGCAAGGAGTTTTTGGGCTGAGCTAGTTTTGGTGGAAACTAGTTGTTGTTTGGTGATCCAAGTTCCAAGTGCAGTTGAATTTTGATGCTCGCCGGAGTGAATGGCTTGTGAGGCGGAGAAGACGGCGGCAGTGGCTGGCTATGACATGTATGGAAGAGCTGCTGCTCCAGGGATGATGATGATGATGTTCAATGGAAAGCTCGACCAGCGCTTCAAGGGTAGTAGTAGCTGGTCCAGGTTCAATGTGGGTGACATCAGTGCGAGTAGCCGCATTGGTAGAGTATCCACTCGAGATTCTTCTTCTCATGCTGCTGCTGCTGCTGCTCCTCCTCCTCCTCCTCATCGCCGCAAATTAGATCAATTGCAGGAGTCGCAGCAGCATTCTAGCTCCAATTTCGTCGACAAGAGCTCTACGGATCATCATCGTCAGCAGGAGCAGTCTCCTCCTCCTTCTCCTCCGATCGTTGATGAAAGCGTCATCCATGGAAACCGGAGGCGAGGGAACATCATGATCCCTGAACTGGGAAGTAGTGGTCGTTCCTCTAGTTCCAGTAGCGAGACAAGCGGACAAAAAAATCCCAAGGACCCGAGTAGCGTTGTTGCACTAGGGAGCCCTGGAAGCTCAACAACAGATCAAGATAGCCCCACTGTACTAGCAGCAGCAGCAGCTGAGAAACTAGTGACCAAGCCCTTGATTGCTGCTGGCTCAGGAGCTGCTGGTCGAGGTCGATCAGGAAACCTCAGAAAGGTGGAGAGTTGGCCTACAGCAGCAGCAACAACAACAAGCCCTGCTGCTGCTGCTGCTGCTGCAGGAGCTCCTCCTCCTCGCCTGCGAAGCTGGAGTGGAAACCTTGGAAACCTGAGGGGAGGTTTTGGAAGCAGCAGCTCTGCATTGCAACAGGGTGCAGCAGCAGCTGCAGGGGGGTGGAGTAAAGAAACCGCTACTACTCACAAAGCAGCAGCAGCAGAGACACCAAGAGCAGGTAGTTCTGGAATGCTCATGGCTACTGGGCTTGTAAGTGGAGTTCTGGGCACTGGCAGTAAAGAAACTGTGAGATCAGCAGCAGCAGCAGCAGCAGGAGGGACACCCAGAGCTTCACAAGCAGTAGCAGCAGGAACACCCAGAGCCTCAGCAGCAGCAGCAGCAGGGACAACAGGCAGAGCTTCAGCAGCAACTGCACATGAGACAACAACAACAACCAGAGCTTCAGCAGCAGCAGCAGCAGCAGGTCATGAGACAATGTGCAGAGGGAATATCTTTGCAGTGGGTGAGAGTTTGCTCATCAAGAGAACCCTCTTGAGCTCAGATCCCGAGGAAGTGAAGAAAGTAGGCAATGAGCAATACAAGAAGGGCAATTTTGCTGAAGCTCTTTCTCTTTACGATCGGGCCATTCTTCTGGCTCCAGGACATGCTCCTTACCATAGCAATCGGGCCGCAGCTCTCACAGCCCTTGTTCGCCTTCCTGAAGCTGTTCATGAATGCGAATATGCCATCAAGCTCAATTCTTTGTATCTTCGAGCTCATCAACGGCTTGCCTCCTTGTGTTTGAGGTACATACAGGGCTATGTCAATTCTGCAAAAACCTACTTTTCAAAATAAAATAAAATCATGACCCGGATTTGATGTTCTTTTAGGCTTGTGATGGTGATGATGATGATGACAGTGATAAATTGTGCTCAATTCTTCATATCTTTGAGCTCATCAATGCCTCACATCCCTTGGGTTTGAGGTACATTACATACATAATAAGGCTACATTGAATCTGCAAAAAATCTGTATTAGTGCTATGTCGAATATGCAAAATCCTACGCGTTATGTCTACGTCGAATCTGCAAAAACTCTAAGTATTTTTTGAGAATCCATTTTTTTTTCCTCTTAATTTTGTTGATTTTATAAGTTGGGATTTGTGTGTAGCTTTTGAACTGCTGCTGATAACAAATGCTGATTGATGTTGCAGATGTGAAATTTAGTTGTGATATACAGTTTGTAACTACTTTTAAAATCATGTTGGCAACAAATCAATGCTCATTTGTGCATCAATGTGAATTTTTTTGGATGATGGGGCCCCAGGTTAGGACGACTAAAAGATGCGAAGAAGCATCTCCAAATTCCAGGTCAAAACATTGATGTGGGTGAACTGCTACGAGTGGAGAAAGTGGAGAAGCATTTGGAAAATTGCTATAATGCCCGAAATGCTTCGGATTGGAATGCTGTTGTGAGAGAGTGTGATGCTGCTGTTACAGCTGGGGCTGATTCTGCTCCACAGGTTTGAATGGAAATCCTTTGATCACTATCTAAATTGTAGGGGTGTGTGTGTGTGTGTGTCCATTTCTCATTGCGGGTCTACTCCTCCAACTCTGCATGATTCTGTTCATTAACCAGCTTGCTTCAGCTCTAAATTGATGGGATTGGAACAAGTTCCATTTTATTCTGTTGAGTGTGTTCAAAGACCCAGAAAAAAAGTACCTCAGAATATTATGGATTGATTTCATTTGTACCCATATGTGTGTGTGTGTGTGAGAGAGAGAGAGAGAGAGAGAGAGAGAGACAGAGACATTTGTTGTGTTTGGGTTTCTTGTTTGGGGACTCTGCATGGACTGAATTTGTTTCTTTGACAATGTGGATTTGTTGACCTGGACGAACAATATGATGTAGTTTATATTTTAAAATTTCTTCTTTTTTGCAGCTTTTTGCTCTGAAAGCAGAGGCATTTTTGAAGCTTCACAGATATGAAGAAGCAGACATAGGTCTTTCAGCTGCAAAAAAAATTGAGGGTGCATTAAGGAAATCGACCAGCATGCAAGCTGATACTCGAACCCTCCTTGTTCAGGCTCAAGTGGACATGGCTCTTGGCAGGTAGGTAAATAGCTTGATTTTTTTTCTTAATTGGATGCAATCCAGGGTCTGTTTTTTTTTCCTTTTTTTGTTTTTTTTGAATTTTGTGATGGAGCTGCACTGGCAATCATCCACAACAGGAATTAGCCAAATTATAGCTACAGCTCAGAGAGGAAAGTAGAAAATTGTAAGAATCTTGCTATATTTTGGCAACCTGCTGGGAACCTATTGTCTTCATATGGTGATTTCAGATATTGTTTCCTTGAAATCTGGTGGCTTTAGAGGCATGATTCTTTCAGAAAAATCCTTTGTATGAGTCCTTGCGCTGAATTTTTCTTTTTGGTCACCAAGTAGTGAAAAAAATTTGCCAACAAAGAGCTTTAGCAGTAATACACCAAAAGACGGCAATTCTGTGTAAAACCTACAAGGCAATGATGAAGAAGTAGAGTAATTGAGTGGGAAAGTGCTGGTATGATCTGTTCAGTGTTTTGGCCATTCTTCTCGTGTAAAACAGGTTTGAAGGAGCTGTAATTGCAGCAGAGAAAGCAGCATATTTTGATCCTCAGAATGCTGAAGCACTGCCCACATTGAAAAGGGCACGGGCTGTTGCATTGGCACGAACTACTGGTAATGATTTATACAAAGCAGGCAAATTTCTTGAGGCATCTGTGGCCTACAGTGAGGGCCTGCAGTATGACCCAAGCAATGCCATTCTGCTTTGCAATCGAGCTGCCTGCAGGTTTGGTTTCCATATGACTGGTGTTTGGCCACTTGTGTTTTCTTGATCAATCCAATGATATAATTTTATTTATTTATTTATTTATTTCAATCTTCATATACTTAAAATGTTATTGATTGTGGGTTTTACATGTTTTGTAAGGCTTTCTACTGCCACTTCTTTTGAGTTGATTTATATGTCTTAGGAAAAACAAATGGAAGGTGACTCTTTGATAAATTAATTTATGAGTGAGAAGATGAGATTTTAACCTGTGCTGTAATTCTCACGAGGTTTTTGATGAATTAATTTACAGTTACAGGTGAGATGATGAGATTTTTGCTAGCGCTGTAATTTTTCACCAAAAGGAAAAGATGGGTTTCTGATGAATTAATTTACAAGCGAGACAACAAGATTTTAGTGGATAGGGATATAATTTTCACCAAAGGAATGTGTGGGTTTTTGATGCGTTTATTTACAAGTGAGAAAATGAGGTTTAAGCTAGTTAGTGCTACAATGCTCACAACCAAAGGAACACATGCTGCAGGTCCAAACTAGGTCACTATGAAAAAGCTGTGGAAGATTGCAATGCAGCTCTGGATGCTCAACCACACTACACAAAAGCTCTTCTAAGACGTGCTCATTCATATTCCGAGGTATTTATTTCATTGATATATACCTCATAAACTCATAATTCATCTCTCTCCGTCTCTCTCCAAATGGTGATCAAACAAGCAAAATGCAGATTGTTTGTTGCTCTCCCCTGAGGGATCTGTTCACAACCTTATGCAATTTCCTGTGGTAGGTGTGTCCAAATCAGCATTTTTTCGAGTAGGGTAGGTGACACCTGAGGCTGTGGGCATTACCAGAATAAGGGCCTGTGCAAGGTGGAGCTGAGAGGGGCCTAATTCTGGGTACTGCCCACTGCCAAGGGCATGGTTACAAGGCATAGAAATCTACGATTTTTAGTTTATGTATTTAGCCTGTTTTCTACTAGAAAGTTGGTCAGTAGTTGTAAATGTTAAGTCTTTTTTGGGATGATCACCATGATACTACATCAGAAAAAAATGAAAAAGAAATAAACACTCTGGTGTGGATACAGATGGAGAAGTGGGACCTGTCATTGAAAGATTTTGAGGCTCTGCGTAAAGAAATGCCTGGAAATACAGATGTTGCACGGGCACTATCTGAGGTGCAAGTTGCAATGAAAAATTCAAAAGGAAGAGGATTGGGAACAGAAGAGAAGCAGCAACAACAGCGGCTTGGTGTTGAAGTTAATGTCTGCAGTAATGACCAATTAAGAGAGGAGATCTCAAATCATGGTAGGCATTAAAGTAATATCATTGTGTCTTTTACATATTCTTTGAGCTAGAAATTCTCTAATGGGTAGTCCTAGAACTAGCAAAATTCTAAGGTCTCATTAAAAGTAATAGGGGTATCTTATATTCTGCCTATTTTTATTTTCAGATTACTTTCACTGCTCAATTAGCATCTTGATGCAGAATTTGCAGGCAGGGCTGGTTATGTTTGGCACTGTTCATTGAGTTTATTTGATTAAATTGCAAATGATACAAATCTTTTGAAAGCTATAGAATTCATTAATAAGACTCGAGAGTTGAAAAATCGTGTAATTGTAACTGAATTAAACACTATAACATGTACATACACATTCAGGGATAGCAGTGGTGCAATTCAACACAAGATGGAGTGAAGGATGTAGACAAATGGCATCGGTTGTGGAAAAACTTTGCAAACTACACCCTACTGTGAATTTCCTCAAGGTTAACATCTATCTATCTACACATTTATCTTTCTGTCTCCAAGAATCGCGAAATATATTCATGGTCTCTATTGGAATCCATTTCTTCTGCCGGGCTGTTGTGCTAATTTTTCCTGTCATGCCTTGCACATTAATGTATTGAAATGTTTTTAAAAGTTTTGTTGTTAAGAAGCTAACATATTTGCTTTGTTTATTTATAACTTGGGGTTGGTCATGCAGGTGGACACTGATGCAAGTCCATATCTGGCAAAAGCTGAGAATGTGGATTTTGTGCCTACATTCAAGATCTACAAGAATGGGGTCAAAGTGATAGAGTTACCTGGTCCAACAGAACAAGCCTTGGAGAATGCTCTAAGCCAAATATGTAGGTATTATTAGGCAACCCATCTTTCTATTTCTGTTACATTTGATTTCAAACAATGGCCTCATGTCTGCAACAAATAAAATGTGCAATTGTTGTGATAGTGTACAACTAGAGTAGCAACTAAGAAATCAAAATTCTATCATTGAGTCTTCTTGGAATAGTCGCAACCCCTCTCCCGCCTCCCCCCAGAACCCTAAACCCCTTCTTTTCCCTTATGTTTGAGGCCCTAGTCCCAAAGAAGGAGGAGCAAAATATCTTGCAGCTAGCTAACCCACCACCCATTTTCACTTCAGTTTCTCCCTTAAGGGTTCTTTATATTTGCAAGATTTTCTCATTATGTGAGACAAGAAAATCGAAGGAAAAGATTTCAGAGCAACAAGTTTTTTTTGAGCCTTGTCTGTATTTATTTCATGAAGTAAAAAGGAAGTGGCATATTGCTCCTAATATGTTAAAAAAAAATTAAGGAAAAAAACAGATAAGGATACAACCACCATATTTGTTCTGAATATCCAAAGTGGTTCTCAGAGCCAGAACCAACCAAAATGAATGGAAAATCCATAAGTCTGACTCCCTGGCAAACAAGGGGTGTGTCACACGGTGGCCTTGCCACCTTGCCATTTGTGGTAAAAAGCATCTTAAGGCAAAAAAAAGAATTGTGGAACCTCAAATATTTCACCATGCAAAACTATAATCTTCACAATATCCTCTAAAAGAAACCAAAATCCTTCAAGATATTATAACTCTATAACTAATCAACACAAGCCAAAATATGATCTTTCAAAAGTCCTTATATAAAACCAGACCTATTATGTAGGGGCCAAAATCTCTTAAGCTACTATACTCTATAATGAATCTCAACACAATATCCTTGCCTTGGTAGGCGGTTGTGGTGGCTGATGCAACAAAAACATCACCTATAACTGAAGATTCTCCGACCTCTGAACTGTTTTACATATAAGCTTGACAAGACCAGGTCCATCACTTGTACCCATGTACCCTATTTGGACCTCTTGTTTCACTCTTTTTAACTCCGTATGACAGGGTTAAGGTACCCTTGTGTATGAATAAAGTTATGCTTAAAGTAATTTTTACTTTGGGCTTGACTTTGGTCCTCATTGTATTCACTCACCCTCCTTTCTCAAGTACTTATACTTATAAAGTCCACCAAAATGGGGATGATGACTACTCTCAAAAGTAAAGATGAACTCTCGAAAGTGAGCATTGTAATTTTTTTATAAACCGGACTATGATTTACTTAGTTTATGGTTTATGGCCATAGACTACTGAAGTAGGGGGTGAATTAGGTTAGGGCCTAACGAGCTCTTTACTTACTTACCTACCCATGGGCTACCTACCTTACTTACTCACTCACAGGGTAACTTCCTACATAGTTTTTAGGTATGCCAAATCTAAGTAAGTCCTTAAGTGTCTCCCTAAGTAATCAGCCCACTATGTAATCCCTTTTCGTCCTATGAATAAGCCCTAGATAACCATAGATAGCCCTCTGAAATAACCTTAGATATTCCTTAACTTAAGAAATTCCTAGATAATGTCATAAGTAGACTCTACGAAACTTCTTAAATAATCTTTAGGTTTTCCATAACCTAGGCAAGTCCCTAGGTGCCTCTCTAGATAATCGCTAGGTAATCCTTTAAGTAAGCTCTATGTAAACTGCTAAATGTCCCTTTGGTATCCCATAACCTAGGTAGGGCCCTAGGTATACACATAAACACTTGCAAAACACAAAAAATAAGAGAAAATTCAAATCATATTGGGTTGAGAAGGAAATGTGGGTTTTTTCCATTGGTATTTTCCTTTGGCACATTCTCATCTTACATTTTGATTGTCATTCTCAATTTTAATGAAACCTACAAATGTTTTGCTCCTAACTCTTGTTATCTTTGTGTCTCCATCAATGAATATTGTAATACCTTTTACCATTTCGACATAAATTATTATTATTATTTTTTGCAATTTTTTTGAAAAATTATTCACTATTTTTGCTGAAATTTTAATAAATTTAAAAGTTTAACTATCTTGTTTTGAATCGTAGACCTTCCACAACAACAACTTATAACTAAGATAGTTTAGACACACTAAATTATTTCATAACATTGATAAGATCATGTTTATTATTATTTATAACCATTGTTTGTTGAAATTTTCAAAATTAAAAAACCAGGTGTCAAAGTTAAGATTTTAAATTTAATTAATTATTTCACAGTTGCTGAAATGGTAAAGGTTTCACAGTAGTTTGACGATGTTCATTCTTGAATAGGTTTGTTTTGAAATGTGAAAAAAAATTGTTATGGCCAATGAAATTACTGAATTTTGTGGTCTGATTTTTTTTCTTAGTTTTCTTGAATGAACTAACATTTCAATGTGTGATAATAGGGTTTGATAGGTTTGTGAGACTCTTAGAGCACCAATAGAAATGATAAAAAGGGGCCATATTTTCCAATATTAGCAAAATAGGGTTTTGGGGAGGCTTGAAAATTCTTTTTTCAAGCCAAGAGATTGTTGAATTTGGTGGTTTGATTTTTTTTTCTTAATTATCTTAAATGAAATAACATTTCAATGTGTACCTAATATTGAAATACCTTTTCAGGTTCAGCAGTTGAGTGCTGGATAATTATTTTATTTTTCAAAATCCACTTTGACAATATAAAATAAAATTTAAGAAATTTCAGCAAGAAATTTAAGGAGTTTCTTTGACATGTTTTCTAGACTCTGAATCTCTAACATAATGAGACCTTTTACAACAATTACTATTGCAAAAATGGGGAATCATAATGTTTTGCCAAATTGCAAGATAGAGAGATGTTGTCAATTATTGTATACTTGCTCTCCAATGGTGGATTGCAATGAAGCTCTTGGGTTTTCATCAATTTTTAAAAAAAAATTGTCCCTTGTAAATTCTTTAAATTTTTGATATTTCAAGCAGATCATTTTTTAAAAGTTTGACAATTCCAAAAATAATTTAATTATTGCCAAACCTGAAAAGCTACTATGGTGGCTATTTACAGACAAGGTTTTTGCACATTACTTGTGCACATTTTTTTTTTTTCTTTCTTTTTGGAGGAGAGTGTGGAGGGTCTGACTCATTAACACACAAAATTGGACACTACAAGGTGAGAGACTATTTAAATGTTGCCACCTAGTTGAATCATTGTCACTGAACAATCTGAAGCAATCAGAATTGTCTCGAGGAATGTCAAGACTTCACACAAAATAAGGTGTTTTTTTTTTTTGGGTGAATTTTCATCATTTGGAGAATTTTTTTTCAAAAAATTTTTTTTATATAAAATATTTCGTTTTAAAAAGAAAATAGCCAAATATTTATTAAAATATCTAAAAAAGCGCCATGGAATTGTGAAATATTGGTTCTATTTGTTCCTTCAGATTTTAAGATTAGTTCACGCTGGTAAGCACTGGTTTTTGATTTCCTGAAAGAAAAATTGCAAAATTTCTACCTCCAAAATAAAGGAATTGTCCGTCACAAAATTCCCTGTTTTTTGAAAAAGACATTTTCTGAATTTTCAAAGGAAAAAGCTTTATATGAGAAAATTTGCTGCTATTGAACACAAGTTTTAGTTTGGGGGCAGTTCTTTGCCAGTTTTTGACAATTTCAACAGTTATCTAAAAACTTGTCGCCAACATAAAATTGGTGACAAGTTTTTAGAGAATTGTTGAAATTGGTCACTAATTATACTACATCAGAAAACTCTTTTTTCTAAAACACACTGAAAAGGATGATATCTTCATAGAATGAAGGAACGTAGTTTGTTTTGTTTTGTAGCTATGAGATCCACTGAACCGGGATGCTTCAGATCATGTTCTCGGTGTCTTTGGAAAGCTCTCGATGAGGAGGGGTGCATGGGCTTGGTTCCATGATGTTTGGACTTGCAGTGCAAAAGTTCTTGAATATTGAATGATTTCTTCACTGAAAATTAAAATAGATCATAGCTGAAAACTTCACAGGAATTGGAATGTGCATGTGGTGTTGTTGGAAAAATCTTGATGAGCAGGACTTAATGGAATTTATTTTGTAAGATTTGGATTCAGAATGTGGGAGATATTTATTTTTAAGTGATTTCTGCTGCTGAAAATTCAAATAAATTCCAAAAAACCAGGTTTTGGAAGGAAAAATCAGTTGAGGATGTGGTAACACTTGGGCCAATCGCACAGGCCACACTAGTGTTATTGAAGTTGTTTCTGGTTCAGTGGCCAGGTTAAAATACAGTTTCAAAGTATCTGAGACTTACCATACAGGCCATGAAGAGCTTTGGCTACAATTTAGGGTTTAGTGTTTATGAGTACATGTACAAACTTATGCAGAAATTGATGAGTAGAGTGGATATTCCAACACATATTTTGGTGGCAAAAAATGGGTTTTCCCACTACCAATTTTGTGAGAGTGATAAGCACGAGAGAATCTTGAAAATTGATTAAAATTGAATTCAAAAGGAGGGAGGCTTCAGGTTTGGATAGACAGAGAGATCAAAGAGTGGGTTCTACTTTCACTAGTAACTAGTGGTGGCATCTTGTGTCAATTTTATAGTTAATTTTTTGTGGCCACACTCAAAGTTCATAATTGGGAAAATTTGTGATCCAGAACCAAGTTTTTGAATTGTTGAGTTACTTAGTCAAATGCAGAAATTCATTAGTTTGTAGACTCTTTTGCTTTGTCTTTCTTTGAATTTATCAAAGACTCCCCCCCCCTGGCTCTGTTGGCCTTCAAAAGATACACATGTAATTTTTCTTGAAAAATTGTCAATGAAAGTGATCACAAAGTGATGTGCTGATCTGCAGTCTTCTTTCACAAAATGTCACCCTGGACTTAATTGACCATTCAAGCAGCATAATTGCTTCCTAAGCCCTTCTTGAAGGAGATCAGAAAGCAGCACAATTGACAATGTTGATTCATTACAACAGACAATGAAGTGGTTTTTGTTTTGGGTCGAATTTTCACCATTTGGCAACCAAAAAAAATTCTATTGCGACTCATGCAAAGGGATTTTTGTGGAAAAAAAGGTGCCAAACTCACCAGATATTTCTAGGAAAAATGTTTTTGAAATCATCATATTTAGACAATAGATTCCAGCAGGTCTCCAAAATATAGCAGGATTCTTCAAATTTCCCACTTTCCTCTCTGACCTATAATAGCAAAATTTGGCTAATTCCCCTTGTGGGTAATCACCACCGCCACCAGTGTCATTGCTTAATCACAAAATTGATAAAAAAAGAACACACCGATCGTCATACATGACCATCTCCATTCTTTTTGGTTTTGCTCTAAGGTTATTGATCAGTGAGGTGTTGTATGAAACTAGAGAAGGGATGCAGGCTTATGCTTGTACTTGTGCAGAAATTTGAAAGAAAAGCTTGTGCAGCAGAGACCTTCAACAATCTGTTAATGCAGTTTCTTCACATACATGCTCTTTGGACGATGTTTGCTGCCAAATCCTGCTGAGCCATTTTATTGCACCCAACTACCCATTTTGACGATCATTACAAGCTCAGAATGAGATCAAACATTTTATAAAAAAATGTGCAAAGTTTTTTATTAACTGATACCATTACCTACGAGACTCATGTTCAGCAAATCTTGCAAAAATAAGAATAATTTTGTAAAATTAATAAAGAGGGTCCAGCAGCCCCAAACTGAAGAATATTTCAGAATTTCAACAATAGTCTCTACAAGTATGCTAAGTCCACCAGAAAGTTTCAAAGTTATCTTGTGTTTTAAACTGGGTTCAATTTTTTAGAATTTTGGCAAATTGCTTAATTTTTCTTTTCCCAGCTGGCCCGGTTAGGAATTAATCAGTGCTGAAAATGAGTCGTAGATATGGTATATTATAGAAAGACTCGAGTTTTATATATCATGAGCAAATGATTTGAGAAGAAAGAGTGGGGCTTTTAAAGGCTGCCTGCAGAGAAAACATGATGTACCTTGGCAAACCCATTGCTCAATACATGGAAGGGGCTGGACCTACTATTGTGACCATGTCGATTTGCTGCCTCCTTCAACCTCAACAACTCTGCCTGGAGGTGATCTATTTTCTGCAACATGATTCAAACTGTGAAATTGAAACCCCGAACCCTAGAACATACTTGCTCGACACCCAATCATCTTTTGTTTTTGTTTTGCAATAAATTTTGTGAAGTTCTCCTCCATCTACCCAGTACCAGCATAAATTGCAACATGCAGAAATATGAAACTAATGAGAGCTGAGAGAGAGAGAGAGAGAGAGAGAGAGAGAGAGAGAGAGAGCGATTACCCTCTTATGTACTTCTTCTGTTGTCTCTTTCACATTGTTCAGCCTACACATTGCAGCAGCAATTCTTCAAGTCATGCTTTAATTAAAAATGGAAGCAGCTTAAATTGTGCTTTCGTTTGACTGCTCAAGGCAAAATCCCGTAACATTTTCCACTGTTTTCTATTTTGCAGATAGCAACTATTACAAGTGAGAAAGTTGAATTTTTAATAGAACATGTATTATTAATGCCAGTACTACTAGCATGAGCAGGGTTTTTTATTTCCAATTTTTTTTTGTGATATTGAAAATTTGACAAAATTTTCCAAATTGACAAAGAATTCGTGAAATTCACACTACAACATTTTCCTAAATTTTCCTGTTTTTGGGGGTTGAAAAAACCTCAAAAACTTGTCACAAAATAAAACACTGAGCATGTGTATGTGACAGAATAAATCACAGTTTCTTTAACAGGTTTTGAATTTGACAAGAAGTTTTCTACAGTCAAGAGCTCACATTAATTGTTTAGCCTAAATTTGGTAAAAAATTTCATCACTTCACCTATTTGATTGTTATCGTGCATATCATCTTTGTATGTATGGAGTTTTGTATTCTTTGGTTTATAAATTATTTCACGACATAGGGTATTTACTATTTGCCAGCATTGGTGTGGTATTGACTTGCGATCATATCAGCTGACCAGTCCCAGTTTTGATACATGGTCCTGGTATTGGGTCCAAGGCTGATTTTTGGCTGGTATGAGTCAGGGTATTCCTGGTATGGAAACTGGTATAAACTCGGTACAAGGCCGATAGGTACGGTGCTACCACACGTCCCTACCAGGCCTTGTATTGCCTTGGGTCATATCAGCCTGGAAGGGTGCATATCAGTGTTGTCCAGTTCTTGATTTCAAAAGGAACCTTAGGTCCCAGTTCTAATTTTGTTTTGTTTTCATGGAATTGATGGCAATTCCAACTAAACTTGGAACCTTTTGGTCTGAAGACACATAAAACCTCAACTATATAACCTGGTCCTCATGAACCTGCCAACACTGGTAAATTTTACTATTTCAGACAAGTGTACATAGTAGGTAGTAGGAAATGAACCTCTGTTTCCATCCCTCCTCCTTCACACGCATTTGCTCCACAAACTTAAGATTGGTGCTGTTTTGTTGCTCTTGCAGTTCTTGCAATTGCTGTGCCTTCTCTGCCAAACTTTTCCTGGCTTCCAGTAACTGATCCTCTTTTGCTAACATTGAAACCTGAAGCCCAAATACCCCACATTGCAAATCTCCCATCAAGTTTTAACTCTGTCACAATAATTCTGAACTTGCCAGTGTCACAGGAGCATGTATGTATGTATGTGTGTTTCGAGTCCTTGTTGTTTCCCAAAGGAGTGGTGATGGGAAAAAGACAGGCTAATCCAAAGTTTGAATGTGTACAATAATAATATGTATAGGTATCTAACCTGCAGAGAGTGCAGTTTTTCATCTTGCAACTCAAGTGTTTCTTGCAAGGATTTGGTGAGAACTTTGAACTCTTCCTCAACATTCAGAATTGGCCTTGTTGCCACCTTCATTGCCTGACCCCATCAAA
>Ga0116231_10006563_pt1 | contig 22099 bp, 22 predicted proteins | sample S1TSphgellanicum_2_FD_89695 | JGI IMG/M metagenome (GOLD analysis project Ga0116231, IMG submission 89695) | Host-associated microbial communities from peat moss isolated from Minnesota, USA - S1T2_Fd - Sphagnum magellanicum MG | ecosystem: Host-associated > Plants > Peat moss > Unclassified...
AGCGCGAACACGGCGAGCATCAGGGCCGCGTCGATCGCCGGCCCAAGCTCCCGCAGCTTCTGTATCCTCACCTACCGCGCCTGCTGGGGGTGGACCACTTCGACCGTGCCGGTGCGCCCGGTCACCAGCCGCATCCCCGCCGGCACATGGTCGAGCGCGATACGCACCGGAATGCGTTGCGCCAGACGCACCCAACTGAACGTCGGGTTCACGTTGGCGAGAAGATCCGCACTGTCCTGCCGCTCACGGTCGGCAATGCCGCCGGCGATGCTCTGCACATGGCCTTCGATGACGCCGCGCTCCCCCACCGGCAGCACGCGCGCCCGGTCGCCCACGGCGATGCGCGGCAGCTTGGTCTCTTCAAAATACCCGTCGGCGTAAAAACTGTCGGTGTCGATGAGCGCGAACACCGGATGCCCGGCATCGACATAATCGCCAGGGCGCAAGCCGAAATTGGTGACCTCGCCGTTCACCGAGGCATGCACCTCCGACCGGTCAAGGTTGAGTTTGGCGACATCCCGCTGCGCCAGCGCGAGCGCGTAGGCTGCCCCCGCTTCGGCCGCCACCGCAGCGCGCTGCTGCTGCCGTTCCTCGGACACTTCCAGCGTGGTCAGCGCATGGAACCGGTTCATCTCCCGCTCCGCTTCGTCGGATGCCGCCTTGGTCCGCACCACCTCGGCCTCCGCCTCGCGCAAGGCGAGTGCGAAGCGCGCCGGGTCGATGCGGAACAGCACATCGCCCTTCGCCACACGCTGGTTGTCCTGCACCGCAATGTCGCTGACCAGGCCGGAGACGTCGGCCGCCACCTGCACCACCTCGGCCCGCACCCGCCCGTCGCGCGTCCATGGCGCCTGGAGATAATAGATCCAGAGTTGCCAGCCGACCGCGGCGGCGATGGCGACGACGACGGCGGTCACCGCCATCCGCCCAAGCATCGGGAAGACTGACCTCACCAGGAAACCGCGCTTTCGACCACGAAACAGACTCCGCCCAGGATGATCACGAATACCGCAAGATCGAACAGCGGCCTGTGCCAGACGAAGCGGTAGGCGCCAAGCCTGGTCAGCGCCAGCCGCACGCCGCCGGCCAGCGGCATGGCGGCGATCACCATGAGCAGCAGCGGCGGCACGAATACGCCATAGAGGTCGATCTCGCCGATCATGCCGCCATCTCCAGCGCCGGCCGTGGCTCCGGGCCCGGCCGGTAGGGCGGCGCGTCGCGGAACAGGGCGCGCCGGATGCCGGCCAGCGCCAGCAGAATGTCGCGCCCTTGCGCCACGCCACAGCAGGCGCCAATGGCCGAATCGATGGCGGATAGCAGTGCGGCATCCGGCGGCCCGCCGGCGCGGGCGCGGAAATGCACGGCGACAGCTTGCAGAACCCGGTGCAGCGCGTCGGCCGGCAGCCCGCGGCAGGCGGCGGCGGCGCGCTGCAAATCGACCACGTTGATCCCCACCCGGATTTCCGCCAGCGCCGCCCCCGCGGCCGCATCCGCGCCGTCGGCGGAAGCGGCGATGCGCGGGATCACTTCGCTCAGCCGGTCGAGCATCAGGGCGGCGAACGCGAGCCGGTCGGCTGCCCCCGCGTGCGAGGCGGCCGCGGCGACATCGGCCCGGTTGGCGCGCAGCAGCCGCTGCGCCGCCCACTCCGCCCCCACCGAGCGCACCAGCCGCAACACGACGGCGGCCGCGCCCAGCCCCACGACCGTCGCCGCCGCCCCGTTCGCATAGGCCGGAAAATCCGCGCTATAGGCGGAGGTCAGCGCCAGCAGCGTCGCCGTCAGGAACGCGACCGGTGCGGCGAAACCCGCCGTCGCGGGCTTTGCCATCAGCACGCCCAGCGTCAGGAACAGCGGTGAGAGGGCCAGGGCGAGCATGGTGAAATCATGCGCCATGGGCAGGATGGCGAACAGATACACGCCGGCAATGACCAGGGCGGCCAGCGCGCCATAGATGAATTTGATGATGCTCGGCACCGGATCATCCTGTGCGGCAAAGAAACTGCTGATCACCGCCGTCAGCCCGGCCGCGCCGGCGCCGTCCGGCCAGGCGGTGGCGATCCAGAAGGCGCAGACCAGGCCGACGGCCAGTGCCGCCGCGGCGCCGGAATAGGCGGCCATGAAATGATCCCGGTGCCGCGGCGCGCTGAGCTGGTGCGGCAGCGATAGCGACGGCAGCCCGGCACGGCCGGCGTCGAGCTGCGCGCGCAGCACGGCGATGTCGTGGCCGATGTCGGTGAGTTCATGGGCGCGCATCAGCAGGCCATTGCGTAAAACGTCGTTCCAGTCGGCCTGGGCGGACGGCGGACGCTGCAGCGCGTCAATGGCTTGATGCAGCCCGGGCGCGGCCGCCGCAATCGTTTGCGGCGAGGCGAGCCAGGCGGACATGCGGTCGAGCAGGGCACGCACATCCTCGGTCAGCGCGCCGGCGTCGCGCAAGGCGGCGATGCGGTCGGCCAGGCCGCTGAGCACGGCGAGCAGCAGAATCACCCGCTGATACAGCACGGACACCGCCGCCGCCGCCCCCTGCATGCGCGACGTATCGTAAGCCAGGTGCGACGAGAGCGCCGCAATCTCCACCGCATCGGCTGCAATCCGCCGGCGCCCGGCGCGCGCCATGGCCGAATCGGGCAGGCCGGAGAGCAGGGTCATGCTGGCGCCGGCCGCCTGGCGCAGCAGCGCATCGATACGCGCCGCCAGCGCGGGTCCCAGCGGCACCGGCAGGATCAGCGTGCCGATCAGCGTCGTGCAAAAAATGCCGAGCGAAATCTCCTCCACCCTGGCGAGCACCGTATCCCAGATGGCGCCGGGCGCATCGACCGCGGGAAATCCGATCAGCGCCGCGGTGTATCCCGAGAGCAGAAACAGGTAGCTGCGCGGCGTGCGGTCCAGCACCGCGAGATAGATGCAGCCGCCGATCCACGCCGCGAGCGCCGCGACCAGCAGTTCCGGCGCATCGACCAGGTTTGGTACCAGCACGATGGTGGCAATGGCGCCGATGAGCGTGCCGCCGAACCGGTAGGCCGCTTTGGAGCGTATCGCCCCGGTCAGCGGCTGCGACACGATGTAAGCCGTCGCCAGTGCCCAATATGGCCGGTCGAGGTTCAGATACATGGCGAGGTAGAGCGCCAGCATGCCGCCGGCAAAAGTTTTGGCGGAAAACACCCAGTCCCGAAATCCCGGCACCACCATTGCAACCCTCCGGGACTTTGGCGCGCCGCCGTCGCATGAGACCTGGGCAGTTTGTTTGCGCTGGTGCGGCTTGAGATTCAACCCGGCGAGGGTTCGACTGCGCCCGGCCGCCAAAGCTTCGGCCTCGGCAAGCTTTTCAGACCGCCATTCACCTTGAATTATACGGCATTTTGCCGTATTTTCTTGGGCCGAAGGAGGCCCGCATGCCAAAGCCCCAAGTTGAAGCGGAGACCGCCCGATTGGAGGCGCGCATCCCCGTCCAGGTCTATGACCAGATGCAACGCGCCGCCCGCCTGCGCGGCCTGACCCTGACTGGCTATCTCATCGCCACCGCCGGTGAGGACGCCAGGCGTGTCGTCGAGGACGCCGAGATCATGCGCCTTGCGCGCGAGGATCAAATCCGCTTCGCCGAGGCGCTGATCGATCCGCCGAAGCCGAATGAGCTTCTAGCCCGCGCGGCCAGGCGCCATGCCGAGTTGATCGAACGCCGGTGAGTGTCCGCTTCGCCATCGAGCCGCTGACGAAGGCGCACAAGCGAGCGGATTTCACCTGCGGCAACGACCGGATCGACAGCTACTTTCGCGAGACCGTCTCGCAGGACGTGAAGCGCCAATATGCAACCTGTTTCGTCGCCAGGGAGATCGCGACGGATAGGGTGGCGGGCTTCTACACGCTCTCATCCAGCAATGTGCCCTTGAACGAAGTCCCAGAGCCGCTGGCGAAAAAGCTGCCGCGCTATCCGACTGTTCCGGCCGTGCTGATCGGCTGGCTTGGGCGGCATAGCGATTTTGCCGGGCAAGGGCTTGGGGAAGCCTTGCTGTTCGACGCCATCAAGACCGTGGCGACCGCGCCTATTGGTGCACACGCCATTTTCGCCGACGCCATCGACGACGCTGCCGCGGCCTTCTATGCGGCCTTCGGATTCACGCCATTGGTCAAGCGGCCGCGCACCCTTTATCTGCCGGTGGCGACGGCGCTGGGTCTGTTGTCACCATGAGGCGCGCCGCCCCGGCCGCCGAAACATGCCCTTTCGAGCCGGACCGTCACCGACGATTGGCCCGAGCATATCCGGGCCGCAGAGATCAAAGTTCTGTCCTGAAATGGCGCGCCCTGGTGGATTCGAACCACCGGCCCACAGCTTAGAAGGCTGTTGCTCTATCCAACTGAGCTAAGGGCGCAACAGGTTACAGGTGTCAGGGGGACAGTTATCAGTTGCTACTTGTCTGACAACTGACAACTGTTCCCTGACAACTGCCTTAATGGGTCCAATTGTCCGTCCGGCCATATTTGAAATTGTCGGCATAGGCCTTGGGCTTGTGCACGCGCACCGGCGGCAGCTCCAGATCGTAAGCCAGGCCCCGGCGTTCGGCGTAGGCGACCGCCTCGTCGCGCGTATCGAAACGTAGGCGCACCTGGCTCTGGGTGTCGCCGCTGCCGGACCAGCCCATGAGCGGATCCTGGACCCGCCGGTCGGACGGTGCCCAGTCGATCACCCATTCCCGCGTGCCGGCCAGGCCGGACTGCATGGCGGATTTCGGCTGCTGGAAAATACGCACCCGCATGATCGAGGTCCCCCAAAAATTGGTCGGGGCGAGAGGATTCGAACCTCCGGCCCCCTGCTCCCAAAGCAGGTGCTCTACCAGGCTGAGCTACGCCCCGACGACGTTCCCGTGCTTTACCCCGTGCGCGCGTGTATGGCCAGCGTCATGCGGCGCCCTGCGGAGTCTCGATGCGCATCCTCCATGTCGGCAATTTCGGCAGCCGCCCGAAAGGCGCGCACCTGCACTCCATCGCCCCCAAGCTGAGCCGCGGCCTGATCCGGCTGGGCCATCATGTGGTGGATTTCGCCGACCGCGACGTCGCCCGCGCCGGCACGCCCTTCGGCCACCGCAAGCTCGGCTTCCTCGCTGTGAATTTTTCGCTCCACCGCCTGGTGCGGGCGATGGAGCCGGAGGTGCTGCTGCTCGGCCACGCGGACATGATCCACCCGCGCCTGCTGGCCCGGCTGCGTCGGGAATTGCCAGCCATGCGCGTGCTGCAATGGAACGTCGATCCGCTGTTCGACCCGCAGAATCTGCGCCGCATCCAGAGCAAGCTGCCTTTTGTGGACGCCACCCTCGTCTCCACCGCCGGCGATCTGCCCCAGCTCCGCCGGCCCGGCACGCGGCTGGGGTTCCTGCCCAATCCGGTGGATGCGTCGGTGGAGACGGGCCGCGCGCACGAGCACAGGGAACTGCCCTACGACCTGTTCTTCGCCTGCGGCCACCCTGCAAAACCCCGCCGCCGCTTCTGCGGCCGCGACTGGGACATGGCCGAGTTCTTCGCCGGCTTGCAGCGCGACATCCCCACGCTGCGCCCGCGCCTGGCCGGTTTTGCGCGCCATCCGCATCTGCGCGGCCAGGCCTATCAGGCGGCGCTCTCCACCTGCGCCATGGGCCTGAACCTCAGCGAGCGCAACGATTTGCCGCTCTATTCGTCGGACCGGCTGGCGCATATGGCCGGCAACGGCCAGGCGATCATCATCGACCGCGCCACGGGCTACGACCGGCTGTTCGCGCCCGACGCCATGGCCTTCTTCTCCTCGCTGGACGAGCTGACGTCACACGTGCGCCGGCTGGCGGCGGACCCGGCGGCGCGCCAGGCGATGGCAGCACGCGGGCATGCCCGTTACCATGCGCTGTTCAATGAGACGCTGGTGGCGCGCTATGTGCTGGAGGTCGCGACCGATGCGCATGACCCCAAGGAGTACGAGTGGCCGACCCTGAGGCCGTAGCCCGCATGAAGCGCTTGCGGAATGCGGGGACGCTGGCCGGGACGGCCATGAGGCGCGCCGTCGCGCGCCAATCCCGCATTCCGCAAGTGCTCCATGCGGGCTATGGCATGCTCGTGTTCGTTGGGGCCTGTTTCGCCTTGCCGACAGAAGCCGCGTTCTCGCTCGTCTTCTACATCATCCTGCCGTTGCTCCGGCCGCGCTTGCCCCCCTGGCCGGCGACCACCCTCATCATCTGGTCGGGCCTGACGCTCATCTGGGGTGAGGGCGACGCGCACCGCGTCTTTGCGTTCGGTCTCGGTGCAATCTGCACGCTGGCGTATGTAGCGGCACTGCAAGCCACGCTCGGCGACCCGGCGATGCGCCGGCGCGTCGGCACGCTGCTGATCTGGGCCGGCACGGGCAATGCCGCCTGGTCGATCGGCCGTGGCGTGGTGCTGCATACCATCGCCCCGCAGCTTTTGGGCTGGGGCGTGACGCATCACCCGATTCTCGGCGCCTCGGTGATGGCGGTGTGTCTGCTGACGGCGATGATCCGTGCGCTGGCCGAGTCGAACCTGCGCTGGGCGCATGCGGCGGCGTGTGCGGTGATGGCCGCCTTCATTCTGCTGACCGAGGCGCGCGGGCCGCTGCTTGCCGCCTGCGTGGGTGCGGCCATCATCGGCGCCGGCGGACCCTGGCGCGGCCGGGCGCTTCTCGGTCTCATGGTCATCAGCGCGCTGCTGCGCGCCGAGCCGGAGGCATGGCGGCAACACCAGATCCATGTGCTCATGGACCGCGGCACGCATCTGCGCCTGCAAGCCTGGTCGCGCACTGTGCACATGATTGAGCAGCGCCCGCTGTTCGGCCACGGGCTGGCCGCCAACCTCGACCTGCCGGGCATCACTTTCCCGCATGACATCTATCTTGGCGTGCTTTTCTATAGTGGCGCCGTGGGCCTTGCCCTGTTCGTGGCGCTGGCGGTGCTGGTGGCGCTGCGCCTGATCCGGATGCCGCCGGGTCCCGAGCGGCTGTGGCTGGTGGCTCTCTGCGCCAATGCCGCCGTCGCCGGCCTCACCGACCTCGGCCAGATCACCAAGGGGCCGGACGCGCTTTGGTTCATCCTCTGGCTCCCGGTCGGGCTGATCCTCGCCTACCCGACGCGCATCAGCCCCGCCCCTTGTTCGGACAGCCAGGCGACCGCCTGAGTCCGGTGCGGCGAGAGCAAATCCGTCAGCGCCCAGAACGCCGGCCCGTGGTTCATGTGCCGCAAATGCGCCACCTCATGCGCCACCACGTAATCCTGCACGAAGGGCGGCGCCATCAGCAGGCGCCAGCAGAACATCAGCGACCCGTCGGCCGAACAACTCCCCCAGCGCGAGCGCGTGTCCCGCACGCTGATGCGCCGCACCGCCAGCCCCGCCTGCGCCGCCTTGGCCGCCGCCTGCGCACCAAACCGCCGCCGCGCTTCGGCGCGCAGAAAATCCCCCACCCGCCGTGCCAGGAACGCCGCATCGCCCGAGACATGCAGCGCGCCGGCCTCCAGCCAGGCGCCGCCGCGGCCGCGTGGCGTATGGACGATCTTGTGGGGCAGGCCGTCGATGGTGATCAGGCTGCCTGGCGCGTAGGTCAGGGCAGGGGGAAGGGCCGCCAGCCGGTCGGCTACCCAGGCGGCGTTGGCCTCCAGCAAAGCCACCCCGGCCGCCCGGGCGGCGCGCATCGGCAGGGTAACGATCACCGCCCCACCGCGCGCATCGATCCGCAGACTGATGCGCCGCGCCCGCCGGCTGCGCCGCCAATGCACGGTGGCCAAGCCTCCAGGCAGGGCGAACGACTCGGCATGCATGGGTTTCACCTCTCCAGCATGCCGCCGACCTGCCGCCGCCGCCAAGCCCAAATCTGCTCCGCGTGCCTATACCCCTGCCTGCGCACGCGGCATCATGGGGCCGCACTTCGAAGGATGAGACATGCCTGGCCGCCGTCACTTTCTCACCGCGTCGATGTTCGCCGCCCTCACCCTTTCGCGCGCGGCCCGGGCTGGCGCGCTCTGCCCGGCCGTGGATGACGGGTCCGACATGGGGGATTTCATCGCCGCCATGCCCAAGAGCGAGCACCACGTGCACCTTGAGGGCACGCTGGAAGCGGACCTGAAATTTACGCTGGCAAAACGCAACAAGATCGCCCTTCCCTATGCGGACGCCGCCGCCCTGCGCCGCAGCTATGTGTTCCATGATTTGCCAAGCTTTCTCGCCGTCTATTACGAGGGCACGAGTGTTCTCATCACGGAGCAGGATTTTTACGACCTCTGCACCGCCTACCTCACCCGCGCGGCGGCGCAGAACGTGCTGTACACCGAAATGTTTTTTGATCCGCAGCAGCATACCAAGCGCGGCATCGCCTTCGCCACGATCATGCACGGCCTGACCAGGGCGCAGGCGGACGCAAAACGAACTTTGGGCATCGACTCGCAACTGATCATGTGTTTTTTGCGCGACCTCAGCGCCGACTCCGCCATGGCAACATTGGAAGCTTCGCTACCTTTCAAAGAGCACATCGTCGGTGTTGGCCTGGATTCCGACGAGAAGAACAACCCCCCAGTCAAATTCGCCGCCGTCTTCGCCCGAGCGCGGGCCGAGGGTTTTCGCCTGACGATGCATTGCGACATCAACCAGATCGATACGCAGGCTCACATCCGCCAGGCAATGGAAGTCATCGGCGTCGAGCGTATCGACCACGGCGGCAATGTGCTGCAGAACCCGTCGCTCGTGGCCGAGGCGCGCCGGCGCGGCATCGGTTTTACGGTATGCCCCTGCTACGGCGGCTGGCTGCGCGAGCCCGCCGGCGGGCGCCGCAACATCGTCCGCGGCATGCTCGACGCGGGGCTCAAAGTGACGGTCAATTCCGACGACCCGGCCTATTTCCGCAGCAACTACATCGCCGAGGCTTTGGCAATTGCCCAAGGCGATGCTTCGCTGACCAAGCAGGAGCTGATCACCATCAGCCGCAATGGTTTTGATATTTCCTGGATCGGCGCCGCGCAGAAGCGCCGCTATCTCGATGCACTCGACCGGTTTGCCCGCGCGCGCTGCGTGTGAAAGGGCGGCCATGGAAAATGGCGCCCGGGTTGTGGTGGGCTGAAGCTCACCCTACGAAGCTGGGCGCGGCTACCGTCTCGCTAAAAGCCGGCCGCCGTTCGGCCGGTCGCGAGAAAGATGATGGGTCAAGACCCATCCTACGGCGGCTCTCATGTTGGGATATGCGTCGTCGATAGCCCCGCATCGCGCTTGCGCGATGCGGGGCCTTTCGTGTTGCCGTCAGTCGTCGCTGCCGGTGGTCTTGGTGACCTCCGCCGGCGCCAGCACGCGGGTCTCGCCGGGATACGGCCGCTTGAAGCCGGTGGCCGAATACCAGTCAACATGGTTGAGCATGTTTGCATCCTGCATGTCCGGCTTGCCCTTGCTGTTGCGGAACATGTCGTCGGAGGCGCGGCGCCAGGCCTGGTGAAGCTGGTTGGTGCTGTCGTTGCTGCCGGTGATGTTGGTCAGCGACGTCGTTGCCGGAATAAAGCTGTACGGCGCGGTGTTCGGCGTATTGGTGAATAGCGTGCGCATGGGCGAGGCGGCGAGATCGAACTGGGTGAGCGGCGCAAAACCCAGAATTTGTTCGATCGTGCGGTTCATGTTCACCTGCGTATAGTAGGTGTGATCCACGTAACCGTTCTGCTTGGTATAGGGGCTGATCACATGGCCCTCGGTGCGGTGTCCATCGACATGGTCCACGCCGTTCTGCGCATCATCCTCTTCGATGAAGATGGCGCTGTCCTGCCAGTAGGGGCTGTGGCTGATCATGTCGATCAGGCGGCCCACCGCCAGGTCGTTATCCGCCTCCTGCGAGGCCGGCACCGGGTAGCCGGTGGAGATGCCGGAATTATGGTCGCTGGAAAAGGTCATGATGATCAGGCCAGGCAGATTGCCGTTCTTTACATATCTGTCGAACTCGATCTTAAACATGTCGAGCCGGTACTGGTCAGGGATTTCCGTGTCGAAACCAGGGAAATTACGGTCCAGCAGCGTGTCGGCCGAGGGTACGTCGGAGTGCATCTGCACGGTGCCGACGCCGAGGTCGGTGGGGCCGGGAGCAGCACCTTCGAGGATTTGCGAGGCCTGATAGAACGCCGACCAGTCGGGATAGACCGGCCGATGATAGATCACATCTTCGGTGTTGGCATATTCGCCATAGATGCGGACACCGATGCCGTGCTGGCGAGCGGCCTGCCAGAGAAAGCCTGACGCGGTATAGGCCATGGCGTCGCCACCGTTATACGGATAGCTGCGCACCCAGTCCGGCACCTGCATTTCCGTGTTGTAATCGACGATGGAGGACACGATCCAGTTATGGCCGTCGCCCGACATGCGGCCGCTGTCGTAGAAATTATCCATGAGCGGAAACCGCTGCACCAGCGCGTGGAAATTCGGTGTCACCACCTGGCCGAAGATGGCCAGCCACGGGTCGCCGTTGCCGGTTGTCACGTCGCCCAGCACCTGATCGTAGGTGCGGTTTTCCTTGACCACCAGGAACACGTGCTTGATGAGCGAAGGCTCGCCGATATGCGCGGGGATTGCTACGGGCTTGGCGTTCGGGTTCACATATTGCGGCCCGACATTGATGTTCTGCGACAGATCCCAGCGGTTGTTGCGGAACACCTGCGTGGTCTGCTTCGCCAGTTCGGCCGTGTTCGGCACCGGGATGATCGAGACCGTGCCGGTATCCTGCAGGCTGTTGTAGCCGACATCGCAGCACGGCGAGGCGGTGCCGAGCGCGCCTTGCGTGCCGGTGCCCTTGCTGTTGGCCACGGCAAGCTGGTTGTGGGCCGGGTCATAGGCGATGTCCACCGGGTAGGCCGCGGTGGGAATGAAGCCGACGAGCGGCTGCGCCGCCTGGTCGGCGTTGAGATCGACCACGGCCACCGCATTATTGGTCGCCAGCGTGACGAACAGATAGGCGCCGACCACCGTCAGGGCGCTCGGCGTGCTGCCGAGGTTCGCACCGGCAAAGGGCTTGAGGCTGATGGTGCGGATGACATGGTTGTTGGTGGTGTCGATTTCCGTCACGCTGTCGCTATTGGCGTTGGCGACGAACAGCAGCGGGCCGGACAATGTCATGCCGGTCGGGTGCAGCCCCACGGGAATGGTTTTGACGACCGTGTTCGTGGTCAGATCGATTACCGAGACCGTGCCGGTGATAGACGCGCCGGAGCGTTTGTCGGCGACGATATTCACGCCGTCCGATCCGACCGTGAAGTCGGCCGCGGTGGCCACCCGGCCGCCTTCGTTGCTGACATAGGCGTATTGGCCGGAGATGGCGACGCCCACAGGCACGTTGCCGACCGGGATTTGCGTCACCACGGCAGGCGGCGATTGCGTCAGGTCGATGACGGCCAGCGCGTTGCTCTGGTTTTCCACGGCGTAGAGGCGGGTGCCGTTGGCGGACACCGCGAGCCCGTTCGGATAGGCGCCGCCATAGACGAAGCTGGGTTGCGGCAGGGTCACTTGTGCGAAATCGGTCAGGAAGCCGTTGGCGGCGACCTTGGCGATCGAAACGTAGCCGTCATCTTGCGAAATGAATAGATATTGGCCATCGGCGGAGTAGGTCAGGCCCGCGGGCGACCCGTGCTGGTCCTGGAACGGCACATAGGTTTGTACGATTTCGCCGGTCTTGAGGTTGAACACGTGGACCGGTGCCGAGGCGCCCATGACCAGAGCCGCACCGGTCTGCCCGGCGGGCTGCACCGCGACGGACGTGACCCGTGCGGGGGCGCCGAAACCCACCTGCTTTCCGGCCGGCGTCAGCACCTGGTCGAAGGCGGTGACGATGGAGCCGTTGGGTTGGGTGCCGACGGTGTAGGTGGGGTTTTCCTGGGCCATGGCCTGGCCGGACAGGGTGAGCGCCAGCAGACCGGGGGCCACCAGGGCCGCGGCGTGGCGCATACGGTAACATCTTAGCATAATCGCGTACATCCTTGAATCTTCGTGCCGTCCTGGTCTGGGGCGGGTCACGTGTCGCGGCGGCGGGTTACCCGTCGCCGCGGCAAGGCTGCATGCGTGTTTTCATGACTGATTGGTGAAGATTACCGTTTTGTTAGGTAGCGCCGAAGCCCAACCATCCAAAAGTGTTTTGGTTCTTTTTTTCAAAAAAGAACAAAACTTGCCAAATATCGAAAAAAGTAAAAATTTTTGCGCTTACGGCAAGGCTCGTTGCTCATGAATGGCGTGGCGCATTATGTGCGGTCCGTCAGCCTGTCTTCGCCAACGACGTCTTCAAGGCGGGTGGCGTCGAGGATGCGCAGCCCCCATTCCTCCAGAGTCGTGGTGTCGGCTTGCATGACATGATTGGTCAACCAGTCCGGCAATGGGCCGAATCGCCGCTGCATGAGCCGCAGCAGCAGCGTGGCCTCGCCCTTCTGCTGTCCCTCCTGCCGCCCCTCCTGCCGCCCCTCCTGGAGTCCTTTCTGACGCCCCTCCTCGAGTCCCGCCTGAAGTCCCTCCTGCTTCCACTGCTCCACCCATTGTTCCGCCCGTGCCACCAGCCGGCTACGCATCTCACCTAACTCCTTCGGCACCCGCATGCCCGGGCTGAGCGGCGCCACCATGGCGCCCAGCAATTCCGCAAACACCGCCCGTAATCCGTCAAACCCGGGATGCCGGCCAAGCCACGCCAGCAGCGCATCGGCCACCGCCACCACCGCTCCCGTGTCGGACGCACTCTCCAGCCGGAACCATAGCGCCGGCAACCCGTCCCGCGCCGCCAGATCGGCGTCGGTGAACGCGCCTGCGTCGATCAGATGATACTGCAACTGGGGCTGCCAGCGCCACAATTCCGAAATCTCCGGCAATCCCACGAGCTTGCGCACATCCACCGGCGCCTGCCAGCGCGCATCGCCGTTATAGACGACCACCGGCAGAAGCGGTGGCAGCCTGCCATCGGCCGCCAGCCGACCCTCTCGCACGAGTTGCTGCCATAGCAGCGCGGCATAAGTCAGCACCCGCAGCGCCATAAACTGGTCGGTGCTGGACTGAAACTCCAGCAACAGCACCAGGTAGCTATCCTCTCCATCGCGCCGCGGAATGCGCCAGACCATGTCACCCTCGCGCCGCTCGCCGGTCTCGGCATGGAATTTGGCGTTCAGCCGTTCCATGCCATCCAGGTCGAGACCGTCCAGCCATGGTCCGTCCACGAACCCGCGCAGCAACTGCGCCACCACCCCTGGATGGCTGAACAGCCGGTGATAGAGCGCGTCGTGATCGGTCCGTTTGCGTGGCGCCATGGCGGACTACGCAACACTAGCCGTTCCGTCACGTCAACGAACTGGCTGCCCTTGCCCTGGCGCGTCCGCCGTGCTTTAAGCCGCCACCCCTGCCAGGTGCGCGCGGCAAGCGCCCTGGCTATGCCCATTTCCGGGCCCACAGCCATAGGGACCAACGATGCCACTTTATGAATGTGTGCTCATAGCACGCAATGATGTCACGCAGCAGCAGGTCGAGGCCGTCGCCGATCAGGTGGCGACCCAGCTCGAGACCGACGGCGGCTCGATCCAGAAGCGCGAATACTGGGGCCTGCGATCGCTCGCCTACCGCATCAAGAAGAACCGCAAGGGCCATTACATGCTGCTCGGCCTGAACGCGCCGCCGGCCAGCGTGAAGGAGATCGAGCGCCAGCTCGGCCTGAACGAGGACGTGCTGCGTTTCATGACCATCCGCGTCGATGCGCTGGAGGAGGGGCCGTCCGCCATCCTCGCCCGCAAGAGCGACGAGCGCGAGCGCACGTTCAAGGGCCCCAAGCCTGCCGGACGGTTCGAGAGCGGCCGCAAGCGCGGCTATGACGACCGCGAGGAATTCCGCGCCCGCGACACACTTGATTCGATCGAAGAGTAAGCCGCCATGTCAGACACATCCGTCAATCCGGCCGACCGCCGCGCCGCCGTCGGCGCCCGCCGCCCGTTCTTCCGCCGCCGCAAATCCTGCCCGTTCTCCGGCCCGAACGCGCCGAAGATCGACTATAAGGACGTGCGGCTGCTCAGCCGCTTTCTCTCCGAGCGCGGCAAGATCGTGCCGAGCCGCATCACCGCCGTCTCGGCCAAGAAGCAGCGCGAGCTGGCGCAGGCCATCAAGCGCGCCCGCTTCCTCGCCCTGCTCCCCTATATCGTGAGCTGAGGAGCGCAACATGGCATCCGTAGAACTGATCCTGCTCCAGCGGGTCGAGAAACTCGGCCAGATGGGCGACCTCGTGCGCGTCAAGCCCGGCTATGCGCGCAATTTCCTGCTGCCCGAGAAGCGCGCCATCCGCGCCAACAAGGCGAATTTGGAAAAATTCGAACAGCAGCGCGCCCAGCTCGAAGCCTTGAACATCAAGCGCCGCGGCGAGGCCGAGCGCCTGGCTGAGCGCGTGGCCGGCCTGACCGTCGTCATCATCCGCCAGGCCGGCGAGTCCGGCGGCCTCTATGGCTCGGTCTCCGGCCGCGACATCGCCGACGCCTGCGTCGAGGGCGGGCTGACAGTCAGCCGCCAGCAGGTGATCCTCGAACACCCCATCAAGACCTTGGGCCTGACCCGCGTGCGCGTGGTTCTGCACCCCGAGGTCAGCATCGAGGTGATCGCCAACGTCGCCCGCAGCCCCGAGGAAGCCGAGCGCCAGGCGCGTGGCGAGGCGGTTGGCCAGGCGGCGGAGGCCGAGGACGCTGAACCGGTGCAGGTTTTCGAAACGGATCCGCAGCCGGACGTGCCGTAAGGAAGAAAGGACTTCTTTTTTGAAAAAAAGAAGCAAAAAACTTTTGGGCGTCTGTCGCGTGTCTATCCGGCAAACCTACGCCAACGTCCAAAAGTTTTTTGGTTCTTTTTTTCAAAAAAGAACATTCTTTCTTTCTAAGACTATCGAGGTGGATTCTTGCTCGCTCGCCCCCTCCTCGATGCGATCCTTCGCCGGCTGCTGCGCCATGGGCGGCTGACCCTCCTCTATCCGGACGGGCGGGCCAGCGATTTCGGCCATGATCCGTCACCGCATGTCACCGTGCTTGTGCAAAACTGGTCGGTGGTGCGCGGCCTGGTGACCAACCCCGCCTTGGTCGTGGGCGAGGCGTTCGTCGCCGGAGATTTGCGTCCTGTCGGCTGCGGCATCGAGCATGTGCTCGATCTCGTTTATGCCAACATCCAGGCTGGCGGCCGCCACCCCGGCCAGCAGTTTCGCCGTGCCATCGGCCGCGCCCTGCGCCGCATCGCGCAGTTCAACCCGATTCCCCGCTCCCGCCGCAACGTGGCCCATTACGACCTGGACGGGCGCTTATACGCCCTGTTTCTCGACGCGGACCGGCAATACTCCTGCGCGTATTTTGCCCGCGGCGATGAGACGCTGGAGGCGGCGCAAGAGGCCAAGAAACACCATATCGCGGCCAAGCTTCTGCTCGGCCGGCCGGACCTGCGCGTGTTGGACATTGGCTGCGGCTGGGGCGGCATGGCGCTGACGCTGGCGCGCGACTACGGCGCCAGCGTCACCGGGATTACCTTGAGCCAGGAACAGCTCGCCTACGCCCGCGCCCGCGCCGAGCAGGCGGGCCTTGCGCACCGCGTGCGGTTCGAATTGCTGGATTACCGCCGCGTCGAGGGCGTGTTCGACCGCATCGTCTCCGTCGGCATGTTCGAGCATGTCGGCATCACCCATTACCGCGGCTTCTTCCGGCGCGTCCGCGCTCTGCTGGCCGAGGATGGCGTGGCGCTGATCCATGCCATCGGCCGTAGCGACGGGCCGAACGTGACCAATCCCTGGCTCGCCCGCCACATCTTCCCCGGCGGCTACTCGCCCGCCCTGTCCGAAGTGTTCGCCGCCGTGGAGCGCGAACGGCTGGTGGCAACGGATTGCGAAGTGCTGCGCCTGCATTACGCGCACACGATCGCCCACTGGCGCGCCCGCTTCGCCGCCAATCGCGCGCAGATCGAAACCATGCACGGCGAAAAATTCTGCCGCATGTTCGATCTGTATCTTGCCGGTAGCGAACTCACTTTTAAGCATTTAGGCCATATGGTCTGGCAGGTGCAGTTGGCCCGCCGGCAGGATGCGGTGCCGCTCACCCGCGCGTATTTGCATGATGTTCGGCAAAGGAGCCCCGCCCACTGCCATGACGACACGCTTGCAACAGCCTGGAGGGAAAACGCGCACGAGGATGCGGATTGACTTTATGCCCTGCGGCGTATGAGTTAGAAACGCGCGCGGAACTACAGCCCAGGGTTGAAACTTTTGCCAGGCCGCAAGGGAATTTTCGTTCTGGCTTTGGTTGCTCCCGCGGCGGCGGTCGCGCAGCCGGCCGCCGGGCCGTATGTGAACCTGGGGGCAGGCGCGAATTTTCTGCAGAATGCGGTTCTTAAACCGGCCGGTGAGCAGGGGGTGAGGCTCGATTTCGCCCCTGGCGCCGCGGTGGCGGCCAGTGCCGGGGTTGGCCTAGGTGGCGGGCTGCGGCTGGAACTGGAGGGGGATTTTACGACCTCCCGCGCGCGTGGCGCCAAGGCGGATATGTATGGCGGCTTCGTCAACGCCTTCTATGATTTTACCACCGGCACCGGCTTCGTCCCTTATCTCGGCATCGGCGCCGGCTACCAGACGCTCGACCTGGACGGGGGCGGCGCCGAGACGGGCTCCGCTTTCGGCTACCAGGGCATTGCCGGCCTCAGCTACCCGGTCGGCCTGGTCCCCGGCCTGTCGCTGACGGCCGAATACCGGCTCGTCGGCAGCGCCCTGTTCGCCGGCGGCCCGCCGGTGAGCAATGTTTTCGATCATCAGGCGCTGCTCGGCCTGCGCTATGCCTTCGGCACCCCGCCGCTGCCGCCGCTCCCCGACATGCTGGCGCCGCTCCCCCCGCCGCCCTCCGCGGCACGCATCCGTACCTACCTGGTGTTTTTCGACTGGGACCGCGCCGACCTCTCCGCCCGCGCCCGCCAGATCGTGGCGCAAGCCGCCGAGGCGTCACGCCATGTGCAGACCACGCGCATCGAGGTCAGCGGCTACACCGATGCGTCGGGCACACAGACCTACAATCAAACCCTGTCCGTCCGTCGCGCGCAGACGGTGGAAGCCGAGCTGGTGCGCGATGGCGTCGCCACCACGGACATCACCATCCACGGATTTGGCGAGTCCAACCCGCTGGTGCCGACGGCCCCGGGCGTGCGCGAGCCGCCGAACCGCCGCGTCGAGATCGTGCTGAAGTGAATTTTGTTCATTGGGTCCGAGCCTATCCGGAAAAGCCGAAGCCCAGACAGCCAAAAGTTTTTTGCTTCTTTTGTTCAAAAAAGAAGCTCTGCTCTCCCTCGTAAGGCTGGTTTTCAGCAAGACTGGGTATTCATACAAAAAATTGACGCAACTCCGCCAGATCCCACTCGTATGTCGCGGCAGGGCGAACACGAGAGTAAGCAAGCATGGTCAACAGCGGTAACCCTGTGCCGGTCTTCCCGATATTCCGGATATTGGTGGCTTTTCCCATCGCCGTTTTCTGCGGTGCCCTGGCAACCGACATTGTCTATGCCGCCACGGCCGACATGATATGGGCGGATTTCTCGGCCTGGCTGTTGGCCGCGGGCATGGTGACGGGTGTGCTGGCCGCGATTTTCGGCCTTGCCGATGTCGTGGCGAGCCGACGCATAAGGGTATTATGGCGGGCGTGGCCGATCGTGATCGGCGGGATCCTGGCACTGGTGCTCGGCCTGTTCGACAACCTCGTCCATAGCAGGGATGCCTGGACCTCGGTCGTGCCGTTTGGTCTTGCGCTGTCGGCGGCGACCGTTGTGGTCACGCTCATCACCGCCTGGTCCGGCGGGTCGCGCGTTGCCCGTGCCGTTGCCATCGAAAATTCTGTGGGAGTCGGGCCATGAGGCATGAAGTGTGCAAACTGGCGTCCGGCGTGGCACTCGCCGGTGCCGCCGTCCTGGCCTTGACGGGCTCGGCGGCCGAAACCGTGGACAGTTTCGATGTGCGCACGCAGATCGGGCCGAACCCGGTGCTGCCGCCCTTACAGCAATATCTACTGCCGCCCATGCATCTGGCGCCGGTGATCGGCTGGAAGCCGGGCGAGACGCCCAAAGTTCCGTCGTCGTTACGCATCCAGGCGCTCGCGGCCGGGCTTGAGCATCCGCGATCGGTCTATACCCTGCCGAATGGCGACATCCTCGTCGTTGAATCGCGCGGTCCTGGCATCGAGCCGGTCCGGCGGCCAAAAAACATCGTCATGAACTGGATGGAATCGCTGGTTACCTCCGGCGGCACCAGCCAGGGCAGCAACCGCATCACCCTGCTGCGGGATTCGCATGGCGACGGCAAGCCGGATGTGCGCACCGTGTTCATCGACCATCTGGCCTCGCCGTTCGGCGTGGCGCTGGTCGGCAACGATCTTTATGTCGCCGACACCGATGCGATCCTGCATTTCCCCTACACGACGGGGGAGACGAGCATCACCGTTCCAGGCACGGTGCTGACGCCATTGCCTGGCGGTCCGATCGATCATCATTGGACCAAGAGTTTGCTTGCCAGCGCGGATGGTTCAAAACTTTACGTCGGCGTAGGGTCCAACAGCAACATCACCGAGAACGGCATAGGCGCCGAATATGAGCGCGCCGCGATCTGGGAAGTCGATCGCGCAACCGGCGCGCACCGCATTTTTGCGAGTGGCCTGCGCAATCCCAACGGCCTTTGTTGGGAGCCGCAGAGTCACGCATTGTGGACGGTGGTCAATGAGCGCGACGAGCTCGGGCCCGATCTGGTTCCGGACTATATGACGTCGGTTAAGGATGGCGGTTTCTATGGCTGGCCCTACAGCTATTACGGCCAGCATCTGGACCCGCGCGTGCAACCGCAGCGGCCGGATCTGGTGGCCAAGGCCCTTGTGCCCGACTACGCGCTCAGCTCGCATGTGGCGCCCCTGGGGCTGGTGTTCGATACGGCCGGCGGTCTGCCTGCGCATTATGCCGGCGGCGCGTTCGTCGGCGAACATGGCAGTTGGGACCGGCAGGTTCTCAATGGCTATAAAGTGGTGTTCGTGCCGTTCAGTGGCGGCAAGCCGAATGGCATGGCCGAGGACGTCGTCACCGGTTTTCTCGATGACAAAGGCCAGGCGCATGGGCGGCCGGTTGGGTTGGCGCTGGATAAGACGGGGGCGTTGCTGATTGCCGATGACGTGGGGAATGTGGTGTGGCGGGTGACGTCGGCGGCGCCGGGGCAGGCGGCGGATGCGAGGTAAAGAAGCAGTTCTTTTTTGAAAAAAGAACCAAAAAACTTTTGTATATTGGGTCGAGCTTTTCCGGGGAGGTGCCTCCTTACTATGCTTCCCTGAGCGTCCGCATCCATAGCATGAATTCGCGCACCGGGTCGGACTGCTGATCCGCCCAGGCGTGCGCGACCCAGATGCGGTCGGCGCGGTCGCGCGCGTCGGTGGGGGTGAGTCCGAATTGCAGGCGGAAACTGCGGCTGAAGGAGGCCTCGCTGCCAAAACCCCAGCGGAAGGCTACTTGCGACAGGCGCTCGTGCCGATATTCTGGCGAGGCAAGATGCAAGGCGGCGCAGGTCAGGCGGCGCCGGCGGATATAGGCGGAGACGCCGCCCAGGGGCTCGAACAGCCGGTACAGGGTCGCCCTGGACATGCCGAGTTCCTCGGCCACTGCGCCTGAATTCAGAGCGGGGTCGGCGAGGTGCCGGTCGATGTACTGCATGGCGCGCCGCTGTGGCGGGGGCTGGCCGGCGGCCGCATGCACGCGGGTTGGCGCCGCCGCGGTGGCCAGCATGGCGGTGATCAGGGCGATCGTACCGCGCGCCGCGGCCGTGGCCGCGCGCGTCGATTGCAGGCGCGGCACGCGGGCCGCGAGCGCGCTCAGATGTTCGGCGATCAGCTCGGTCAGAGCATTTTGCCCGCTCAGCACCACCCCGTGCAGGGCCGCCACATCCTCCACCGCGGCTTCCATGTAGGGGCGCGGCACCAGCAGCGTCAGGTTATGGAACGCCGAGGCCTGGGTGCGCAGCGTCTGCGTCAGGTCGAACACGCAGACGTCACGCGGGACGACTTCGATGGGGCGGTCGCCCGCGGTGCCGACGAAACCGCCTTCCGTATAGAGCTGCACCATGACGTGGTCCATGCCGCTCGCGCTGACGATGGCGGCCGAGCGGTCGAACGCGAGCGCGGAAGCGCGGATCGAGCCGAGCATCACCGTGCCGAGGTGCCAGGCCGTCATGTCAAGCTGAAAGCTGGCCGGCGACGCACCCTCGGGCAGGCGGCAGGCGAAAATCTCCTGCGTTACCTGGCAGTAGGCGGCAAATGCCGCTTCGCCTGGCGTGAGTTCCGGGGCCGGGGCCTCGCCGGGCCGGATTGAGGTCGAGAGCCGAAACACCGGCACGGCATCGGCCACGGCCACCGGAAGATCCCTGGCGCTCACGCCGGCCCGACTGCTTGCTGAGGGATTATCGAGCAGTGCGTATCATTGTCTTGGCGTGGCGTCTCAAATCGGCCGAACATGATTGCCCCGTTTACACTTCGGAAATAGTCCTGCCGCCGCCGGCACCCGACTGTGCGGCTTCGAAACTCTGCAATGCGTCATACCGGAGATACCACCACGATGATTCAGAAATTGGCCGTCGCCGGCGCGATAATTGTCGCGGCCGCCGCGCCGGCGGCCGCTGCCACCATAACGCCGGGCTACTATCAAAGTCAGATTTACGTTTCTGCCATTAAAGACCCGAAAAACGCTTGCGCGGATATTGGTCTGGTGCAGGGAGTTTCGCAGCCCGGCGTGGCGGATGTTCGCGGCGCCGGAAAGCCCATGTACCTCACTGAAATGTTCACCGTGCAGCCACCAACTGCCTCGTCGGCGCAGGAAGTGGTGTTCGTGGACTATGTGTTTCACGATTTTCCCCAGACGATAACCGACCCGGTGACGTATGATGGCCCGGCCCGTGGCACGTCGCCGGTGACCCAGGGGGTCAGCCTACGCTGGACCGGCGGCACGCTGAACACCCTGACGCCCAACCAGTTCAAGCTGACGGCCTCACAAATTACCGTCACGCGCGACAAGACCCGCTTGTGCACAGCGACCATCGACGCGGTGTTCGAGGCAACGGGTCTCCGTAAAGCCACCGGCCTTTAATCCTATCAGCGAGACATTACCATGAAGACAATCAGCGCCGCGGCTGCGGCGATTCTGTGCTTTTCCGGCGCCCATGCGCAGGCTTCCACCTTCGTGCGGCCTGGGTTCTATCAGGTCTTGATCCTCTATACATCGGTGAACGATCCGAGCGGCGTATGTGCAAGCCAACTGGGCATTTCTCCCGGCGGGGTTTTCGGGGCCGAAGCGGCCGTCGGCGGTGCCGGCAAGCCGGTCGTGCTGAATACCGTCGGCGTGGGGGCGAACAGCGCCGGCCTGATCATCGACACGCTGACGTTTTCGAATCTTCCTGCATCGATCAAGGCCGACCCGACCAATTACAGCGGCACCGCGGTAGGTTCGCAGTACGATACCGGAGTGGGCCTGTCATGGACGACGGGCACGATCAACACCATCGCCGCTGACCAGTTCAAGGCGACATTGACCAACGTGACGGTGAGCTACGGTGGTCAACCGGTGTGCTCGGCCAGCATCGATGCGGCCTTCGTCTTCACGGGGACGTGACACACACAGGCCGGGTGGCTGGGTGCAGCGGCTTTGGCCACTGCACCCCATTGCCGCTTGGTATAAGCTTACGCCTTTTGAAACGGGATGCCAGAAATCATCGTGAATTATTCGAGCTATAAGACAGCTCTTCACGCGGCGGAGGCGGCCATCAAACGCCGTGGCATGAAGTGAGACTTTGGCAGCGTCGTTCCAGGAAGCGGAGCGCGTCGTCCTGCTGCTCGATGCGGTCACCCTGGTCGCGTTAGCGGCATGAAAAACCCGCCCCTGATCGGGGCGGGTTTAATCTTGCGGCCCCGGGCGGCATTCGGCGCCGAAACTCCGGCCAGGGCCAGCCCGTATTGCTACGGGTCTGCAAGCCCGGCATCGCCGGGGCGAAGGATCGGGAACGAATTTCATACGAGCCAATCCGGCGGCCGTTTCAACGCATGCCGAGAGCGATGTGCACGGCCGCCAGATCGGCCGGCGGCATCCG
>Ga0116231_10006564_pt1 | contig 22097 bp, 22 predicted proteins | sample S1TSphgellanicum_2_FD_89695 | JGI IMG/M metagenome (GOLD analysis project Ga0116231, IMG submission 89695) | Host-associated microbial communities from peat moss isolated from Minnesota, USA - S1T2_Fd - Sphagnum magellanicum MG | ecosystem: Host-associated > Plants > Peat moss > Unclassified...
ATTCAAGGCATGTTTTATCGTTGGTCATGTGATTTAGCTAGAGAGTTACCACAAACCTCTAGGGGTAATGTTTACATCATGATTATGATTGAACATTTTTCAAAGTGGGTTGAGCTTGTTGCGCTACTGGACAAGTCATCACATAACACCAGCCAAACTTTCTTACAACAGGTTCTAAGTAGGTTTGGGGCTTGTGTTGAGTGCCTTACTGATCAAGGATTAGAATTTCGGGGAGAATTCCAAGACCTGCTTGACCATGTCTTCATTGACCATCGTCGGATTTCAAGAAATCATCCCCAAGTTGATAGCCTTGCAGAGAGGATGGTTCAAACGTGTAAGAAGGGACTTCGGAAGATTTGCCTCACTAAGAATAAAGAAGATTGGGACCTAGCCCTCCCTTACATCGCCATGGGTTACAAGATGTCCAAACACACCTCTTTATTTCATTTCTTTCTTTACTTTTTACTTTTTGGGAGACATCCCATTCCACCCTCTTCCATTGCTGCTCAAATGGACCAGGTTATGGACTTGGACTCCCCAGCCACTTGGGCTAAGGTCATTGTAGAAAAAGTTGTTCTATTCAAGAGGGTTATGCCCATGGCTATGGCGAACATGTCCATCGTACAACATCGAGACACCTTACGGTATGCACACACATGAGATGGCAATTATAAACCTACGGTGAGACAATTTGATGTTGGTGATTTTGTGTATTTCTAACAGTAACCCAATGATATTCTAAACACTTCTTCCGATCGCACTATCTTGAGGATTAAGGCGATCAGGCCTTCAGGTGTGTTGGAATTGCAAGGAGTTAACGGACACATAATTCAGGATCATGTTGAAAATTGTGCGCCCTGCCACCTATTGAACTTGGATCCTACCATCATCACATCAACTTGGATTCCTCCATTTGATTATCCATGTTAGGTATGTCAGAGGATAGTCGATGTTGATCAAATGCTGCTTTGCGATAATTATAATGGTGGATAGCATCTCTTCCGCCTCAAGTCAAAGCTCACTTAAGTTCTCGTTGACAATTGACACTGTTCATAATGTTTTTCTACAACAACTTGATTCCTACTCAGACCATGCCATGTTTTTCCTGGTTCGGGTTTCGGGGGGGATACATGAAAATTTCATCTCAGCCTCCTCTTATGCATTGTATATATATGTGTGTGTGTGCATGCATCTCTTTTTGGTTGATTAGTTTATACCTTTGACTAGCTTTAGTCTTTTTGTTTAGTATAATTTACTATGGATTTACACCTTTACGACACCGTACGTCATGACATTACATGTCATGATAACTATCATGCTTGTACATGGCCTCATACATGATGATCAATTATGGGCATGCCCATCATGCCTTTTAAGGTTAATGTATGTTTTTAGGGTAAGTGTACGTTCTTAAATGACTGTACGCTATTAAGTGCTTAGGGTTTCAACTTGTTGGCGACTGTATAAAAGGCCAAACCCTTCTATTCTCTTTTTAGTTTTTCTAAAATTCATTTGTCAAGAGAGTTTCCTCCATAATCAGATATGATTTCTAGATGTTCATGGTGGCCATTACATGACCACCGTCTACATATATTACATGTTCTTCTTTTTTTGCAATTTAATATACATGAGAATTTCATTTTAGCCTCCTCTTGTGCATTGTATGTATATGTGTGCGTGCATATCTTTTTGGTTGATTAGTTTATACCTTTGATTGGCTTTAGTTTTTTTGTTTAGTAGAATTTACTATGGATTTACACCTTTATGACACTATACGTCACGACACTACACGTCACAATAACTAACACATCATGAACATAAATATTGAAGTAGCCAAACATGGTTTGCAACAAGTTCAACATTTTGAATATAAAGTGGGAGATTATTTATTTGGTTCAATAACATGTTTATTAAATTATTCAATAGATTTGGAATTAATCTGAAAAGATAACATGTGTTATTTACAAAAATGTTTAACAATTGGTATGCCTCAAGCATTGGAATGTCATCAACACGAATTAAATCCAAAATGTTTATATGATTTGCATTGTGTAAAAGCAATGGATGAAGTTAGTTATATATAAAAAATGTCATTACCTACTTTGAATGGAGGATTATGGGGCGATTGCATTGTGATATATTGGATGTCAAAATATTTACCACATCCAATTCACATTTGGAATAATAATAGCTATTGAATTATGATGAAGGTAGGAAATGAAAATGCAAGCCATGTTTTAAACATATTATATGCAAACAATCATTTTGAACTTGCTATAACATGTGATCCCATGATAAAATTTTCAAATATTCACACTTGTAATGCATATGACACAAAATTTTTAAATCATAATATCAATAATGAAAATAATAAGGTTTAACATAAATGAGAAAGGGTTAGTTGGAATTTTGAATTAAATAAAAATTTGTTAAAAATAATAAAGATTCATCTTGAATGGTTGTCACAAGAGATTTAATTAACTTTTATTCAAAGATATCCATATTTAAGTTTAAACACATCACAAATTAAACATCATCTTAAACATCTTAAATGCATATCCCAAGAAAATAATGATCATGAAATTCATTTTTTTAACCAAAAAAAAATCCTTCAAAATATTATGAATTTTCTTCCAAATGTTTTGTTTAATTCACCATTTGTTCCACCTATTATTCAACATGTGGGATTAGAAAAGTAATAATAATAAATAAAAATGATGCCAATCAAATGTGATGTCAAATGTGATAATATTGTTAAAGACAATCTTACCAATTTAACAAGTAATTTTTTTTCAAATCCTATTTTAATTAAGAAAAAATAACTCCAATTAAAAAATACAAAATAATAAAAATATTAAAGATAATGTCATTGGTGCTATAAGTAAAAATAATCCACATCATGTTTTGAATAAATAAAAACAAACATGGTTAATAATAATCTGAAAACAAATGATATGCATATTATCAAATATAAAAAAAAATTCAAAACATTGCTAAACATGTTTGTTATTGTTGTCAGAGTTTTTTTTTAAAATTTCAAAATTGTTTTGCATTAAAATCATACCTAAAAAAATTTCTTGATGCAATACAATACATCAAAACAAATGATTATATTTTAATTTGTAAATCTTGTTGAAAAAAAATAGATCTACAAAAACCTTTAGATCTAACATTACGAAATCATATTATGAATAACAAACAAAATATGAAATGTGGTTTAACATTTAATAAAATAAAATAATGTTTGATTGCACCATGCCTTGCATGCATGATTATTTCAATTACAAGGTTATGGACAATATGGAATGCATGGGAGCATTGTGAATGTTCCAACAAATTCAAATATAATGAAAAATATATTACCAAGAATGCCATATGATGATATTTTAATTGTTATATATTTTAAAAGAAAATTAGAATACAAGTTAATATATATGTCAAGTTACATTTGTCCTAACATAGTTATGAAATCATTACAAGAATGTTATCAAACTCTATTATACATAGATGCAAATGTTTCAATAAAACCAAATTGGCAAGGGTTGGTTGAATTTGCAAATGCAAGTGAAAAACATAATAGAATTTTTTTTTGAAACTTTTTATTCTAATAACTTTGAAACATTCAAAGAAATTATGGAAGAGGATAATACATATACATATAATTGATGACAATCAAGATTCAATAACCATTGCTCCAGGAGAAGGATTTAAACCTCTTGGGCTCTTTCATGATATTCATTTAAAATAATATAATTTCTCAACATTATTTCTTAGTCATCCAAGACCTTTTCAATGTTCATATCAAAAAAATTCACAAGTAGAATTAACAAGTGCTCATAGAAAATTTGTATACCATAGAACTAATATATTTTATAAAAAAATTAAAATTTAATACATTTCATAATGTTTTCCACTTGGATTCATATTCAAAAAGAAAAATTATTAAGTCATGTTTTCATAATTAATGATGTGTGAAATAATGTTAATTTAGATAAATTATTGAAATTTAATTTAGGCTACAAAAAATTAGAATGTATGAAAATATTTTTAGATTACTTAGATTATTTTTGCAAAAATATTTTTACCATGATTAGACAACTAAAACCTCTAACTTTTTTTGTAACATTCACCATGGGTGTTAACAATTGGCCCACAATAATAGAAACATTAAAAAAATTGAATGATTAACATGTTATTGAAAACAAAAATTCAAAAAATGATACCACAAAAAATATTACATAATTTATTGCTAGTTATGATAGTAAAACATATAAAAAACATGGACATGATGAAATTATCCGTTAGGTTTCATTCAATTTTCATAAAGACACGAAAAATAATTATAAATAATTATTACTTTTGTGAACCATCATTTTCACAAATCAGAAATTGATTTGAAAAACAATTATTCTTCATGGAAAAGTGCTTACATGGGAAAAAAAAATGAAATTTTAAAAAAGAAAAAAAATTATATACAAATTTAATAAGAATAATAGTTATGATCATGAATGGGATCATTTACAAGAAAAAGTGATTTGTGCAAAGATGTGTTATCTACAAACATGAAAAATGTTGAACCATATGACTAAACGTTTGAAAACCATATGCAACCTAAGAAAAAATGTTCAAAAAATAATTTGATAACGCTTGTTTGTTAACAAGTTGATGAACATGTTCCAATGAAATATTTGCATCACAAATGAGAGAACTTAATGATGAATAGAAATTTATTGTGAATGATATTTTATATAAGAAAAAAGAAATCCAACATAACTATTACAAGTTTTTTTAACAGGAGGTGCATGAACAAGAAAAATGTATACAGTAATGTGCATCATACAAAACATCTTACAATATTATATAATTGAAACTACAAACATTGACCCTTTAAAACCAAAAGTGATGAAATTAGCATACATAAGAAAAACATCATTTAATATTAATGGTATTGTAATACATTATGAATTTGCAATACCATTAAATAATTTTTTTAATGAACTCAATTCATTAAATGATGAAAAATGTGGCACATTAATAAAGACATATGATCAATTTCAATTAATAATGACAAATGAAATTTCATTAGTAGGTAGAAATGTTAACATTTATTGATCATAGATTACATGTAATTAAACAACTTCATAATTAATTCATGTGTGGTCTTGATGTTATAATGATAGGAGACCTTTACCAAGGTCCACCAATTCAAAATTCATGCATTTTCAAATTTAAAACCAACAATTTAAACATCCTTGGAACAAACCTTTGGCATGAAAATATAAAATGTTATGAATTAAAATAAGTAATGAGACCAAATGATATAAATTTCATTAACATTTTGAATAGGTTTTGAACAACATCGCAAACATTTGAAGACATTAATTTTATAAATCAAATTTGTTTTAAATCACCACCTATGGACAACACAATACCATATTTGTTTTACACAAATGCTAAAACAACACATAACAATAATATATTTCATACAACACCCAGTTAAACATTTAAATTCTTAACTTGAGATATCCATTTTAACACATGTCCTTTTCATTTCAAATTATCAACTATTCCACTTCAAACAAATAGTCTTCATCATGAATTATTGTTTAAAAAAACATGTTAGTAGAATTGTGTGCATGAAATTATGACACATTATATGGTCTTGTAAATAGTGTATAGATGGAACATTCAAAGTTTTCACAGAAACTTTTTCAAAATCATTTATATATGGATATAATTTTATAGTTTCAAAATTGGAAACACAATGAGAATCGAAAATTTGCACATTTATGAACAATTATCTATCATCAATAAAAAATGGACACCTATTGAAAAGAAAAGAAATATAAATAGGTAACAACCCTTCCCACATTATCACAAAAATTCAATTGCCTATCCAACTAGTAAGAACATGTACCATAACATCATGCACAAGGTTTAACACTTGATCATTTAGCATTTTATCCAACAATTGGAACAAAACATGGTTTAACATATATAACATTATCTTTTATTCGTTCTAAAGAACATTTATATTCGCATTCCCCATTATCTAACACAAATTTCCAAGTAAATACACTTGTTAAAAAAGAAATGCATCAACCTACAATATGAATTAATGTTCATTTCTCTAAAATCTTATTGTGCAAAATTTGTAATCATAGAATCCTTCAACATTACGTTTCCAAAACATTCTTGCAAAACAAAATTTGTTAGCATTTCACATATTCTGTTTAAATGAAACAAAAATACAAAATATTCACATAAACCAAGAAGTAGACAATGTTATATCACAAAAATTTAACATTTTTTCATGTTATGATCAACATGTAACATGATGTTTTATGATAATACAATGTTTTTATCACAAACAACTTCAACAACAAATTCAAGTGCCGAATTCATCACTACATCATTTAACAAAAATACACGAGAAAATATATATATAATCGTAGTTTATAAGCCCCCAAAAATGAAAATATTATATTCTAATTCAATTTTGGAAACCATATTAAAAGACATGCCTAAAGATTATCCAACTATTTTAGTTGGAGATTTCAATATAAACATGTTAAAATACACCTCAATCAACAACATTTCAAAACTTTATGTACAAATACAAATTGAAACTCATTTTTTCTGAAAGCACAACCATTAATAATACACAAATAGACCGTATTTGGACTAATGCACCAACATAACAATGTCATTCGAGAATAACACAAGCCTATTGAATAGACCATAAACTTGTATATTTCACATTTAAATTATCGTATTATATTCCCCAATTTATTTTATCGTAAACATATTAATATCAAATATATACCATATATGTTTGTCAAACAAAATCCATCAATTGCCATTTGAATTGAAATTAAATTGTGAATAAACTTATAATTTCAAAATAATAATTGAATATTAAAATTGTGAACCAAAAAAATTATTACAATACAATTTAATACAACAATTCAAGTAAACAAACACAAATAACAACAACAAATTTCACCTTTAAGTTTTTTACTAGTTAATTACTCATACTTATTCAAAAAGAAAATTCAATGAAATAAGCAAACAACACAAATATACATACATGCATATTTACCTATCTACATATAAATCTATTTATATATTCCAATGACAAGTAATTGAAATTGGTATATGTGATTTTTTTTGGAATCCTTTGTATGGTCGTCCATGGACCATTCCAAAGACAATTTCAAAAACAACTATCTCATTTTCACGCCTAACTACTTCATTTCTTTTTAAATAACTACTTCCTTTTCATATTTACTTTCTTAATAACTATTCTCCCACCTTTCCTAATAACTACCTCCATCTTATAACTATTTCTCTCTTTTGCCTTGTCCACCAACATAGATATGAAAAAACAAATTAACATGCATCTTTTCATGTCCATAAAATGTATATTAATTTAATTTAAATTTAACATTGACATAAATAATGATGAATTATTGAAAACCATAAGAAAAAATATGGAAACCTTGTATATAAGGTGGATGAACCTCTCGTGAGTTAACATTGGGTTTCACCTTGGTAATTTACTCTATAGGAAGTAGGTCCTTCATACAAGTACTAAATAGGTAAGAAAATAGGTGACTACCTATTTGGTAAGTAGGTAGATGATTTTATACAAAGGGAAAGGCAGTTTTTAGTTTTTACTACCTACCTTCTAACAACCCTCAAGACCTACTTACTAACAACCCACTTGCTTGTGTTCGGTTGCTAGTAGGTAGGTAGTAAAAGAAGCGACTGAGTAACCACAGTGATTAGGGTGGGAAGTGGAACCCAACAGAAAACTGTTTCTTGACCACTTGCCATCCATCCATCGTTTATGATGCACTGACGGGTGCAGGTAGTTCACTCTGGCAGAACTCTTGTCCTTTTCGAGCACCCAACGAGAACCCTATCTCGTCCACCAGACCAGTACTGATCCGATATCGTTCGTCGAGTGTGAGATATCGTTCGTCGAGTGTCCGATATCGTTCGTCCAGTAGGGTTTGCAGGAAGGGAGCGAGAGAAACGAATGAGAGAGAGAGAGAAGAAGAAGAAGAAGAAGAGCAGGAAGCAGAAGAAAAAGAAGAGACGGAGCAAGAGATTGAGGGCAAGGAGAGTAGAATTGGTTGCAGAAGTAAAGTACTAACGATGCAATAAGTCTTCTAAGTAGCCGCACTCTTTGCCTGTCGGAACAACACGGGCAGGAGAGAGCAAGGAGGGGAAGGGGGGCAGTGTGCATTGGGAGAGGAATGGAAGACAATGATGTATTGATCGCGATGCAGGAGGAAGAGGAGGAGGAGGAGGAGGGAGGGCGAGGGGATGGTTTCAAGTCGGTATTGGCTAGGGCGGAGTACGGCATGGGAGGGCTGGATGTCGGCGTGGAGGAAGCTGGGATTGGAGTTGGAGGGAGGGGTGCATCATCGGTGGTCGCGGAGGAGAATCTGGCGTCCAGCATAACGCGGCAGAAGGTGGCTGCTGTCAAGCAGATCATTGAGAATCACTACAAATCGCACATGAAGAGCTTGCAGGAGCGCAAAGAGAGGTGAGGGAATCGTTTGGGAAACTTCTGATTGTTTTCTTTTTAAGATGTTGCTTTCCCTACCTCTGATTTGTTCTTCCATCGTTGCCACTGCTTCTATTGTATCGACGATGCCTTTGCGTGCGTGCGGTTGCCACACATCTTATCTTCTCCTTTCGTCTTCCCGCCCGTTATTCTTTTGGTTGTGCGTAGGTTTACATAGATGTCGTGGAAAGCTACATGGTTCTTTATGTCTCTCTGTTGGACTTGCGCTTATTGACGCTGGCGGATGAATTCCGGGATCTAGAAATTTAGGTTGTTGTTGAGTTTCTCTGATCGCTGGTTTCCTGACTGGTTCACTTTGGTGCCCTGTCTGAGCCAAGTTCAGGATCCAGAAATTGCAGATTTCTCTTGAATCAAAAACCTTTACAACCAGTGAGTGTGCTGCCTTCAGAACGAAGTATATTTGCCACGTCTGTATGGTGGTGGTACTGACATTTTTTTTCCCCCACATCTCTTGAACTTGCAAACGTTTGCAAGACTTGTCCATGTAGTGGAATGTGTTTCTAGGATGAATGCAAGGGCATTTTTTTTGCTTCTTACAATATTTGAACCCAGTAGACCATTGGGATTGTTGATATATTGCTCAGTATCACAATGCAGTGTATGTCATTTGAGTGCTGACCTACATTATTATTGAGTCTTCCTTTTCACTCTGGAAACATGGAAAAAAAATTTAGGATGCATGTGTTCATATAATGGTTTGCCCAAAATTTTTGGGTGCTGATGAAGTCAGTGGGGAGTTGTGGTAGCACAATGGTTACCTCCAAATTTTCTTTGTGGATAATCTGATATATATATACTTTTTATTTAGCAATATCCCAAGTCCAAGGCTCAAGCATGGACATTTTGACAAATGTTCTCAGCCAGGATATGCAGGTAGTAACATGATTCAGATTCATGCCTCATATGGATCCCAACTTTTCAGATTCAGATTCAGTTGCTGTTATTCAAATCGCTCTTTAGTTGTTGGTCTTGTTTGTCTCCTCTGTTTGCTGGTACATTGCTAGTATCAGAACCACACGTGCAAGTTTCCCTGCATGTGGCTTGTTAGGTTGGAATCCCTATGACCTTATTGGGTCAGCTCTCAACTCTATTCTGGTTGACTTAAGATTGTAAGTATGAAGCTTTCAGTTTATTCCAACCAGCGGTGTGCTCAAGGTGCAAGAGGCACCAACAACTACCCTTTGTGTAGGCCTCTCTATGCCCTCAGCTTAGATGGTTGCTTGTACAGGTACAAGGTATTTGATGAAATGAAGCTTACACTTACAAGCTTGTTCTCGCTTGAATGAGGATGCTTTTTACATCTATGTCTCTTCAGTGGTTGTGAACATTATGACTGAGTCTTCCAGTTGTTTCCAGAAATGCGACATATGCACAAAGCTTATGATGTAGATGCTTGTGTAATGGTTGGTCATAATTTGGGTTGATTGTTATATGTTTATCTACACCCACCATCAAAGCTGGTGAAGGCAGTAGGAAGTCATGGCAGGTCATCACTGCTGTTCATGATGAAGTTGATGGTCTGGCACTTTGTGAGCAAAGTCATAAGGTTATGACCACACTGATTCTTGTTGTGTTACCTTGAAAGTGTTATTATGGAGTTGTCTCTAATTGTTATATATGTTCTACAATGGTGTTGGGAGTATGTGCAAGTGTGGACGATGGGTTTTGGTAAGAGTTGTTCGACCATTAGGGATCCAGGTAAACATGGTCCTAATTGTCTGAAGCATGGTAATTTTTTTTCCAGTGGTTTTAGTGGACATTTTGTATCCAAGTAGACAGTGGGGTGTGTTTAAAGGGTATTTTCAGGGTGTAGGAGGCTCTAAACACTCCTCTATGTGGCCACCGTATGCTTAGGTTTAGATGCTTGTCTATACAGGGATAAGCTAAATGAAATGTTTGTGCAGAAGTTAGGGCTCTGAACCTGATGGTGGTTGTGTGGAAGGCGGTGGACTCTGGAGCGGAAAATTGCAGATGGTGATGTGTCACCAGAGGATGAACAGAATCTGTTGAAGGAGTTGGAGCGTAAAGAGACAGAGTACATGCGATTGCAGCGGCACAAAATGGGTGTGGATGATTTTGAGCTTCTGACAATCATTGGTCGTGGTGCATTTGGAGAGGTGTACACAGTTGCCTCTTGCTGAATTAACCACTTGTGCAAGTTACTGCACGTCTTTGCAGACGGACAGCTTTATTTTCTGTCTTGAGATATATTCTTACCTGCACTACAGTGTTGACCAGGGCCTCATGATCACATTTTTCTGTTGACATTTGAGTGAAATACCCTAATGGACTGGCTTGAAAGATGGTTCACATTGCAAAAGAAACAATGTAATATGTGTAGTCTAGCTGTGGCTGTCAAAACACCTGACTGGTAAAAGAGGCAATGCAGGTAAGACTCTGCAGAGCAAAAGCAACAGGGGAAGTCTATGCAATGAAGAAGTTGAAAAAGTCTGAGATGTTGTCCAGAGGCCAGGTAGCGCATCCCTAACTCCATGACTTCTCCCTGTTGTGTACTACGGACATGATGTACAATTATGATGTCCTCTGCACATCTGTCCATGGTATGAGAGTGTGCCAGCAGCTTAAATGGTGGGATGGAAATGGGATTATGCAGGTTGAGCATGTGAGGGCAGAAAGGAATCTACTTGCAGAGGTGGATAGTCACTGTATTGTTAAGCTCTTCTACAGCTTCCAGGACTCTGAATATTTGTATCTGATCATGGAGTATCTGCCTGGGGGTGACATGATGACTCTGCTCATGCGCAAGGATACCCTTTCTGAGAATGAAGCACGGTTCTATGTTGCGCAGTCTGTATTGGCTATTCAATCCATCCACAAGCACAACTACATTCATCGGTTTGCCCACTGCACTTGCTTCCTTGCCACAATCATTGAGTCTGAAGGATCTTGGATAGAAGGGGAAATCTGGGCTATCTTCTTTCCATCTGTATGGGGGGGGCAAGCTAAAATCAAATGGATCTCCCTCACAAGCTTGTTGCATCTTGAATGAGGATACTATTGACTTTTTAAATTTTCTATGTCCCTTGAGTGCTAGCTAACATCAGGACTAAGTCTTCCTATCACTTCTGGAAATATGAAAGAAGCTCAGGATGCAGATTTTTTATAATGGTTTGCCTGAAATTTTGGACAGATTATCATATACTTATCTACACCCACTTTCAGGAGCTAATGAAGTCACTGGGTAGTCATAGCCGCTTGTCACTGCTATTTGTGATGAAGGTGATAGTCTGACACTTTATGAGCAACTCTCATAAGGTTATGACTGAGCTCATTGTCATGGTAAATCCAAATTGTTGCTATGAAGATTTCTCTGCAATTTCAGAGGTATATCTTCTTTCTGTCTGTAACTTCTTCTGATCTGTTTCCTTGGTGGGCTGAACTGGCATGGTCGAATGAACCAGAGACATCAAGCCAGACAACTTGTTATTGGATAAGCATGGACACATGAAGCTGTCAGATTTTGGACTGTGCAAGCCACTGGACTGCCGTGCTTTGTCAACACTACATGAAAATGATCCTTCTCCAGAGGATGAACTTCGGGGGTCCATGCCCATGGACATCGAGGGTGGCCGCTTGCAGTCACCCTCAGAAGGGGGCCATTGGCGTAGTCAGCAAGAGCAACTGCAGCACTGGCAGCGGAATCGTCGCATGCTGGTTTAAACTCTTTCTTTCTGTGATGTTTTCTATGTTAAGTTTTGGAGCTCACTTGCTTTCAATTATTGAGGGGCTTTCGTCGGGAGTTACTGCTAAATGGCTCATTTATTTAAGAGATGTGATGCATCAGCTTCAGTTAGGGTCTGAAAACTGAGGTAAAAAGTAGGAGGTGGAGATTGCAAATGCAAAGTGCCAGGGCAGTTAAAAGTTCATTACCCTGGCACTTAGCGTTTGCTTGGCCAGGGCAGTTGACTTGTGTCATGATCTGAGAAATCCAAGAAATTGCTGGGATGAATAATATGAGTTGCCTGTGTGGTGACTACGAACAGACTTCACAATCTCTTGCTCACCTGGGAACTTGCTTTAATGTACTGAAGGGGGTTGATCTGGAGAAAATGCTATATGGTTCATTCTCTTAAGGAGGGAGAAATAACTTATCTGCTGAAGTAGTCACAATGTGAAAAATGAAGTAGGAAATTTGAGATTTGAAGTGGAAGCTAAGTAAAATGGCCCAGTGGTGATACAGTCAGGCATTATTAGTTTAATCAGAGGAAAGGCAGGGATTAGATAAAGCCTGAGTATTGTTGGGTGGAATATTGCAGGCCTACTCAACTGTAGGCACACCTGATTACATTGCACCTGAAGTTCTCCTGAAGAAAGGATATGGCATGGAGTGTGATTGGTAACTTTCCTATTCTATGCTGTCATATCAAAACCTTCGTTAGAAGCATTGTGGGGAACCCTGTCTTGATTGTGCTATTTGTGTTCATGTAGAGTTGTACATCAATGTTGGTCACAATGCTTGCGTAATGTCCTCTTGTGTTGTGGCTTACTATTCTCTCCTTACAGAAACATTTGGGTGTCAAAGTAAGGTGGCTGCATTCAAATCCCTGGAATGGGTATGGATGTTGTGCAGGTGGTCTCTTGGAGCAATCATGTTTGAGATGCTGGTGGGTTACCCTCCATTCTATTCAGATGACCCAATGAGCACCTGTAGAAAGGTATGATCCAATACTTGTGGCCCAATTAATGTACTGGATGATGCTCAGCCTGGTTACTGACTTGCCTGCATCTTAATATTTCTAGGTCATTGTGCCCTAAAATATATGGGAAACTCATATTGTATTACAGGTTGATGTGTTAACAGGTGCACAAGTCTCAGGGTTCAGTGGTTGCTTTTGCCTTGAGTAACCCAGACTCATTAACTTTGACTTTGTCGAGAATTGATAATGGTTATGGTGTGCTGCAGATAGTGAACTGGAGAACATATCTTAAGTTTCCAGCTGAAGCACGTTTGTCGCCTGAGGCTAAGAATCTCATTTGCAGGTTGCTGTGTGATGTTGAGCATCGCATGAGAGGTGCAGATGAAATTAAGGTCTGTCATGTTGCCTTGGTGTAATTCTTGCTAGAGCTGGAGGCTTTCTTGTGAGGAGAGCATTCTCTTGGGGCTGTTGTTGCTGAAAGTTATAAGACTGGTGGTACAGGGTTATTTTACCCATCTGATTCCTGTTCCTGTCCACACAATGCTGCAGGCCCATCCATGGTTTAAAGGAGTTCCATGGGATACGCTATATGAGATGGATGCTGCTTTCAAGCCTGAGGTCAATGGGGAACTCGACACTCAAAACTTTGAGAAATTTGAAGAGGTGGATGCTTCAAAGTCTTAGTTTTGCTTGTGTGCATGAGATTATTGAGAAGAAATTGATGATGCTTTGTTGGTAAACATACAGGACAGAGGGATGGGTAGGGCAGATCCCATAATCCATCTTCTGTAGTTTTAGCTCTTGGTGATGTGCTTAAAGTCCTCTATGTTGTTTCTCTCGTTCAGTTCTTTTGTGATTTGTCTTCTTTTCTTTTTCACTCTGTCTTCTTGGATTCTTTGGTCATGGTATCCTTATCTTTTATGTTTCGTTGAACTGGCCAGCATCATGGCAAGTCTTCCCATGACAACTGGTGTTTCAACAGAAACTCAGTACATCAGTTAGTGTTTGACACTGACCTCCACCCTCTGCCAGGAGCTGATAAAGTTATGATTACCATGCCATCACTACTGTACATGTCTTGTTGAAGGTTATGACACTCTGTGAGCAACACTCGTAAGGTTATGACCAGCGTCTTACCTTCTTGGTGTGTTGTGGTAGAGTTTTCTCTGCAATCTCGTATATATGTGCAAAATGCTCCTCAGTCTTCCTCTGGTTTTTGGGTTCTTCCTTTCTTGTCCATTGATATGTTGTCAGATCTGAGTTCTCTTTAACTTCATCATCATTATTAGTGGGTCATCACTCAATTCTATTCAGTTTGACTTAAATCATAAGATGGAGAAGTTCTCAATACTTTTGAAGAGATGTATAAGGTTTTTGCTCTTGCATGAATACTTGGGTTCCAGCAAAAGCATAGTTGAAAGACACCTTATGTCCTGGTGGACTGTGCATTTGTTATTATTGACGTTTTGGTTGAACATCTTGCTCTTTTCCCAGGATCACACAGGCTCTTGACATACTTCTGATCTTATGTATGTAGGTGATAGTCATCTGGCAGAGTTCATTGTAAGCTACGAGTAAAGAGAAGGTGTCTGATCTGTAAGCATTTTGATGGTCTTTGCAGGCTGGTTCTCAACCACAGCATTCTTCCAGATCAGGGCCATGGCGGAAGGTTGGCTGACATTGTCTTTGAAATGCTGAATTAAGAGAATGCTATTTTGTTTGTCAGTGTTGCTAAGGGCACTAAAATGTGTCCAAGAGTGCTGAATGGGACCTGGATGTCTGTAGATGCTAACTTCAAAGGATGTCAACTTTGTGGGCTACACATACAAAAACTTTGACATGGTCAAGGGGATGCATGCACCTGTTGGTATGATTCACCTTGACATCTCAACCCTTCTTCTGTATTTGATTCCTTTCTTAAAATTACTGTGTAAAATCAGTTCTTCTGCAGGTAAAAAATCCACATGTAATTTCTATGCCAAGACCACACCCCTTCAAGAGCTCTGAAGTTGCATGCCTTGAGTTGCCAATTGTAATGTGGGGGAAGCCCATTGTTTTCATCATCCAGCATGCCTTTTGTTACTGTAAAGACTTCTGAGAACATGATTGCTGTTGGCTAAAGGACTCCATATGCAGTTGCAGTTGCCATTTGAGGATTATATGGAAAGTGAGGGATGGGATTTAAGGATCTACTTCTTCCATCGAACTGTTCTTCTTGTGTTGACCTGGTAGAGGGAAGAAGAGTTGTGTAGTGCTGATTTAAGCTTATGTTGGGATGAGCAGCGGAGCTCAAGAAGAAAACTCAGCCCAAGAGACCATCTATTGTCTCCTTGTTTGGTATGGTGTCATATTCCTCCTTATATTATGAAGACTTAGTGAGGACTAGCTTTTGTTGGGGCTGGGAATTGTCTTAGTTGTTGGCCTATATCTTCCTAGTTATGGTCTTCACAGGCTATGCTAGTGCTATTTGAAAAACAGGAATTTTACTGTGTACATTGATGATCTTGGTTGTTGCTGATTGTACTCGACTTCAAGAAGGAAGAACATGGGCATGGTGTACTCCTCTTTTCACCAATTACAGCTGCTATTGTATGGTTCTGTGTGCAGACACAGCAAATTTAGGTGTAGTAAGCAATGGAGGGGAGGTGGGTGACACACACATGGATGTGTCAAGTGGTGAAGGCACCCAAACTGTCTCATCATCCTCTTGTACCAAACCACCAAGCTCTCCCTATGTCAACAACAGTAGGTAACAAGAGTGTTTTGCTCCAGCTGGATGCCAGCAGGCAGATTCTCTAGAGCATGCACATTAGCAAAAAAGAAGTGGCAACCAGAGCTTGCTTGTACATTAGAGGGAACTGAATTCTGGTAAATAGATCTAGAAATACTGGTCATATGTTGAAGGTTTTTTCAGCATGATCTTGAAAACCAGTTGCGTTGTTAGTTATATGAGGCATGGGGTGAGTTTCACATCAAAGACATGATCCCGACTCCACCAGTCTGTGGCATGGTGATGTGTTTATTAGTGCTATGAAGAAGAATAACATAGCATCCAAGCTATAGGAAGAACTACTTGGGTTAAAGACTAGGTGATACTTCAGTAGTTAGATGTATTCTGCTGGTGTCCATTAATGCAGATGGCACTGGCAAACATTGAGTTCTTGTGGTGTGACAGGTGATTGCTGGCTAAAATTGGCACTTCCAATCCATCGTGTGATTTAGCTTAGTAGTAGTCCTCCTAAGTGAAGAGTTGTGATGCCCTCTTGGTGTGTTCCTGTGACAAATCTAGATGGCATGTCTTTTTGCCTAAAGTGGAGATTTGTCTGTTCTATCTTCCTAATTTTATGGACAATTGAAATGGAGGTGTTTATTGTCTTCTCTGTGGCAGTGAAGGACAGATAGAAGCCACCAATTTTTTCATGTCACTTCTGATCTTTTTGTTCAGTTGTGAAGAATTGGTGAACACATATATAAGCCAACCATTTTTTCCATGTCATTTCTGAAGAATTGTTAGATGTGTGCCTACTCGAAATGGGCAGCCATCAAGTTATCAGCCACCATTAGAGTTTTGAGTATGGATCATGGTAACATCTTGACCTAATGTGATGAACAGGTGGAGCAGATGGACTACATAGCTTGCTAAAAAGATGGTGCACCATGTACATTGTGTTTGGCATGACAGATGGTAGGAGTCTGATGCAGTTTGAAACTTGTGTGCTTGAGCCCCATTTTTGCTACCTTGTGGATATTGGTGTTGACTAAAGTCTCTATGGCATTAGGGTTCTGAACAAAACCTTCTGCAGTGCCGGAGGTTCTAGTGAAATTAGGTACTTTGACATCTTTTGTTGCCCTTGTTGTGAAGCTTGAAAAGCAGACACTGATCTCAGTTAACGAATAGAGTGCAACCTATGTCATTCATCACAGTTGGAACATGGATTCTAGTGAAATGAAGAGTTGATGCTCGTAAGAAATGGAGTGCATCTGTGCAATAGACCACAAAATGGAGACATTAGCAAATTGAAGAGCTTCTGTATAAGGAGCAACTTTAGATTATGCCCAAACTGACTCAGCTCCCAACTTCTGAATTAAGCACTCAGAGGAAAAAGCAATGAGATGTTGCGGAAGCAGCAACAATCCTCTTAAGCAACTCCACCGGTGTTCAATACTTAACAATAAATTAAAATTGGCTGAAGAGAAGTCAAAAGATGTTGGTTCTGCTCAGAAAAAGCATGTTCAGCTCAGAAAAATGGTTTAGGCCTAGTATTTTTGCATGGTTTCCTGACGCCGGTAAAATGCACAGCTAAGCCTAACACCTAACACCTGCCAGAGAAGAGCGTAATGAACGTGATTGTTCTGCTGGTATAAATATGCACTTGTTTCTGATTGACCAATCAGAGTGATTTGTCCAAGTGATTTACTATTAATAATCTCCCACCTAATTTCTGTCTGAGGTTGAGTTTTATAGGTAGGGTTGGGGGAAAGTAAACAAGTTGGACGTGGGAAACATTTTTGCAGTGTCATATACTGAGCATGACTGGAGATGCCCTGACAGAAAAAGAAGCAACAACTATCCATAAACCAGCGATGCTATGCAGCAAACCTGAAAATCTGATTTCCCAAATTGCTCCTTCATGCAGGTGACACGGCCCCATCTCTCAGCACAAGTTTTTGAAGCTCCAGATAACTGGCAACAAGTCATTATGCTAAGGACTTTCAATGTGATTTCTGCCAGTTTTAATGTTACTCTCTTCTTCAAGTGGATGATCTGAAAATTGAGAACATACTTTGAAAGCACACCACCGGTGGACAGTAAGTGATGTTCCTATTCCATACTCATCTGTACTAATTCACTTGTCTCTGCATGTACCTTTCCTGACTATCAGGTAAGCTGCCCAGAGGTTGAACAGGATTGCCTGTAAAGTAACCTTCCAATCTGGCAGTCCACACTAACAAGAGTGAGGACAGTCATTTGCCAAGAATGCACTGGGAAGTGAACTGAGGATGCTAAGGGGGTTAAAAAGAAGCTGAAAAGTACTCATTGGCTCTTCCTTTCCCTTTGGATAAGAGTTGTTGTATGCAATGTAAACTCTGAGTGGACATATAAGACAATATTTTGTCACCTCTCTCACAAAGCTTCCCTGGCTTGGTCCTAGCTTTTGACAAGAATTTCATTTCACACATTTGAGTAGGCTGTCTTGTATAAACACTTTTTAGTCTCAATCACAGCAATATTTCCAAGCAGTGAGACAAGAGTAAGGAGACTAGGGTTTTCTCCTCAAGGTTGGGGGTAACTTACGATCCCCCTTTTGAATCTATCCAGGTCCTGCAAAAAGTGGGGTGAGAATTACAGCCTGGGTAACCACATTTAGCAAGTGCAAATAGTGAATCCATGTCAGCAATGAAAATATTCTTGGCTGACAAAATGGCAATATTCAAGCCTCTGTATTTCCAGATAGAATCTGCCAGTTCACATGGATGTTGGCATCTGACCTTAAAAAAATTAAGATGCATGGGCACCCAAGGGAAAAGGGTATAAGCAATCTCAAAGGCATCCCACAACCTTGAGGTTTGGGTACCTTTCTTGGGCATTAAGCAGGGGTTGGAGGTTGCATGATGCCTGCTTTGTAGAGAAGTCCTCGAACAGTATCTGTTGGTTGTGCTCCTACAGAGAGCCAATACCTGCCAAAGCACACTATATTCTGTGACAGTTGAAACTTACAAAATCATCCTCTTTGGGAAAAGTAGAAACAAGATATATATATATATATATATATATTATGCATGAAATGACCAAAAAACAAAGATAGAATCTGACAAAGACAAAGAAAAAGGTTCGGAACAAACACATGAATAAAGGAAAATAAAGACATGAGGAAATAAGAACACTTGAAAGAAACACATAAAATAATTAGCATCCAGCTTAAGGTTTAGGGTTAGAAGAAAATGAAAGAGGAGAGACAGAGGAATTCAGGGAAAACCACGGACATGGAAGGAAATGACAAAGTTGACTAGTGTCCAAGACTAAAAAGAGATAGACTCAAGAAAGACATTAGAGGGAAAGAGAAAGAACTCAAGGGTTCATGGCAAAGGAAGGACATACTTGACCCTATCAGCCTTGATGCCAATTTGCTTCTTGCCATCAATACCTGGCAAGTATTCAAATCATCATGCCATTCCCACTTTAATATCAGTCCACAAAATACTTGTCTCATCTGGGAAAGCACAGGTGCAACACAAGCTCAAAAACTAACCAACAATGTTGACAAAGAGCCACCTAGGGGGCTAGACCAAACAAAATCAAAATCAAATTCCACATCAGACACAGTCAGCAGAAAATGCATCATTTGTGAGCTCTTTGCCCAGCAACTTCATGGTCATTTCCAAGCCCTAAAGCTTAAATTCAGAATTCTTCTCAGCACAAGTTCTTCATCAAACAGGGTCCATGACATAGTTTAACTACCATAAAAAGTGATGGAAAAAACATTATACTACAATTCCCACATCCAATTTTGTGCTCAGGAAAAAATAAAATAAAATCAGTCTCTTCACAGGAGTCAACAAGAGGCTTGTTGGGGAGAAAAATTCACACCGGCAATGGGATTGTAGAAGCCAATGAGCTCAATGTGCCTGCCATCGCGGCGTGCACGGCTGTGAGCAACAAAGATTCGGTAGAAAGGCAACTTCTTGCGGCCAAACCGCACAAGCCTGATCCTCACTGGCCCTTTTACTCCTCCCACCGATCCAACAAAAACATCCTGCAACAGGTGAGGAGTGAGGACCTCAGCAAGTAATAAATGTAGCCACCCAATGGATAGATGCCAATCCATAATGCACCACTGCAACACAATAAAAACAGAAATCCTCCCAAATACGAGGACCAGGATTCTTCTTGTGCATCTCCAATGCACTTCAACAATGTGTGTCTGAACACATCTGTTGCTGTGAACTGAATATTGTACCTTGATGCCAATCCATATGCACCAGTGCAACACAATAAAAACAGAAATCCTCCCAAATACGGGAACCAGGATTCTTCTTGTGCATCTCCAAATGCACTTCAACAATGTGTACATTTATCAACACAACTGTTGGTGTTGTGTGAAAATTGCATCTCGATGCCAATCCATATGCACCACTGTAACACAAAAAAAACGGAAATCCCCCAAATATGAGGCCAAGAATTTTTTCTCCCTGTGCATCTCCAATGCACTTCAACAATGTGTGCATCTATGAACACATTTATTGCTGTGACCTGAAAATGGCACCTTGATGCCAATCCACATGCTCCACTGCAACACAATAAAAACGGAAATCCCCTAAATTTGAGGCCCAGGATTCTTCTGGTGCATCTCCAATGCACTTCAACAATGTGTGCATCTATGAACACATCCATTGCTATGACTGGAAAATTGCACCTCGATGCCAATCCATGTGCACCACTGCAACACAATAAAAACGGAAATCCTCCAAATACAAGGTCCAGGATTTATTTTCTTGCACATCTCCAGTGCACTTCAACAATGTGTTCATCTATGAACATATCTATTGCCGTGACCTGAAAATGGCACCTCGATGCCAATCCACATGCACCACTGCAGCACAATAAAAACGGAAATCCCCCCAAATACGAGGCCCAGGATTCTTCTCGTGCACTTCCAAATGTACTTCAACAATGTGTGCATCTATGAAAAAATCTGTTGCCGTGAGGTCACAATTACACCTCATAGCCTAAACTGCTTTCAAGAGGGAGCAAGCGATTCCAACTTTTCTGGCTATTTTCCCTAAACAGGCAAGCAAGCAAGCTCTTACCTTCTGCGAATCAGACCCAGCGGCCTTCTCCGAAACCTCCAGGTCAACGCCCTCCGTCGCGGATGCTTGCACAGACAATCCTTGTATCCGTCTCTGAAGAATGTCCGTGACTCCCTCGTCCTCTCGCCTCATACGACGAACCCTAAGCGACCTCACCGGCATGCCAAGGCCTCTAAACACAACGCTTCTGCTGCTGGATGCTCCAACTGCTCCTGAACCCCATGACGAAGGTCCACAAAACACAGCCGTCGTTGCAGCTACGGACGACGACGCCGCCGCTGCGCACGCTATTGACGCCATCGTTACTGCTGCTGCTGCAATTCTCCAGCAGCTCTCGAGAAACACAAACGGGCAAAGGGTTTGTTTCTTCGTTGTTGCTTGTTGTTGGTGGGGTTGGAAAACGGGATAACGTTTCATTGCACGAGAGGCGCCCACGTCGCTCAGGACGTGGATTGATGTCTCAAGTCTTCTTCATCCACGTTCTGAGGATGTTTGTTTGGGACCTGATTTTGAACTCAATATCGAAAATGTAATTTTGTCAATTATCACAAATTTATCACTTTTGGCCAACTTTTGTCCATTTGGTCAGCTTATTGTTATTATTTAAATTTTTAAAATTTTTCTCAAGTGGCAATCAATTCATAAGTATACTTAGTCAAATTTGACAATACTCAAAATATGAAAGTACAAAAATCTTAGGCACCCTTTTTTTCTTGTAGAAAATTGTGGTAATTAAATTAATTTTTTTCACTAATTAAAAAAATAAAAAGAAAATTCTGTTAAAAAAGTTGCTGCAAAATGGCAAAAATTTGCCACCAAAAAAAACTCATTGAATTTTGGTCCTTTTAAAAAAAAATTCCCCAAAATTGATCACTTATGATTTTTAGAAACTCAACCCAATTGAATCCATATTATGGATGTATTTTTATAGTGGTTCGGGTCTGAGATACTAAGTTTATTAAGAAGAAAATGGTGAAGGGGGGGGGGGGGGATATACCCACAAGGTAAATTTAATTTAATTGAGGTGATGA
>Ga0116231_10006567_pt1 | contig 22089 bp, 18 predicted proteins | sample S1TSphgellanicum_2_FD_89695 | JGI IMG/M metagenome (GOLD analysis project Ga0116231, IMG submission 89695) | Host-associated microbial communities from peat moss isolated from Minnesota, USA - S1T2_Fd - Sphagnum magellanicum MG | ecosystem: Host-associated > Plants > Peat moss > Unclassified...
AATTCTCAAAAATCGCAATGTTTTAAATGTTGTTAAAACAAGAAGAAAAAAAAAAATTTTTTTTTGGGTAAAAAAATTATTAAAAAAACCCCTTTCCCCCAGCCAGCCACCTACCATTCCAGGGGGGGGGGGGGGGGTGGGGAAGCAAGCGCGTAGTGAAATAATGTTGGAAACGGATCAGTACGAAGCAGGCAGATAGCAGCTTTTTCAGGCGGGAACAAAGGTGGTCCAAATTGGCGACCTCGCTTGTTCGCGGGGAGGACAGAAGACAGACGAGGGCGCACGCATTATGTGACCCACGCAGACGACGAGGACGTGCAGGAGGAATGTCATCAATTGCCACAAGTACCACGCAGCCAACGCTGCGCTGGCTCCATCGTACAACCATGTGATAATGTACCAGGAGCTTTGATTGACGAAATCGATCGAGCGAAGTATTGTCCCCGCACCCCTCTCTCCTCCACCCAACATTTGTTTATAATTAATTTCACAATCATTTGCGAATCAGTTGTCTATTATCTTATGACTCTTGAGTAGTAGAGGCCTCTCCCTCGCTCCCCCTTCCTTCAGCCCCCAAGCTCCCGTGTGTACCTATTTATGATACCTTGGAAACACGGCTATTGCAGACAATAACTCTGTTGTTGTTGTTGCTGTTGAAACAGACGATTCTTTTGTTGTTGTTGTTGTTTCTGTTGAAGAGTGTTGTGTAGTTGTTTGGACTTCAGAGGATCGATCCATCATCGGATTGTCAATCGGTTGTGTCCTTGTTGTTGTTGTTGCATTATTGGTCTCAGATCTAGACAATAACTCTCGATGCACGCACTCGAAATTGTGTGTGTGACTCGTATTGTATATTGTGTGTTGGGAGGGGAAGTGAGTTTCGAAATCATCGTTGGGACTGATTTGCGATTTTTTGGCGTAGAGAGATAGATCGGCAGCGAGAGGGGCTCAGCTCTGTGGGATTTTCTTGTTTTCTGTAGAAGAAAGAAAGAAAGAGAGAAATATTAGTTTGGATTGATCAGTTTTTTGAGAGGAAACGAGAAAGAAGTTTGGCACCAGTTTGTGAGTGATTCTTTTCTTTTGGGTTAAGGAATAAGTGTTATTCGATAGACAGGAGGAGCCACGCGTTTTCTATCATTAAGACGTCGATCCCGGGGTTGTGATCGGGACGAAGGGCGAATACATTGCTCAAGATCGGGCGATGGACCACAACGTTGTTGAGGGTACCTATTTACTCATCACTGTGCTTCTTTGCTTTGATTGTTTGTGTAGGAACAGATGTCATTGCTGCAGTACTTTGGTCTTAGTAAGGCAAACCGCCTGGCGTGCCTGAGATCGAGTGCTTTTGTTGGCAAGTTTCTCGTCAGTTTACTGAAAACACTGTGCGTATTAGCTATCGTTTTCTGATCATCAGTTCTGGCGCATGTGTATCACTAGAGGATATATTCTGGTCATGTTTTTTCTCATCTTTATGATATCTGAAGGGTTTGAGAATCATGCTATTTTTGTTCTAGACTGTGCTGTTTTTCTTGTCAATTCGCTTGCTGCTCAGATCAGAAATGTGGATGAGCATGAGAAGGTCAGATCAGAAGTTGATTAGGATTATCTAGAACTTTTTCAGATCTTCTCATGTTCATCACAGGGTTAGATTCTTTTCAGCTCTGATTTGCATATAGAATAATACCTCTGTAGAGCGGGTTGGTATTAGGGCAGAGACTGATCAGGATGCAGATCAGGTCAGTAGTCTGCTTATGAAGTATTCTTGGTGTAGTGGAGGTGAAAATGAGGTCAAAGTGAGGGTCTAGGCACCAAGTTTGCATTAGGGATTGAGAATCTGTTTCAAAATACTGATGGTCCAACAGTTTAAGTTACATGAATTAGATTGCTCTTCCAATGGATTGAGATCACTTTATGTGAGAGATTTCTGTAACATTTCGAGGATGGTCATGTGGGGTGAACAGGAGATGCATTGACATGCAACACCATAGCAATGGATTCGCCAGCAGTTGCTGAGGTATACAAAGAAAAAGAGTGCCTGTGAGGGAGAGAGAAGATGCATGCATATATGATTTCCATCCCCTTTGAAGATGTAGCTGTTTTGAATCCAGGATATGGCTCAATGATACTAACTTTCTTTTATATAGTATTTGATGTTTTCATGTCCACCCCATGATGCACCTTCCAACAGTATCACACATATGCTTACATGTGGACTTGCCTCTGCAAAGATTCAGGACAGTGTTGTTCCACAGCAGCCAAAGAAGAGGCGGCATAGGACTATGTTTCATTATGTGCCTAAAGCGAACTGGATGAATGGTAAGCAAGGAATGCTTTGTGCCCTTGAATCTTCATTCCTTTCCCACAGGATTCTTTGCATGGTTTTTTGTCTACAAGGTGTGATGTGAATCCTGCTGATACCTGCAAATGATTTCTACAATTCTTTCACAGCTTTGCTGCAGATCAAAAAGGGTGGAAATTAATTCTTGTTTGTTGTGTGGCATGTGCATGGTTGGATGTGGAATTGCTTCTAATCTGCAGATCCTAATGGTCAGTCCCCAAGATTGCTCTGCAACTCAAGACCTCATAAATTTTGGATTGCTTGAATGAAACTCCCAACATCAGAAGCTGCAATTAAGATATTGTAATGTTGGAGTTTACATTGTTGAATCACACAAAGCTGGGTGCTCTGAAAAAGACCTTTTACTTAATTCTGGGTGCACATGGTGTCACACCTGAATTCTTCCCATTTTCAGTTATATTTTCCCAATGTATAATGAGCATGATATGCAGCATAGTGCAAAATATTCTGAAAAGCTTTGTCAGAGTTCTGTATTCAGCAGTCATCTCTTTGGATTGCACATATTTTTGGCAGTGTGTTCAGAGTTTTTTGGGCTGTTTTGTTTGCAGGTCCCTTTTACTACAAGGGTTACTACCATTTGTTCTACCAGTACAATCCTAAAGGAGCAATCTGGGGTGATATCACATGGGGCCATGCTGTCTCCAAAAATCTTGTTCACTGGCTCTATTTGGAGGATGCATTGAAGCCTGACCAGTGGTACGATTCCCTGGGTGTGTGGTCAGGCTCAACTACCATAGGCCCTGATGGCATCCCCTTCATTCTCTATACAGGTTAGCTCAAGCTCAATTTCTTGTGCTGCATCTGTTTCTAGGAATCTTCATTGTAGCACAATATTAGTTAGAGACAGTATTTTTTGTGCTGGGCAAAGACTCTGTTTTCAATTCTTTAGGTTTCCTCTTTTCTTCAAGGTTATGGACTATTCAATCACTCATGTTGTCTGTTAAAATGGCAGTTGTCATCTGTCCATAAGCTGATGTCCTCATGGATTGGTCACTGTGTCTGTTTTGCAAGATGCAATTCCAAGATTTCTCTCCAGAAGAATGTATGCTGTAAGAATCTAAAAGTGACTTTCTGTGGCATTAGGTGGATCTGGTAGTGTGTTGAGTGCTTTGGAGCAGTTACAGTGCATAGCAGTCCCTGCAGACCCCTCAGACCCACTTCTCAGAGAGTGGGTCAAAGTGCCTGAGAATCCTATTGCGGCACACCCCCCTGGTGTCGGTGAGCAGGACTTCAGGGATCCATCAACTGCATGGCAGCAATCAAATGGCACTTGGGCCTTCACAATCGGTGCAAAAACAGAGGATGCTGGAATTTCCCTGCTGTACACGAGCACAGATCTGAAGAAGTGGGAGTTGGAAGAGAAGCTATTGCATTCAGGCCCTCATTTTGGAATGTGGGAGTGTGTTGATTTCTTCAAAGTAGATCATGATGTGCCAACTGGTTCAGACCCTCAGAAATATGTTTTCAAAATAAGTCACTTTGATGAGAAGCGGGATTACTATACAATAGGCACATATGATGAGGATGCTCACAAGTTTACCCCTGACCATGAAGGCCTTGATGTTGGGCTTGGACACAAATTTGATTATGGGAAATACTATGCTGCCAAATCATTTTTTGACCCTGTGAAGAATAGGCGCATTAATTGGGCCTGGGTGGCTGAATCTTGCACCCAAGAAATGGACATTGAGAATGGCTGGTCATCTATTATGGTAAGATGCCCATCCCCTCACTGTATTCTATGGAGTTTCAGCACTTCAGATTCAGCAAATGTGGGTTGGGTGAGATTTGAAGGGTTTCTCTCCAATATTCTATCTTTTACTCTTGCAGGGAGTACCAAGGACTCTCACACTGGACAGCAAGACAGGCATCCACCTCATCCAGTGGCCAATTGAGGAAATTGAATCTTTGAGGACAAGTAAGGTGTTCCAAACAGATGTGAACCTGGATGCAGGTGCTGTTGTGGAAGTCAAGGGTGTTGCAGGTGACCAGGTGAACATTCAGACTGAGGGAATTTTCACATACCATCTGCATGGTCAAGTGCACTCCAAGCATTGTCATAGTTCTTGTGGCAACTGATTGTGAAAGGGCAACCAAAATTTCAAAAACTTGTGGATTTTCGCTCTACTTTCTAGTAATTACTATTGGAACACTCATTGTCTGGTGATTAAATGGCATGTGCAGTTGGATGTGGAGGTAATTTTTGAGCTCCCGGACACATCAGCTGTGGGAGTTACAGATCAAGCTGACCTCATTGATGCGGTTGATTTCAGTCAGTGTGGTCATAAACATTGTAGCACCTTTGGGCCTTTTGGCCTCTTTGTCCTAGCGGATGAGAGATTGGAGGAGAAAACAGCTGTGTTTTTCCGCATTGCACTTTCAAGTGAGGGTACATGGACCTCACAATTTTGCCACGACCCAATCAGGTATGATAAAAGTCAAGAATACATAAATTCCCTGCTACTTTTGTATAAAAAGAGTGTTAAGATTTTTGCAGCCAAAAGTACTGTGCAACCTATCCGGGCAACTGGTCAGTACTGAGCAAGAAATAGCATTTGAATTGTGCAGTTCATCAAAGCTAGCTGACAATATTGCCAAGCCAGTATATGACAGCACTGTGGAGGTTTTACCCACAGAAGATTTTCTGGCACTTCGCCTACTTGTGAGAATCTCCTCCCTATTATGTTGAGAATGAAACAATTTTCAGTAGGTTGTACAATAATAGAGAGGCTTTACACATATTTTTTACAATACTGGCATTAATGCATGAAATATGTTTTCAATGCATTTGTGGATTTTTGTAGGTACAATAGGATGCTAAGCAAAATTGCATTCTTTGTTTCCCTCTGAATCGAGGAAGTCCATGTTGTTGGCAAGCATTGCTGGAAACAACCCACTTGTGTTCTCATTGATGTTTGTTTTGTCAGTCTGCAGCTATTTTGAATTGATGTTGTTTATGTGTTTAGGTGGACCGATCAGTACTGGAAAGCTTTGTGCAAGGTGGGCGGGTGACAGTCACCTCAAGGGTGTATCCTAAAGAGGCTGTTGATGAACAGGCAAAAGTCTATCTGTTCAATTATGGCAAGACCCCCATTACTGTGCGGAGCATCACTGCCTATCATATGACAGAGGCTGTATTCACCGATGATCCTTTGGAAGATGCTGTATTGCGGGAAATATAGGCAGTGCTCAAATGTTCTTCCCATTCTACAGAAACCATCTCTTATTCAGGGTGACCTTGACATTACAGCAGCCCTGATGCCAGGGCATCACCTGGCATAATGACCAAGGAAGGGTGGCTGAGTGTGGTATAATTTCCTGCCATGCAAGCAGGAGGGCCTGTCAAACTGGCCCACCTTGCACATGAGTGTTTTGCAAAACACAAACGCCCACCCACCGGTGAAGGCATTATGTGTAGGGTAAAGGCCCACTGGTGAAGACATTATGTGTAGGGTAAAGGCCCACTGGTGAAGACATTATGTGTAGGGTAAATCCCAACCAGTGAAGACATTGAGTGTAGGATGAAGCCCCAAGGTGGGAGCATTCGGAAAATAAGGGGCCTTGGAAGATGGAATAGCCAAGTCCAACCCCACATTATGGGAATGTCCTCAGCGAACATGGGATTTACCCATTTGGAAAGCACTTGGCAAATTTGATTGTGAACCCAAAACCTGGTTAGATCAGAAGAGGGAGGAGAGGGAGGGCTCTTACGCCTGTTTCTGAAGAATGGAAGGGATTTTATACCTACAATAGAGATAAGATCCTTCCCAAATGCAAGAGTAGGTGTAAGAGTCCTCCTCTTTTCTAGGAGGGATATTCATAGATATAAACCACTCCTTTAGGTTCATTCATTGTTCCTTTGACTCAAAGGATTAGTCCTAGACAAGGCCATTGAATGTCCTTCATTAAATTGCATTCAATTTCAAGGACAACATCAATTTTATCCATAAAATGAGTATATTCAAATAATTTTGAGTTTTTGCATGGTTGAAAATGAACATGCCAAAACTTGTGTATCATTTGATGAAACCCTAGGCAAGCTTCATTAAACAAAGCACCCAACAAAGGGGAGCAAGGAAAAGCAAAGAGAGAGGACCAAAGTTCAAGCTGGAACCAGGAAAACCCAAAGTGGGTCACAAAGGGGCAAAGGAACAAATTATATTTCAGAGCTCCCCGCATTGCAAGGAGCATATTAGGAAGGAGACCTAAAAGAGCGATAAGCTTAGAAAAGTCTTCATTTCCAAAGGCAACAAGTTTCAAAATAGAAGTGACCTGAGCTTTTTGTAAGGCGAACAACATTCTTTGTTTATAGAAAACATGTAAAATTATTATAAAAAAACCATTGATGCCTTTTGCTAACCATGCCATGCTAGCACATTGATGAATAAAGTCATCCAATAGTTGATGCAAAACACCCAAAAACTTTTACAACAAAAAAAAAAAAAACACAAATTATTTGCATTGGAGACAAAGTTGCATTTTAATTCAATGCCCTTACTTCAAGCAAGGCTATTAGTGTCACTAATGAGCCTGTATGTTAATGTTTAGCAACTTTTATTTTACTGACAAAATTTTGTTAAAAAGTGAGAAAAAATATTTTTAAAAAATTGAAATTATTTTGGAAGGTTTCAATCCTTAGAAGTGAGGGAATTTAATTTTTTAATTGTCATGTTTCTATATTTGGTTTGCAATGTGTAGCCATAAATATAGTTCAGGTTGATTAAAAGATTTGTACGTCATATTAGGTTTATACCTAGACTTGACTAAATCTTCATGGGGATGCTCATCATTTTTTCTACATCTTCTTATGGATGATTGCCACTTAGACTACATAAAAAATTTCCTTTAGAAAATAGTTATGCTTACCTTCCAGGGATCCCTGAAAACTTGGGTTGCATTTGAGGAGTTGGCTACCAACTCCAATAGAAGGTCCAACTCCATTTGTGTGGTGTACCTAAACCAGTGATTATTATTATTATTATTATTGGTGAATTTTATTCATTTCATTATTATTTTTTGAAAAAAATATTCTATAAAAAATCCCTATCTAAACACGTTAAATTTTTTTTGGAAAATTGAGAAAAATCATTACAAATTGCTTACAATATGAAAGGGAGCTTAAGATTTTTCTTCAGTAGGGTCAGTTTTCACATTGAAAAAACGAATAATTATTTGTTTTCAAAAAATGAATTCATTTTTAAATTACATATATTTTCATCATCTATCTATGAAGAAAGGTAGTTTGTTTTGTTTTGTATCAATGAGATCCACCAAACCATGATGCTTCAGATCGCATTCTTGGTCTCTTTGAAAAGCTCTCGAGGAGGGAGGGGTGCATTGGCTTCTTTTCATAGTGTTTGGACTTGCGGTGTTGAAGTTCTTGAATATTGAATGATTTCTTCACTGCAAATTAAATTAAATTGTAGCTGAAAATTTCAGAGGAATTGGAATGTGCCTTTGGTGTTGTTGGAAAGATCTTGATGAGCAGGATTTAATGGAATATATGTGGTAAGATTTGGATTCAGAATGTGGGACATATTGATTTTAAAATGATTTCTGCCGCTAAAAATTCAAATAGATTCCAAAAAACCAGGTTTTGGAAGGAAAAATCAGTGAAGGATGCAATAACACTTGGGCCAACGGCACAGGCCACACTAGTCTACTATAATATTGTGATATGAGTAGTGAAATTATTCAGAGTAGCCTATGATAATTATGATGATTTTCAACATGTCAATTGATATTTTCACAAAATTTCATTTTACTATTTTGAGGATTATTTCATGACGAAACTGACCTTAGGGTAAGGTAGTATAATTTGTAATATCGCCAAATTGGGCTGAGCTTACTTTTGGATGATCGCCACTTGAGCAATGTCACAAAAATTGGAAAGAAAAAAAACATTATAAAAAAACACTGACCCAAACTCAGTCAGCCCCTCTTTTGGGGACCTGGAATAGGTACGTGATTTTTGGGACTTGGGACCTGGACGCTGCCGTAGGTACGCTCCTCTCGAAGTTCTGCACCACTGGGGGTTTGCGAGTTTGTACGCTTCCTTTTGCAATCGTATGCGCGTTGCGTTTGAGGGGGGATCGTTGGTTTCCTTTTCGAGTTCTTCTTAGGCGCTCTGGATCTAGGGTTTCCTCTTCTTCCTCTTGAGTGGCAGTTCTTCTGGTTTTGGAGTGGGAGATCATCGCAGCAAAGATGGGCCGCGGTAGCAGGTATCCGCATTGCTCCAAGAAGTACCCAGTGCCGCTGTTTTCTGGGGCTTGGTCGGGGAGTAAGGGAACAACAACAGGTGGTGAAGGTGTCGTGATTCTGGCTGGAGGAGGAGGCAACGGTCGGACCGGGGTGCCAAACTGCTTGTTGCTGGCACGATACGATTTTAGTACATCCGTGCTCTCCGATGCATTCCATAATTTCTCTACGGACGATGATCCTCCTTATAGATTGGCTGTGCAGCCTGGTGGCAAGGGTTTCGTGTGCTCCTTCGAGAATGACTGCCGGCTGTTCACGTTGAAGAAGGCGGCGGATGATGATGGTGGAACCAGGATTTTCTCCGATGAGCGCCAAGTTGAGGTCCTGCAAGCCGTAGGGGAGCAGAACAGCTTAGTGTTTAGTGCTGATGGAACACGTTTAGCAGCCGGAGGCGATGATGGACACTTGCGTGTCGTCGAGTGGCCAAGCCTTAAGGTAAGCATCGACAGTACAATGTGTGAAATATTTCGTAGCCGGCGGCAGCAAGCCGATGTATGTGTGGGGTTTTTAATCGACAAATGCGTTTTAGGGTTCTTTTGTCTTTGGTCTCTTTTCTTTACGGTTAGAGGATTTCCTCTTTTTCATGCTTGCTGATTGGTTGCTGCTTTTGTTTGTCAGATCTGTAATGTCCCTAACCTTGTTACGGAATCATGTCTCAATTCCTTTCTAGTTGACTTAAATTGTAAGCATGGAGAAATTCTCAGTGCTTATAAAAAAATAATATGAGCTTAGTGATGGTTCTTTAATATTGTCATGAGCTTACAAAATTGAATGTGTGAAAACCTAGGTTGTATAGTACTGGAAGGATACAGCATATGTATGTGAATCTCAACATAGAAAAGGTGAAGTCCTAGTTTTGCAAAAGATTGATATTGGTAGATTCTCTTGGTGTGGCCATGGTAATCAATATCCAGATGGCCTTCATCTTCATCCAATTTTTTTCATGTTTGGTTTGGTTAGCTGGAACTGACATAATGGCCAACTTCATAGTGTTTTTTTTCTAGCTTTTTCTCTATTATCTCATTGATAGATGTTGTTCAAATGCTCTCTTTGGCTTCTATGATTCTGCTTTGTGGCGAGTCACTCTGGGATTTATCATTGAAGAGTAGGTGAACTTGCGCTCAGGGAATGGATTGTATTTGCATTATCCAGCAAAGAATCATGATTTTTAGAGTTAACTAAAATTTGAACTTTTAAGGGTGTTATGGCAGGAGTGAAACCCTTAGGATTTAAATTTGTGTTCTTAGATTGGGCAAGCCAAACACTGGCACACAGCTAAGCTGTTTTTTTATTTTCTCAGGATACTAATGTCAGAGGTGATTAACATGCACCTCAGGTGATTCTTGACCAAGTTGATGCACACAAGTCAATAAAAGACTTGGACTTCAGTTTAGATGCTGCACTCCTGGCCTCAACATCAGATGACAGTGGATGCCGGATATGGGACCTTGCGAAAGGAACATGTGTCACCTCTCTTCCATCAGTGAAGGGTGAAGGTTATGGGTTCGCCAGATTTTCAAGAGATGGCACAAAGCCTCTACTGTTTGTGACAACTAGGAAAGGAAGTAAAGGCTTTGTGTCAGCATTTGATACTTCAACATGGCGGCAAGTAAAGTCTAAGAAGTTGCAAGAAGTGCCCATCTCTGCCTTTGCTATTTCTCGAGATGGAAAGTAAGTACATTTCTCAAGCCCAACATTAGTTCACAGGGGAGAATCTTGTGCAAATTTCTGGAGTCAAACCTGTTCAGAATATTTGGCCTGTTTCATTGTGTGGTGTGCTTGAGCAAGTCAGCACTCCATGAATCTTTTTTATTCAAAAAAAATGAGAATGCATATTGGGTCCACAACCAAAGGCACCTTTGTCTAGGATTCTGTTGACAAGCCATAGTGTGAGAACTTGTTTGCTGACCTAGCCCTATAGAAGCACATACATGACTCTGGGACTTTGGTGTTACATACTATGGTTGTAGGATGCAGGCTGTGGAGGGTTCTTATTAGTGACCAATTTTTTCTTTTGATTTGCAATGTCATTTGGCTGTACTTCTGGAACACCTCTGTTTAGGTCTGCTTGTGTCTTTTCTCCCCAGCAATATCAAACTCCTGTGGCCTTTCACTTCAGTGGCAAGCAGTACCTAATACTTGCTTGCATATCTGCAGGTTGCTTGCTATTGGAAGCTGTGAGGGTGATGTTGCTATTGTTGATGCTGCAACACTGTCAATACAGCAGAGGGTAAGACAGGCACACATGATCTTCGTGACAGCCATGGAGTTTGATCCAAATGGTCAAGCAGTTTTGACTGTGTCTGCAGACTATAGTGCACGTGTTACTCCTATTGAACCAGTTGGGGGGGATGCATGGCGAGGATCTCTTTTGTTAATTGTCATTTTTGTGCTTGCCATGCTGGTGGTGATAGTTGGTGATGGACTTCTTGCCAATTCCCCACAAGCAGCATCAGTGTCTGAGTTCCTTGCACGATTGAAGTCCAGGTCTCTGAAATTGACTCCTGATGGTGGTGTATAAATTGTGCCAACACTTTCTAGTTTGTCCAGTTTTTAGCTGCTATTGTATGGAAGTTGTTGGGGAAATAGTGGATTGGTGACAATATACATCTTGGTATTATATTGAAGAAAAATTGCACCTATCAGAAGTGCACCTGTGGGAAGTTATGACTATCCCATCAGTTGGAGTCAGATCTTGAAGTGGTACCCAGTGTTGGGTGGGTATCTGATTTTGTAAATAACCACTGGTTCTGGTTTTCAAATATTCAGAATCAGAGAACCAGCAGTTCTGGGTTTTTGAAACAATCAAAATAAACGAACAGTCAGTTCTGGTTATTTCAAAAACCTTGAAGAACTGTTGGTTTTCATGAAAGAACTGGTGAAGAAGTGACCATTTTGTACACACTGACTTACGTGACTTTTTCATATTTGTTTGAGAACCATGGCTTATGTATCAGAACTGGGAATTTTGATTTTTTTGGAGAACCATTGCCTATGGATCAGAATCAGGTATTTTGACTTTTTGGGGGAACTGTGGTTATGAATGTTAAGAAACACCCTGATAGGGGGGTCCTGGTACAGTTTTAATACCCATCCAACACTGGTTGTAAATACCATTTTCAGTAACAGAGAGTTCAAAGGCACCACCCACTAGGTACTGCAAGAATTCATCCATTGCTCAGATGTTTGGTGTTTTTGATTGGCTCTCTCTGATGGTGTAGAAGTTCCTGAGTGTTGGAGTGTCTAGTGATGTGTCTTCAGTGCTAGCCAAATTCAGTGAATGTGACTTACCCTTGCATCTGGATTTGTGACATAAACTCAGAACTTGTATGTTTGGGTAGTAGTTGGCTCCAAATCTTTGGCAGAGTATTATATCACTTCTTTTCTGCTCGAGTCAGTACTGGAGTGCGGAGTTTGTAAAATTAGTCAATTCTAGTATTTGGGATATGCTTTATTGGATGAGGAAAAAACCAAAAACATCAGCGTCAGTATACAGGTTTGATCATGTTTACAAGTTCATGTTGCATGAACGGTGTCCATGTGAATTTAATTGATTTTCATTAGAAAATCTTGTGAACACCCACCACCTTTTGCCCTTCATCCTGTCTGTAGAAGCTAGCATGCTATCAGTTGCATGTCATTCTTGATCCTCTGACCGAAAAGAACTGCCACACAGAAGCCAGTTGCTCACCAAGATTCTCCTGTTGAATGTAGTCAATCTGGACTGATCTTCACAATTCTTAAGCCACAGACTGTGCCCAACCATTGGATGTTTATGCAAGCCAAACCATGAATTTCACACTCATACTTTCAAATCTCATTCATGCACACACACACACACAAGACTCTATGTACCAATGGTGGGTGGTTCTCAGATTGAGGACCAAATACCTGCCAGGGGTTAGACAGGATATATAGACATATAAACTGGTGGAGGTCAAACATTTAAAGACCCACCCCCTGCTCTGCCCTGACATAATATAGAATTTTCATGGTATCCAACTCCGGCTCCAACCTGGAAAAAATTTTAATGCCAAAGAACCAGCAAAGAACTGTTGGTTCTTTCATGAAATCTGGTGGTTCTTTAAGGGGTTTCAAACACCTGGAACTAGCCGGTTCTTTGATTCTGATTTGTTCCAAATACCTGAAACTGACGGTTTTTTTTTTAAAAATCAAAGAACCACCCATCACTGGTACCCCTATGATCTGTAAGAAGCCCCCCTCACCAACATCAACATTAGGCAGGTGGAAGAGTATTGTTCCTTAGCAAGGGACTCCTCACTCAGATGTACTTCTGTTGAAGCTACAGTCAAATGGCAAAGTTTATCATTCCTACAAGTAAAATAACAACACAAACACATCACTTCTTCATGCAGCTTCACACACTGGACAATCTTTACAATCAGACTTTGATGAACCACAATCGAGTTTCCAAGGTGTAAAACCCTTTGCAACCTATAGTGTAAGCTCTCCTTCTTCACCCTGCCTCTACCTAGCTACCTAGGTTACCTATGTAAGTGGTGGGCAAGTATCATAGATAAGTGGAGGTAGGGAAGGTAAGTGGTTACTATGTAGGTAGGTAAGTAGGTAAGGCACTTGGTGACTACTAGGTAGGTAGCTGCTTGTGAAAGGTTAGGACATAGCTAACCACCTTACAATGAAAAAGTATTTCTTAACCACACACCATCCATCCAAGTACACAAGGTACCCCTATGTACTAGAGAACATGACCCTAATCTTGCCAGTTTTGCAATCCTAGTGGCCACAGACCCGGAAAAATCAGCCACCAAGGTCGTGTTCCCTGGTGAAAAGAACAAGTTCCTGTGTCAACAGTGAGGGGAACTCCCTGTATAGCAGGGTTCCCTCTGAAGCCTGAAAATCAGCTGGGAAAACCATGCCTCAGGGATGGCCGAGACCCCTCTCTTCCCCTCTTTACAGATGCTGGTTCACTTTGGCCATTGTTTTTGTATCATCCACCAGTGCACATGTCAAACACGCATTGATCACATTTTATGTAGTTCTGTATTGTGTCTTTCTAAGTCATTTTGAAATGAAAACTTGCCAATAGTCAATAAAACAAAGCACCCAACAAAGGGGGAGAAAAAGGTACAAGATGGAAGGACCCAAGTCCTGATCATTTTTGTTGTATGATTGTCCATAGTTCTTAGTATTTAGCATGCATTGTGCATAACAAAGCATAATAGTACCATGGAATCTACAACACATCATGGAGTTTACATGGGCAAGGAAGTAGCCAAGATTGTTGTGTTGGAGGAAGTGGTTGCCAAATTATTGAATTTATGGAAGGACCATGCAATGAAATTCCCAAACATTGCGTTTCTAGTTTAACAATATATTTTTGGCGTGCTCACAATGGATATAAAAAAGGAGATCATTTTTCTGTTCCAGGATTGTTCACAACTTCGTGTTGTTGTTGTCTTGGAATTACCAAGCTAGATGATTTATTACAAATGAAGATTTTTTTAAAGCAAAAGCTGAATTGTTAGAAAGACACAATGATGTGTTAAAGGAAGTTCGTGATACAACCCTAAAGTTGGGTTCATTATGAAGGTTGGGGCACAACAGGGGAAGGGTTTACAAATTGTTTTAAGACTTATACACACACATTCTCATGCATGTGGGAGAATGTAAAGAAGTGAATCCCAACACTACCAAGTTGAATTCCATTTGGAAGTTAAAAGTCCTTACAGTAAACTCTCTCTAAACTAATATCCTTGGGACTGGTTGGAAGATATTAATTTATGGAGGATATTAGTTTACACAAATTAGATTAAGTATGAGGCCTGCCACGGGCCTATGCCCGCATATTAGTTTAGAGAGAATATTAGTTTACATAGTATTAGTTTAGAGAGAGTTTACTGTAGTTGTTTCATAATTTTAGAACAAGCTTGATCAAATCAAAAAAATTCCCAATCAAGCCTTCTTTACATTCTTGGAAAGGATTTGAAAATTATATATTTAAAGTGGGGTCATATATTCTCAATTTGAATATTTGAAACACAAGTTAAATGGCCAATTGAATGGTCGGCAATCAAATTAACAACTCGACTTGTAATCATTAGAATGTCCAATAATAGGGTCAAACCATTTTCAATTTGGGAGATTGATTCATTCTTGGAAAGATCTTTTCAAAAGTTACAATTTTCCCCTTGAAAGCTTTTGAATCAAAATCCATATCAAGGAATTATGAACCCACAAAATATTAAAATTCACACCTTGACAATTTTAAAGTGTGAGTTTCAAAATTTTGTGCCATTTCAATGCAATCCTTGCCACAAAATATAGTATAAAGAGGAAAAATGATGAATCCTCACCATGTCTAGGCTATGGTGAATTTTGTGAATGTGAATTGCCCATGGTTCATCCATGCACCATTTTGGTTTCAAACTAGGTTAACTACTTTTCACTTTTTGGTTTATCTAGTTTGACAACCATTAGTCCTACTTAAGAAGTTATCCTAGTTCTATTTTAAAGTTTCAACATGTTTTTTTTGGTTGAGAATTAGGGTTCATGCCTAGGTTTATATTTCATTTCAAAATTGAGAATCAACATGGTTTTTTACCCCTAGGTAATACCATTTGATAAACCTAAGGGTGTGTTAACTAGTTTTTAGCAAGAGGATTAACATTAGAAGTAGCAAGTTGGTAGTGATATGTACTTGCTTGAATAAGTTCAACAACTTTGTGAATTTTTGGCTTACAATTATTAATCAATTTTAATATTTTGAAAAAGATTTATTAATTTTCATTGTTGGGATTGTTCACTTAGGGAATTGAAATAAGAAAAATAATAGTTACATTTAAAATTTCATTTTTTCCCAACATGTTTTCATATTCCATGCCAACGTTCAATTCAAGGTTCCACTAATAATTTGATTTGTTTTTGTTGCATATTATCATAATATGAATTGGAAATTTTAGCTCTAAAGGTGAAATGGAGTTTGCAACAACTACATTTAGATTTTCTTAAATCTTTTCAACTTTTCATGTTTGATCAATTCAAGAATGTTCAACATCAACATTGAGATTTGGAAATAATAGAAATTGCATTTGGATTTTTTACACACTTTTCAAGCTACCATGTTTTAGCTTCGGGAATTTAGGGAATTTCATCCTTTCAAAGTTATGAACAAGAGTTTGTCATAATTATCTTTGGATAATAGTTATCTTTTAGACTTCATAAACTCCTCTTGAGTTGTCATGTTTGAATTATGAATGTTCTGCATTTGTTGCTATGATGGAACTAAGATAACATTTGCACTTGGATTCCATAAGCTCTAATGTAAGTTATAATCATTTAGTTTATGACTTTTAATATTGGAGTTGTGAATGTAGTTACATTTGGATTGAACATAAACTCTTTTGAAGTTACCATGTTCAATTTGGGCATGTTTAACATTAGTGTTTTGGAATGGAGCTTGTGAAAGAATTGCATTCGAATTTAGTTTAAGTTTTATTTATGCTATCATGTTTCACTTTGTGAATGCTCAACATTAGTGTTGACAATCGAAGCTTGCTAAAACATCAATTTGTGAATGTTTAACATAAGTGTTGTGAATTGAAGGTCCATTCAAAAATCATAGCAATGTCCATATAACCTAATGTCAATGAAGAATCAAAATCAATACCTATATCTATATACAACCCAAGATCCAAATATAAATACCAAATTCATAACCTATTAGTTAATACATGTACACATACTTATACTAGCTCGATATGAAAAACTAGTGGGGTCTCTAATACCAATGCCGGTATTATATTGAAAAATGGACAAACTAGTCCAACACTAGAACTAGTAGACTAGCTCAAAATATTTGAAGGAAGCTTAGGTTAGTGTGTTGTTAAATGGAGGAGGCCAAAAAAAGGGGGTTCATTTGGATCTACAACCCCTATGCATAATCTTTTTGTTCAGTTGAAGAGGTGTACAATCTAGGATGATTTTTACAAGGCTCACCTTTAACTTTGTTATTTTCATTTGTAAACTTTCAATATTTTTATGTGCCTAGAGATTTTTTTTATTATATTTGGAGGGTACCCTGGATCCATGAGTATCTTCCTAGAAAAGAGGAAGTATATAAATCTATTCCATAGGAGTGGGATGGATCTTACACCTAGAATAAGGGAGGTGTAAGATCATAACCATGGAGTAGGCATAAAAACACCTCCTACATTTTATGATCTCCATATGTTTAGATTCATGATAACCAAGTTTGTCTTATGCTTTATGATGGGAAAATCCACAAGTGCTGGACGTTACCAAAATATGTGGGGCCAAACTTGGCTATTATTTCATCTTACATCCCTTGTTTTGAGAATGCAAATTGGGGCTTTACACTACACTGAATTTTTGGGTACTTAGATATTTTAAAAATTTTATGAAAAAAATTCTCTCTTTTTTTTTTTTTGCTGGGGGGGGGAACACAACATCAAAGTCAAGTGATTTAAATGAGGCCTAATGGGAGAAGACACAACAAAACTTTCACCCACTCACCAGTGGGTTTGAACCCATGGCCTTTGTGGTATGAAACAGGGGTCATATAAGTTAAATAAGATGTTTTAACTTTCAACCATTGAAACAATTTTTGGTACCAAAGAAGAATGGTTGAAGGTTACCAACCCTAAACCAAGAAAAAATAATTCTGGAAAAGTTTCACAATAAACCTTACTCTTACATGGAACCAGTTTTGGGGCCATATTTTGGCATTTTATCCATGAACTTTTAACAAGTTTTTCCAATCTTGGGCGGGTATGGAATTTCAATCCAAAATTAGGTTGGATATTAGTCGGTTCTTTCATTCAAAATTGGACACGTACCATTAGGAAGCATGTTCAAGATGATACCCCCATCCCCACCAGGGTATCAATTTTCTGGGAATTGGTTCCTTTCGAATTGAGATATTAAAAAATAAGTTAAATATCAATATCTTGGAAGTTACCAATTCTGGTGTACATAACCTTGGGTCCGGTTTTTAGTTAAGTTTAGGGTAGTGGTTTAGAGTAAGGCTTAAGAGGCTAAATGAGTTTAGGGTAGTGCCATTGAGGATTAAACATTGGATTAAAGTTTAGGTTAGTTGTTTAGGTTTAGGGTTTATCATTCATATAAGGACACAACTTGTTTGGCCATGACTAGGTACATTTTTTTGCTTTGTGTGTTTGTGCTTTTTTTTTGTGGAGCTACTGGTTGACCTTTCAAGGTAAGTCAATTTTCTTTTCCAATTTAATTAACATTTTTTTCCTTTTCTTTTTTGCTCTCTATGTGTATGTTGTGTTTTTGTTTTGATGTTGTGTTTTTGTGGTTGTGTTTTTGCATGATCATTCTTTACCAACTAATTGCCAAAAAAAAAAATAGTTGAAATTTAAATAAATAAATAAATATTTGTCTGGTTTCCTTTGCTTGGGTCTTTTAACACAACTTGAATTAAAATGAAATGGGGCCAAATATTATTGCTAATGTTGATATGCTTGTAAATGAAAGTGATATTTTTATTGAAAAGAAAAGTGAGGAAATAATTTAAGTGTTAATAACAATCCCAAGTTCTCATTCAAAAATGAAGATAATATGGGAATAATCCTTTAAAAATTGCATGAACGAAGACCTAAATGAAGGCCTCATGGAAGAAATTTTTCAACTTGGGTTTTTTTTGTATTAATGGTTAGTTAGAGGTTGATGTGTATGCCCCATACGTTATGTGTTATATGTTGTGTATGAAAAACTAGTAAGTTTTACAATATTAAGGCAAAGAACTAGGTTAAAAAAGGCTTAGTTTTTTACTTCAAAAGTAATGGGATAATTGTATTGAAATAACATGTAAATGGAAACCATTTTCTAATTGCAAAAAAATTTGAAGATGAAATGAACATTAATGTAAAAAACTTTGTGGAAAGACAATTTGCAAAGAAGAGGTCTATAGTTAATGAGAGAAAAATCTTAAATTTTTTTGGGGGCCATGGATTCTTATAAAAGAAATAATGTACAACATAATTTTTTTTTTGGAGGATTTGGGTCTTCTTATTGTGAAAAAACATTTACCCATTCAATTTGTTGAAAGCATGTGGTTGAAACATTTAATATTGTAATTATCCCCTTGTGTGGTCTTCCCTTTTACAAAAGCTTTTAGCCAAGATATGTCAAAGGACTTGGTGTAAAAAACTAAACAAACATATGTTTTATCAATTTTAGCAAAATGCATGTTTACAACAAGTTTTAATTTATGGATGTCCAAAGAGGCACATGACTTTTTGCATTAGCAGTTAATCAAAAAAAAATTAGAACAAGATTGGTGCCTAAACATGTAACAATTGGATTATTGAGGCATCTAAAACTTTAGAACATGCATTCGCAAAAAAACTAGAAGGATTTTATAACAATATGATTTGACAAAAAAAATTGTTTATGCTAAATATGAAAGAGCTAATATGCATGCCATGATAGTTGCTTTGAAGTGAGTTGTTGATTGTGAAGTGTTGGGTGTGAATGAAATTTTCAAAGCACACATTTTGAACATCCCTTTTCTAGGGTGTCAACTTTTGATGAATGAGCGTGCAAGGGCTTTAGATATGTTTCCATAAAATCTATTTAAGCATATTTGTAAAAATGTATTACATGGCCTAAAAAATCATGGAAATGTAGACAAAATGGATGAAAACTTGTGATACTATAAGCTTTATACCCAAAAAATTGAATACACCAATGAAAACAAGGTACAAAATGTAAGTTTGTTATTTTGTTTGTTTTGAATTTTAATTTTGGTCATTGAACTTTACATTTTTATGGTGCAAGTTTGCGAACAAGGTTATCATGTTTCAAGAAGCACTGTTATTTCATAAAATTATTGTTTTGTGTTTAGCATGTAAATTGGTCTTCGAATCACAAGCCGTGTACCTCTTCCCCTTACATGGCATATATGATCAATCATTGTAAACATTTTGTCATCAATTGTAATTGCTTGCATCTTAAATTACTTTGGAAGTCACTAGTTGTTAGATGATGTTGTACAAACAACCATGTTTATGAACCTTAAATTAATTGAGAAAATGAACAATGTTCTTGTGTGGGATGTTTTTGTTGATGATGATCTTGGTTTAGATATTGAATTGGGAATTTTGGCAAAAAACATGAAAAATGAAGTTATTGGAATCATTGATTATTTCCTCCCTTTCTTGACAAAAGAGGAGAGGAAAGAATCAATGATGAAAGAAAAAACTCACAATATGTTAGCCCTAATGTTAGATTTTAGATTTGAAAATGTTGTAATCCTAACTTAGGTTTGTGACTAAGTGTGAAGTCCAAGGGCCCATGAAGTCGAGAGTGTGTTTAGGTGTGAAACACATTTTCATAAATGGGGGAGAGTGCAAGGGTTGAAGCTTAATGACTTTAAAATGCACTCCCATTTTGGGAGCTGCACTCATGTGGGAGTTGCAAATGTTCAAAGCCCTGGTTGGAAAGGCAAAAAAAACATCAAATTGGGCCCCCATGACACCATTAAAAAGGTCTTGAAGTGCAAATGTTTAAAGTGCCCTCACATTGCTCACTTAGACTTGATATGCATGAGTTATGATCAAAAGAAAGGGTAAGAGTCAAATTGTGAATTTGATTCCCGACCACAAATCCTTTGAAAGCAAGGGTCAAATGAAGTCTAATTGGAGCATGCTATAGAAAGTTGGAGAGATATTTTCAAGGGTTATAAGATTTTGCCTTTATACTCTTGAAAAAAACTTGATTTGAAAAAGATATAAGCATCCAAAGTTTTGGGATAACAAAAGTCCCATTTTTGGGACTCCCATTTGGGAGTCTCAAAGAAAAGTCCTTGCGGAAAGGCACATAATATACTATAGGGAGGGGAGTGGTGCTTCTTCCCAAAGGTTGCAGGTAGTGTGAAGCTTGTGCTTGAGGTTGTCCCTACTAAGTTTGTTGCACCACTTCTATTCGACTTGCATTAACCTTTTTTTTTTTGGTTGTGTAGGTTGATATCATCTTGAACTTTCGCTTGTGCGTCTTGTCCCGGAGCTCTATCACACCCTCCTACCCCCGAAGTGCTGTGAGTTAGGAATGTGCTCCAACTTTCTTCTTCTTCCGCTGTTTTTGCTTTGGGACCCATATTTAGGTCTCTTGAAAAGTTTGGGGGCATATCAAAAAGTTTGAGATTAATATTCTTTTTACTGGTTGTGATCTTGAGGTGGCCATAATTATAAAGTATGATAGAAAATCTTTATTTCCTATGCTCCTAAAATCTTATCACCATTTGCATCCATTGTTTAAAATTGAAAGTTCCTTTGTTAATAGATTTGATGAAGACTAGGTTGGATAATATCTTTGAGATGGTGGTAGGCACTATGAGCCTGCAAAAGAGCTTGTCAATTGAGAATTGATGATATTTCACAAATTTTAATCAAATGCCCTTTGGAATTGGAATAGTAGAAAAAACATAAACTATGTTCCCAATTGTTGATTTTTTAGCTAAACAAATATTAGGAATTGTAAGTTCTCAAATTTAAACTGAAAGAATATATATATTTTTTTGTTGGTATACTTGCAAATTTGAGAAAATGTCATTTACAATTTAAAAACCTTGAGAAACTTATTTTTGTAAATAAATAAAATTGGCCAAATGATGTAAGGGTTGGTTGCAAAACCCCTTGTAGTTTGGTAGAATTGATAGATTTTGAAATAGATGTAGAGAAGTTAGATGAATTTGAAGACTCATTTGAGTGAGGAACACTAATTGAAGATTAATTTCAAGTTTTTCCCCTTGTAACGAGCTTTGTTGGTTATTCCTTTGGCCATTAGTTTTTTTGAAAAATTTCAAAACCATTAACATATTGAGGTTTAAATCTTAAATTAATGATGAAAAAGTGCCAAAATATAACCGACTAATATACCTGGATACCATTTGTTAGAGAACCAGATGAATAATAGGGAAAAAAGAGAAAATAAATAACCAAGTTGAGCATGAGAATTGGGGGGTAAAAAAAAAGGAACCGGCTTGGTTCTTAGTTTAAAAAAATCCTAGAATTGGAATAGGCAATTATTTTAAAAAGTTGATAACCGCCCAACACTGGTTTGTTTTTTGCTAGTACTACACAGCTTCCGGAACCAGATTTGGTGGCCTATTCTGGTGTCTTATTCATCTACTTTTGTGTTGGGGTAACCCCTGAAGACAAGGGGCATTAGCGGAATGAGGGGGCCATGTGAGGCAAGCATGAGCTCAAAGAAGAGATCTCCTGGGCCCCCAATGGAATGGAAGATCTCACTTTCGAGAATTAAATAAAAAACTCCCTTAGGTGAGGAGAAATTCCGGTTTATCATCCCTTCATAATGCGCTAGGAAATTTTCTACAAGTCTTTAGTCTTTGTAGAGGTGATATCAAATCCAACCAAAAATGGTGAAAAACAGTTTTGAAAATAGAAATTTCATGCAACCAATGGGAAGGCTCAGCATGCATTCAAAGT